>MDTE01029709.1_pt1 | contig 30351 bp, 28 predicted proteins | sample 811231 | NCBI WGS metagenome assembly MDTE01 (sample SAMN05326651, study PRJNA326480) | marine metagenome | isolation source: seawater | place: Indian Ocean: Red Sea | collected 2010 | reverse complement strand
TGATGTGTAATTATCACCAGACCGGTCATTTTGGCGGGCCTACCGCATATATGCCGTATACCGTTTCTACCCACCTTGCTGGTCCTGATAATGGTGGAATGACATTTGACTATCGACGGCCTAAGCATCCATTCGCTGACAAGTTCATGCTTGCTGGAGGTCATAACGCACCTGCCACATATGCGTTATGGATGCTGATGGGTGAGGCACTCGATCGTAAGTACAAAGCAACTGGGGATGAACGTTATAAGGCAGACCCGAAGACCTCAATGCTTGCAATAGATTCCCTTGGGTTCCGACGGGGTGCTGGCGCACTAAATACCATCCTGCAGGAAAATAACCTTACTGATCATCCGGCTTTTGCTCAGGCAAAGGTTCGAGGAATACGTGCTCTTTCAGGTCACTCCGAGACCACAGATCTTACGAATGACGTAAACGGTGGTCCTTCAGGGGTAGGTATAGCTACAGCTGCCGGTAAGGCAGCATTTTGGGACATGATGGGTGCAGACCCGTCATTGAAAATTATTGCCGTTGAAGGTGAGTTTGCCCTTACTTCAGGTCACTCTCAGGAATTTAAGACTCAAGCAGTAGCACAGCGAGTAGGTAAACGTCTTCGGGTATTAATGTCCTACAACAATGCTGGGATTGATGATGAACTTATTGGTTCGGTGGTGAAAGAGGAGAGTTATGACATTGCCAACCAGTGGTCTGCATACGGTTGGAATGTTATCAAGGTTGATAACGCTACCGACTACGACCAGGTGGTTGGCGCACTGAAGGCGATGGAAGACTGGGATGAGACAGATCGTCGTCCTATGATTGTCATTGGAAATACAGTCAAAGGATTCTGGCCCGGAGCTAAAAACGGCATGCTTCCCGGTGGCATAACTCAAGTTGTTGATCACGCCAGTCACGCATATGGTATGCCTATGAATGGTGATTATTTCCAGGCGTTAGCTACCTCATTTGAAGATAAGTATGGGGTCACATTTGAGGGGATTAGGGAGGGAGCAGTTTCTGATAATAGAGATCGATTGATTCAGTTGAAAACTAACATAGATATTGCGCTTTCAGTCCTTGACCAAGATGGATTAGGTGATTGGCTTGCTGACCGCTTGGTTGAAATCGGAGACCAGGTTAAGGAAGAATTGCCGCTCAAGGTGCAGTCTGAGGTAGATCCTTTTCTGGATGATCGACTGCGTGTAGAAAATCTGCCTACTGAGGCGACTACAGTTACGGCCGAGAATCACATTACTGGTGAGAAGAAGGATTTAGCAGTTACATTATTCGAGGAACCCGGTGCAGTTAAGGGCACACGCAGGGCGATTTCAGAAATAATTAAATGGGCGAACTATGTAACAGATAATCGCTTTGTCATTGTGGCTGCTGACTTGGCCGAATCTATTAACGTGGATCATGGTTCTATATGGGGACACTATGACCCGCTAGACAACATGGCCGGTACACGTTTAAAGGCTCCGATACAAGAGGCGGGAAATGCGCTGACAGCCGTCGGATTTACCAGTCAAACCCTCTCGAAAGATCCAGAAAAATTCAATGGTGTTTGGTCTATTTCAGGCACATATGGAGCTTTTACACCGCTAATGTACCTTCCTCTTAGGGTATGGAGCCAGCAGAATCAGGATTCTCCATTCCGTATGGGTGTCGCTCACGTTTTAGCTGGGCATTCAGGTCCTGAGACAGCGGCGGACGCTAGAACCCACTTTGGAATTTTTGCTCCGCAGGTATGGAAGCTTTTTCCGAAGGGTCAAGTTATTGTTCTAAGTTTTTGGGATTACAACGATGTTGCACCTGGATATTTCGCAGCAGCCGAAATAGCTGCCCGTGATCCGAAGGTAGGCGTTATTGTTATGGAGGTTGCCAGACCAGATTTTGCTGTAGCAGATCGTTCAACTTTTTCCGATTCAGATCCGCTTGCGGCTGCAAAGGGTTTTTACGTGATAAAGGACTATGATCCAGACAAGCCAAGGCACGGTGTCGTGCTTTCACAAGGTTCTAGTTCGACTGTTAACTTGGTTGCGACTTTGTCTAGGCTGGAAGAGGCCGGTGTAAACGTAAAAGTTATTGCTTGTATCAGTGAAGAGTTGTTCGATCGTCAGCCTGCGGAGTATAAAAAGAGTGTACTCAGCGACGCAGAAAAGTTTGACCTGATGGTTGTTACTACTGGGACTCGCCGAGTTTGGCCTGTGTCTGGTGTTGGTCCTATGACTGATGAGTATTCACTGACTTCTGACTGGGACCACCAATGGTTGAGTGGCGGTACAGAGGATGATGTAATCAAAGAAGCACACCTCGATAAGGAGTCTATATACAACGCCGTTAAACGGTTTGCTGAAGAACGTGAAGATCGGCTAGGAAAGCAGGCAGCGGCATTTAATGGCCGCAGTATCTAGCTAATATTTCTAAAAAGTTTCATAGACATTTGTGCAACGGGTGATGGATGAAGACCCATTGCTCGTTTTTTGTTTAACAAAATTACAATTTGTATACAAAAATACCGTAGTTTGATCAGGACTTTGCGTAAATTAATTTTTGTAAATATCCTTTATGGTGGAGCTGGGGGGATTCGAACCCCCGACCTCGTCATTGCGAACGACGCGCTCTCCCAACTGAGCTACAGCCCCTAACTTTTTATCAGCTGATCGAAGATTGTAACGATTTGTCAATTTAATTCTGGATACTCTCGGACTAGTAAATAACATGTCGTGTGTCTTAATTAATCTTTATGATGGTGATTTTGATGCTAGTATTTCGGCGGTTAGTCAGTCTGTAAAACTTTGATCAAATTGAGAGGTTTGAATTGTTAAAACACTTTAAGGTGCCGGATGATGTGGCAGTTTTAGTTGAAATCAGCAAACTCCGAAATGCTACAGAACAGGTATTTATCAAGTGTGGTGTGCCAGAGGCAGAGGCGCAGTTAGGTGCCGATGTTCTTATGTTTGCTGACGAGAGTGGGATCGATACCCATGGTGTTTCAAACATGCTGCGCTCTTATGTCGCTCAATACAATTCAGATTCTTTAAATCCGACTCCCAAAATACAAATCATTAAGGAGACTCCTTCCACTGCAACCATTGATGGTGACGGGGGTCTAGGTTTGATGATTGCTCCTAAGGCCATGGATATCGCGATACAAAAAGCCAAAGACGTTGGGACTGGCGTGGTGTCAGTGCGAAATTCAGGTCATCTTGGGGCTGCAGGGTATCACGCAATGATGGCTGCAGATCAAGATATGATTGGATGGTGTATGACAGCCGGTGGCAAGGCTATGGTTCCTACTTTCGGGGCTGAGGCTCAAATCGGAACAAATCCGATCGCTTTTGCAGCACCTGGTAACAATCAGCCCGCATTTATGTTTGATGCGGCGATGACTTCTATTGCCGGTAACAAAATTGGTCTCGCCAATAGGATGGGTAAGGGGATGTCCCCTGGATGGGTTGCTCATGAAGACGGTGTACCAGATATGGATGGTGGCGCTGTTGCTGACTTTGCGGCTAATTCGATGCGGATGCAGCTGCCGCTAGGTTCAACCCGAGAACTAGGATCTCACAAGGGTTACGGTCTAGGTGTAATGGTAGATATCCTTTGTGGGCAGCTGTCATTTGCACCAGGGTTCGGGTCATTGGAACGTACGCGTCGAGGGCACTTCGTTGCTGCTTATTCTGTCGATGCCTTTGGAGATGTTGAAGAGTTTAAGGAGAATATGGACGGTATGTTGAAGGGGCTCGCGCATACGCGACCTATGCCGGGTGAAGAGCGAGTTTATTATGCGGGCTTACCCGAACATGAGGTAAGAATTGAGCGTCGAGAGACTGGCATACCGCTTCACCCTGAGGTGATCGACTGGTTCCGCGACATATGTGCTGAGTTTGAGATTCCTTTTGACCTTGTTTAGATGTTCTCGTCGTGTTCGCCATATCGAGTTTGCACCATAAGCGATTTGTGTCTAGGCCTGGTTGAAAACACTGAAATAAGATTCAAAAAATCGTTCTGAATTTACAGTAATCCCAACCCTATGAGGTCCGTTGTAATCGTCCGATAATTGTGTTTGGCCGTCTGATCGATCACCACTGCGTAAAACATTGACCCTTCCTCTTACATATGTACAAATAGAGTCATCGAACAGGGTAACTGCCGCGAGTGGATCGTGAAACCTGATTTCTTCGCGTGACTCAAACCACACTTTTGACATCTCATAGACCGGCTTAAGGATTGGGTGTTGAAAATGATGTTTTACTTCAGTGGAACTCATTACTACTTGGTAAGTGACGTCTAGTCCAATCGAAGTGTGTTTTGGCGTTATCGTTGAGTAAACGACTGCAGCGGCGCTAGGGTCACAGTGCGCGTTCCATTCGGATATTGGGAGTCCATGTTTGTCAGAGAACCTACCAATCATCAATTGCAATGATTTCAACAGGTTAGGTGTGTCAGGGTGACGTGTGAACAGATTGGCCACATTTGTCATTGGTCCAACTGCTAAAAGCGAAACTTCATTAGGGTTCTCACGAATCGTTTCTGCCATGAACTCTACTGCGTCTATATTGTTGAACTCGTTGTCGTGATTCCAGTTGCTTAAGACTATTTTTTGAGGGACGTCTGGTTGTCGCGTAGGTCCGTCAATTCGGTCATTAAGTCCGGGAACGATTGGAATATTCATTCCAGCGCTTTTACATATAGCGCTTGCAAGTTTGGCTCGCTCTGCTGGCTGGCCAGAAACGGTAGTTATTCCTACTAGTTCGCAGTTTCGGTTTGCAAGCAGATATGCAAGAGCGACTGCATCGTCTATGTCAGATCCTATGTCTGTATCAAACAGAACTTTTGTTATCTTCTCAGTCAATTGTTAAGTGCTAACTTCTGTAAGAGTTTTTAGATTTTTGGGTACTTTTTACATTTCTGGGCTGATTTGAAGAATCCGATTTTGATAGAACTTTGCCAAAGATTTCCTTTTCAGAATTAAAGTTTGATGGGAGTTCCGCTGTCTTTGTGTTTTCATAGTAGGCTTTACGTGTTGCCCCTAAAACAACATTAAATTCTTCGGGAAGGCTTTTTTCAATTTCGAGTATGGATTTTGTTTGTTCGTCGTTTGTCAGTGCTGCGAACCCTCCAACTGCGCTGGACATAATGTCAAGAGAAAGTGCATCAATGATTTTCATTAATGCGGCTTTACTTGAATCATCTTTTATGCATTGATCGATGACTCGATTAATGATTTTTAGATTGCTCGGTTTCAGATCTGGATCGTCAAATGGAATCAGCCTATCCAGCATTATGGTTAATGCAACTATTTCTGAATTTCTTAATAAATCGTTTTGGTATGGCATCAGTAAAACTGGTTCAGTTCTATATTTCGCACGTTAATTTCTGCAATGAATCAAGTAATTATTGATATCTTGAGTGCAGTCGAGAGAGGTCGATTAGGATAGTTTAGAGTGCCGTTAAGCTTTGTCCAAGGAATTTTTGACCGGCATATATATACGTTATGAATTGGTCGATTGAAAGATTTAATTTTTTGTTGACATTTCCGTATGTTTCCTTATTTGTAATTATGCTGTTGAGACGATTATTTAAAATCGCATTAGTTATGCCTAATGCTGTTCGGTCAACATGTAATTGGTAATTTATTTGAGCGAATATCTGATTGGAGAAGTTGGTTGCTAAATGGGGTTTTAGTTGGATTTGTAATTATGATTGCCTCTTTGATAATTCCACTAGTTCATTACGTGACAGCGCCACTGAGTCCATTTGTTGCGGGATTTATTGGTAGCGGGATAGCTAATATTGATCAGAACGGGATTGTCAAATTTGGAGCTTTGACGGCACTGTTGATGGTTATTCCTGCTCTCGTCGTATCGCTTCTGAAATTTGTTATTGGTGTTGATGAGATTTTTAGCATCCCAACCACATGGGTAATGATTGCGTTACTAATTTTTGTTCCTTATACATGGTTTGGGGCAACCGTTGGTGCGATGGGTGGCTATTACGTGCGCCGTAACCAGAAATAGCCTGGCTAAGCGCGTTTAGTCGGCGCACCCACCTGAAACAGTTAGCGCGAGGTTGCAATATCTCGCATAGCAGTTCTGATCTGACGTTTACGTTTATTAATCACGTCTGGATCAGGAATAACAACGATTGGACCTGGAGCTTCTCTAGCCAATGAATCTGTCATGCTGCCGAACGCCGATCTACCAATACCAGATCGCATGCGAGACCTTGTTACGATCCATGCGCCCGGATCGTTATTTTGTAAGGAGGCTATTGATTTAGTGAAGTTTTTTTCTGGTTTAATGATTTCTAGATCTATTTGATCTGAATCAAAAGCGTCCACAAAGCTTGCTTTAGCTTGTTCTGGTGGAGTTGATTTGCCTATAACGATTTTTATATTTGATCTACTAGCTCCAGCCAGTGCAATTGCGATTGGTATCGCGAAATCACCTGAACCTTTTCTCCATGGCACTATGATCGATTTAGGTGCGTTAGGCGGTTCATTGTTAGGAATGGTGTTATTGGGATTGACAATCAGTAGAGGTGCGCATGTTTTTCTCCAGAGGTTCTCTAGTAGTCCATGCGAAAAAAATCTATGCGTACGTGATCTAACAGTAATGGCGGTTGCTATAAGTCCAAATGCGCTGGTTGATGATCGGGACGTGATCATTTGTGCTGCATCACCAGTTGCTATACCCCAGCGAGATTTGATCCCGTGAGGTCCCAGACGACTGACTACTTCTTCGAGGTAAGCTGTGGCAAGTGATGTTCCACGGTCATGGGGGGCATCGGGGTATTGGACTTGTCCGGGTCTTGCGCCTCTTGCAGGGTGAGTATTTGGGAGGCTGTGAAATAGGGTTATTTCGCCGTTGAACCAATCGGCCAGCATGGACGCATATGGCAAAATTTGCTCGGAACGTCTGTAACCGTTGAGTGGGACAAGTATACGGTCAAGATTCAGCATGCGACCACGAGAGATACTTAGCTGGCGGATCCCCTCTTGAGTCTGTGAAGTCTTTTGGTTCTGCTGAGTCATAAAAGTACCGCTATAGTGAGTTTATAGCTTTCATAAAAAGGGCGAGACGATTGACTTGTGCGCTGATTTCGATGTTTTCGCCTTCAGCATGAGGATTCAGCCCTTTTGCGCCCATACCATCGACGGATGGGACTCCCATCGCAGCGGTTAGGTTCGCGTCACTCCCACCGCCGGTAGATTGTTCTGTGAGCTCAAAACCGAATTTATGTGACCATTTGATTAGTTTTTCAGCTAGTTCAGCTAGTTCACGTGTACGCTCCATAGGCGGCCGATGGAATCCGCCTTCGATAGTCAGTTTCGTACCTTCAATTGTGGTTTCGAGGTTTTGAATTCGACTTTCTATCATTTTCGCCTGCTCATTGGTGCGTACTCGAACGTCGATGATGGCGTCTGCATTAGCAGGAATGGTGTTTCTGGCTGAACCTCCGGTTATTAGTCCAGAGTTTACTGTTATTCCATTATCCCAATCGTTCATTGCCTGAAGTTCAATAATCGTCAATGCTAATTGATGAATGGCGGATGCGCCGTGTTCTGGAAATGCCCCGGCATGGCTGGCTTTGCCTTCTATCGATATTTTGAATTCGGCTAGACCCTTTCGCTCGGTTTTCAGTGCTCCAGCCTTTCCTTGTCCTGGCTCCATAATCAAAGCGAATGCGGCACCTTTTGCCGATTGCTGAACTAACGATCGCGATGAAGGGCTCCCGACCTCTTCATCGGTGTTGAACAATATTTTTATTGGGCGATCCGGCCATAATCCTTCTTCCTGGATCGTTTTCAGTCCGATGATAGTTGTTGCGATACCTGCTTTCATATCGAGTACGCCTGGTCCGTAAATGCGCTCGTTTTTTTTTGTGTACCCTACTCGCTCGAGAGTCCCAAGTGGCCATACGGTATCGAGGTGTCCCACTATTAGTGCGTGCTCATTTGTTGCATTGCGTGAAGCCGCCCAGTCGGCTGTCAAGTGATTGCCGAATACCTGATTTGGGTGGATTTTTACTTCGGCTCCTAGGCATTGGAGTAGGTCCGCAGTCATAGCCGATAGTTGGTCGTTTGATGCCTTGTCACTTGAGGGTGATTCAATTAGAACGAGTCGTTCAATTAGTTCAAACAGGTCACTTTTTTTGGAATTTGCTAGTCCGATCCAATCAGTCAATTTTACGTCCATTAGTAACGATATGTATGTGTATATCTTTGTAGGTTGTACTTGCAGATCAATTCTGTAAAGTTCTATTACTGTGTCATGTCAGTGCCTCAACTGGGCAAGTTTGATCGAAAGCCCACTCTCGCCAAGATCCATCGTAGTCTCGGATTTTTTGGAAGCCCGCTAGTCTCAAGGACCAGAATCCGTGCGCTGCACGTATTCCACCCTGTCAGTAAGTTATTACGTTCTTGTCAGGAGTAACTCCGTGATTCGATAGGATTTTTCGTATTTCTTTCGCAGTTTTTAGAACAGGAATTTCACTATCGGTCATGAAGTTTGTCCACTCTATGTGAACAGCCCCCGGAATCCTTCCTCCACGTGGGCCTCCTCGTTTGTTTTGGCCTGTCCATTCATCATCAGTACGGACATCCAAAAGAATTGTGTCTTTGTCGCCAATCGCTGATAGCACTTGTTCCCGTGACGCAAATATGTCGTGATTATGTTTTGGGGTAAAGGTACCGGCTGCGCCTTTTGCTGAAGTTGGATTAAGACTAATTGGTCGCTCTTCAGCTTGCCATTTTTCTAATCCTCCATCGAGTATCTTGACATTAGTGTGTCCGTAGTAATGAAGGGCCCACATAAGGCGAAACCCATATACTCCACCTTCACGGTTATAGGCAACAACGGTCGTTTCGTCACCTATTCCTAGATCATACATAGTCTGTGCGAACTGTTCTGGTGGCTGAATGTGCGTACGATCATCTAGCGAAGTTTTATAGTAGTGGTCAACTGGATTAACTGCGCCTGGGATATGTCCGACTGAATATTTTTCCGGGACGTCAGTATCGACTACTCTAAGGCTTGCATCTGAGATGTGTGCAGCCAACCATTCAGTAGTTACGAATACTTCAGGTGCTGTATAACCACGCTCATTTGGTGGGATTATCGATGGGATATCCATAATTTAGCCTGAAATTCTCCTGTCAGATTGGTAACGTTAACTGCTGTATTGTGCATGATGTTATCTGAACAACTAAAAAATGTTCATTTAAGTGACTTATGCATGTTTTTTCGTTCAAAAATAAATGTGTACTAACTTGCTGTTCTGTCTGATTTAGGGATTTATATTACAAATCTGTCAGACAACTGCAATTAGGTAGTTTCAGGCAAATTGAAATTTATTCTTGTAGGTTTGAACATTGATAAAGCTCCAGTAGAAGTACTGGAGCATGTGGCGGTTCCAACTCATTCACTTAAGTTATATCTGCAACGTTTGGCAACCCACGCTGGTGGAGGGGTAATACTCTCAACGTGCAACCGCACTGAAATTTATTCAGTATCTGACGACCCTGAAGCAGGAATTCGTCAGTTGAGAGAATATATAGGTCTGATTCATGGTTCGCTAAATACTATTGACGTTAGTAAATTTTTATACACAAAAACTGGAGATGATGTTGCTGAACATCTCTTTGGTGTCGCTGCAGGTCTCAAGTCAGTTGCACTTGGTGAATCCCAGATTTTAGGACAGGTAACTCGAGCTATGCGTGCCGCAGGCGAAGCTGGGACTATTGACCCAATGCTTTCCCGGCTTTTTCATGCAGCGCTTCGAACTAGCCGCAAAATTCGTAAAGAGACAGATTTAGGTCGTAGTAGAACGTCTATATCTTCGCTAGGCGTGCAAGAGTTGCAAAACAGAATTGGTGACCTCACGGGACTTAGAATTTTGCTGCTTGGTGCCGGAGAGATTGGCAAGTTGACAGCTGGAGCACTTCGCCATTACGGCGCTGATGATATCGTTGTTTCAAGCAGATCTATGGAACGAGGACGAGTACTTGCTGAGGAGATGAATGCACCTCAGGTTGCATACGAAAACATAAATCAGGCGATAAGTGAAGCCGATGTCTTGATTACATGTACGGCGGCTACTAATCAAATTATCGTAGCGGATGACGTACTGAGTATGATGAGTTCACGTCAAGATAGACCGCTTAGTATTTTAGATCTTGGTATGCCAAGGGACGTCGATCCTAAGTGTGGAGATATTGATTGCGTTGGCTTGATTAGTCTGGCCGAGTTGCAAGAGCGTTCTATTGAAAGCATAGAGCTGAGGCATGAGGCTGCAGCAAACGCGCGGGGCATAATTGAAAATGGTATTCGCCGTTTTAAAGAGAGACTGACAGGCATCGATAGTGAACCAGTGATTCGTACATTGGGTGCGCGTGTAGAAAAAATGCGACGTGAAGAAGTGGAACAGACTCTTGGCAGGCTGGATGGGTTGACCGATGATCAGGCTATTTCAGTTGAAAAGATGACACGTTCTTTGGTCCGCAGGATACTCGCTGACCCTATCAGTTTTTTGAGAAGTGAAGAGGAAAGTGCCGCTGAGGCAGTTCAGAGAGTATTTGCCTTAAAAGAAACTGATGAATATACGGTGGATTAAGTTAGCGATAGCCGATTAAATATTGACGTTATTACCTTAACGTACTTATTACACAACCATTTTCAGGTAACTTTTTAACTATATTCGTTCATCTGGAGGTAATTTTTGTCTCGTGCTAAGTCTGCGCAGTTGTTTAGTGAGGCTAAATCGATTATCCCTGGTGGCGTAAACAGTCCTGCTAGGGCCTGGGGTTCAGTTGGTGGCGACCCTATTTTTTTCAAAAGGGCTTTGGGGTCATATATATGGGATGTTGATGGGAATCAACTGATTGATTATGTGTGTTCTTGGGGCCCAATGATTCTTGGTCATGCCCATCCGGTTGTTATTGATGCCGCTGTTTCAGCTGCCCGTTCGGGGACATCTTTTGGTGCGCCAACTGAACTTGAGGTACAGATGGCACGTAGGGTGGTAGACGCCGTGCCTTCTATTGAAGTTGTACGTTTCGTAAGTTCCGGTACTGAAGCTACTATGTCTGCTCTTAGACTCGCACGTGCTAAGACTGGGCGAAACAAGATTCTAAAGTTTAATGGTGGCTACCATGGTCATGAAGATTCTTTACTTGTCGAGGCAGGATCGGGTCTTGCGAACCAAGGAATTGCTTCGTCAGCAGGGGTAAATCCTGACTATGCAGCGGCAACTTTAGTTGCAGAATTTAACAACGTAGATTCTGTGCAGTGTTTACTTGATGCTAATAAGGGGGAAGTGGCTGCGGTAATCGTAGAGCCGATCGGTGGAAACATGGGAGTTGTGCCTCCGTCTCCAGGGTTTTTAGAAGGACTTAGAGATCTTGCGACTAAGAATGGTACGTTGTTGATATTTGATGAGGTGATTTCAGGATTCCGCGTCGCACTTGGCGGAGCTCAGAGTGTTTATGGAGTGATGCCAGATATTACTTGTCTAGGCAAAATTGTGGGTGGAGGGTTTCCGGTTGGTGCTTATGGTGCAAGTGCTGAGATTATGAGTGAAGTAGCACCTCTGGGTCCCATGTATCAGGCGGGAACACTTTCAGGTAATCCGGTTGCTATGGCTGCTGGGATCGCAACTATTGATGAGTTATCAAAATCCGATGTGTATACAAGTATTGAACATAAAACCAACCTTCTCGCTAAAGGTCTTATAGATATATTCAGCAATGCTGGCATGCCTGTAGTCGTGAATAAGGCTTGTGGGCTGCTGACGGTTTTCTTCACCGGAACTGCCGTGACTGACATGGCAAGTGCTTCAGATACAGATAGGGATTCTTTTGGAGCATTCTTCCATTCAATGTTGGAAAACGGTGTATACATTCCACCATCTCAGTTTGAAGCTTGGTTTGTATCTCTTGCTCATTCGGATACTGATATTGAGAGGACGTTGGAGGCCACAGCGAGGTCGCTGGAAATTATTAATTCAGGTTAATAACAGTGGCTCCGTTGCCTCCTTGATTGTCTGGGGCCGCGCTGAACGAGCCGACTAGAGAGTGTTTTGATAGCAATACTCTTACTGTTTCACGGAGTGCTCCGGTACCTTCACCATGGATGATCTTTATGACCGTGAGGCCCTGCATTGCGCAATCATCTATGAACTGGCGAATGATTTCATCAGATTCATAAATCCTTAACCCACGTATGTCGAGTTCTCCTTTGTGTGTATCCGTTTCATCCACTGGGGTTGTTCGGATCGTTACGCTTGGTATTTGATTGGCTGTTTTTTTTCGTTCATATGAATCGGACGGTCTCACCAAACTAACTTGTTGCCTATTGAGTTCGATATGGGAGTTACCCATCATTAACTTAACCGTCCCTTCACCACCTATACCAATGACTTCAGCTTCTACGTTGAGACCATTTATTTCGATGATGTCTCCAGGTTCTAGGTGTTTACCTTCTTCGATATTTTGAGAATTTTTTGAGTCAGGAGTAGCAGTGATAGGAAGCCATGTCGGATCGGAGAACTGGTTGCGTACCCGCCCTATTGCTCGTTTTGCGACATCAAGATCATGATCGTTTTTTGCTTGAGTGATAATTTTTCGTAGTGACCGTTGAATTTTTTCGGTTTCTACACGTAACTCCTGTCTAGATTTTTCGATCATGTCTTCTTGAAATTTTGTTACATTTTTGAGTTTGATTTGTAGATCTTTTAGGGTTCCTTCAGCTTGTTTTTTAGCTGTCTCGGCCTCAGCGTTAGTGCGTTTAGATTCTTCTCGCTCTCTTTGCAACTGTTGCAGGATTGTTTCTGCTTCATTGTGAGTCGGGGTCATTAGATTCTCTGCGTTGTCTAAAACATGATTTGGCATTCCAAGGTGACGTGCTACATGTATGGCGTAACTCCTGCCAGGTATACCCATAATTATCTTATAAGTGGGTAGCATCGAGTTTGGATCGAGTTCAACTGAAGCGTTAGCGAGGTTTTCAGATTCTGCTGCGTATTCTGCGACGGTTCGGTAGTGCGATGTGATAGCTATAGGAATGTCATTTTCAGAGGCATGCTCTAGTATCGCTCTAGCTAATGCTGATCCCTCTTCTGGGTCCGTTCCAGTCCCTAGTTCATCTAGTAGGATTAGTGAGTTTGAGTTCGCTTCAATAAGTATTTCGATAACTCGCCCCATGTGTGATGAGAAAGTTGATATAGATCGCTCGATAGATTGAGCGTCTCCGATATCCGCGTAAACGCCATCAAATATTGACATCTCACCATTGCTGACTGGCACCTGCAATCCTGATTGATGCATTAGTGCGAAAAGTCCGATGGTTTTTATTGCAACGGTTTTGCCACCTGTGTTGGGTCCTGTAATGACTAGCCCGCGAAAACCTGGGCCAATATTGATAGTGACGGGAATTGCATTTTTTCCGAGTAATGGATGTCTCGCATCTATAAGATTTACTACGTTGTCAGATCCAGCCGGCATTGTTTTGATTCGGCGTGCTTTTATCGATGTGCCGTATCGTGCACGAGCCGTTATAAAGTCTATGGTTGCCGTTGCTTCGAAAGCTGAGAGAGCTTCATCTTTTCGGCTTCCAATCAACCGAGATATCTGGCGAAGTATCCGCTCTTCTTCTCGTTGAGCTTCTGCAGTTGTTTCTCTCCATTCATTGCAAAGTTCAACTGCTTTAATTGGTTCTACAAATAAAGTGGATCCACTTGCTGATACGTCATGAACTATTCCTGTAACCGATTCTCGTGCGTCGGATCTGACTTCTAATACCAATCGTTCTCCGCGCGTAGCTATGGCGCCCGATTGCAGAGAGTTCCGCACATTTTCGCTGTTCGCTATACGCTCCATCACTCGCATTACTCGCTGGAAAGTCTTACTTACGTTCAACCGTAGTCGTCTAAGTTTAGGAGTTGCAGAGCTAAGTACTTCGCCTTGGGGTGATATGGAAGTTATTACTTCATTGCTCAGTGCGCGAAGATCAGGGATTTCGTGTGCTATTTCTTTTAGTAGTGGAGTCTTGCCCTTCATTGAGATGACTTTGTTGCGCACATGCCAGGTCGAATCCAGGAGATTTACAAGTGAAATAATTTCTTCACCGCTCAGAACACCGTCGATCGAACACCTGCGCAATAAATCTCTAGGGTCATGGACACCTGAGAGGCTTATATCACCTACAGTATCTAGCATGAGTGTGGCTTCAGAGGTTTCTTCTTGAAGGTGTTCGATATCCTCTAAATTGGTTTTTGGGCGCATTGCAACAGCCATCTCTCGTGACATCAATAGGCGCGTTAGATTGGAGACCTGCTCTCTAATATTGGTGAACTCCAAGAGATCCCAAGCTTGTAATTGGAGTATAGATACATGTTTCTGGCTACTGATGCATTCTTCGCCTATGTCATATGTGTTGTCCATGATGCTCATATTTAGTTGATGATTGTAGGTGTGTTTAGTTAGCTATACTCATCGATGCCTTGTTAATTTTTATAAACCGCTCGCGCTGTGCCAAAAAATGACCACTTCGAAAGATGAAATATATATTGATCCTTCCACGAACTCTGTCCAGCGAAAAATTTTCTTAAGTATGTCGACACTATTGGGAAGAGCTGGCCTCAATTATCAGGGCAGATATGTTGAAGTGGGGGGTAATAGAATTCATTATCTTGAATACGGTAGTGGCGCACCTGTATTACTTTTGCACGGTGGAGGGGCAGGATCAGCAATTTGGTTTCATCAGATCGAGGCGCTCGCAAAAACGCATAGAGTCGTGGTCCCTGACCATCCTGTTTTCGGTTTGTCTAGCCAATCTGCTTATGAATCTCCGTTTCTTGACTCTGCCGTCAGTTACATCATAGATTTCATGGATATGTTGAATATTTCTTCTGCCGACGTTATTGGTCTGTCTCTTGGCGCTCAGATGGCTATGGCAACTGCGATTAAATTTCCTCACAAGGTAAGGAAGATTATTGTTATAGATTCAGCTGGACTCGGAAAGGAATTTCCGATCCTTTATATGCTTGCTAACTTACCTTTGATCGGTCGTGTGATTTTACTATCCAACAAATGGGCGCAGGATATGTATTTTAAAACCATGGAAGTTGATAATAGTGATTTTGAGGATGCAGTTTATTATAAGCAATACGCTTACGATGTGACTCTAATGGACGGGCACACGGCTGCGCTACGATCAAGCCTTAAAGGTGTTACCGGTTTTGCAGGTCAAAAGTCTATTTTCACTGATGATGAATTAAGGTCTTTAAGTTCACCGGTATTGGCTCTATGGGGTGCAGAAGACCCGGTCTTTCCAGTGGAGCACGGTTATCGATTAGCTAGACTCGTCCCATCCTCTCATTTACATGTGTTTGAAAATGCAAAGCATGTCCCGCTTCTTGATCACCCTTTTGAGGTAAATGATTTGCTACTTGGGTTTTTGGCTGAAGGATGACTATGAGCCGAGAACATCGCCAACTTTAAGGTTTATTTTTTCGGCCCATTCTGTTGCACTGATTTTTTTCCCACCATCCTGTCGAATTCTTCCAATGGATATAGATCCATCTGAACAAGCTACCACTATTTTTTCCACTCCAATTTCTAAAATTGTTCCAGGGCTTTGTTTAGATGGGTTGTATGATGAGTGTCCGGCTCCAAACATATAAATTTTTTGACCAAAATAAGTTGTGTTGGCTCCTGGCTGTGGGTCGGAACCACGGATCATGTTAAAAACCTTATTCGTTTCACTAGACCAGTTGACTAAAACGTCGCTCGGTTTGCACCAGCTTTCGTAAGTTGCCTTGGTTTCATCTTGCATGATTCTCGGAGGGTTTCCATCGCGTATTAGATCAACAGATTCGATTATTGCTTTGACGCCAAGTGGAAACAGCTTGTTGAAATATACGCTGCCTAAGGTTGCGTCAGGGGCTATTGAAACCTTTTTTTGCATCAGCACTGGACCTGTGTCCAACCCATCGTCTGGCCAAAAAATGGTCAGGCCTGTTTCGGTCTCGCCATTAATGATCGGCCAATTGATTGAGCTTGGGCCTCGGTGAAGTGGTAGAAGAGATGGGTGGTACTGAATAGTTCCAAGATTTGGGTATTGGATTATTGCCATCGGAACGATGTCAGTAACGAATGCCATTACACAAAGTTCAGGTTCCAGAGATTTAAACTGAGATACCGCTTTTTGATCTCTAAGTCGTTGAAATCCAAAAATTGGGAGATGCAGTTTTTTGGCGGCATTGTAGATTGGATCCTGTTCTTTATCCGTTTTAGTCGGTGGAGCGAATACACCGACAATTTTATCTTTTCCGTTTTCAGCCAAGGCTTCAAGAACGCATTTCCCGAATTCAGATTGGCCTATGAGAGCTATTTTCATAGTTTTCACTTGACTCCAAGTGTTGTTTTTTGAGTATGTGGAGCGGTTTTATGTTTTCTGTCACCCTTAGCTCAGTTGCGTAATAATTTTGATGGTATTTTTAACACGATTTGTCTATATATGTCGGTTAAAATTTAGATTTATTGACCGTTCGAACAGGATTTAGGAAGTGAGCTAGTTTGACGTCATCAGGTGATATGCCTCGTAAACCGGGTGGTATGGATATTAGTTTTCCACCAAAAACTGCTGAGGATTTTTTTAATCGTGGGTTAAAAAATGCGCAGTTAGGTATTCCTGATAAGGCCGCAGCTGATTTCGAAGAAGCAGCATGGTTGGATCCTGAGAATAATGAAATTCAATTCAACCTAGGTGTTGCTTATCTTTCGATGGGTGATTTCGAACAAGCAATCAACAACTTTACGCGAGTCATAGAGGTAAAGCCTTGTCAGCCGGATGCTTATGGCAATCGGGCAGTTGCATTCGCTGCTATTGGCGAAGAAAATAAATCTGATGCTGATGTTGAAGCGGCAATAAGGCTTGGCGCTCCACCGGACGGACTTGCAGCAGTGATAGATTATGTGAAATCTCAACGTAATTGATTAAGTATCAATTCTATGGATTTCGCCAACTAGGGAATGCATCATCTAGTTCAAGGTTTCTCAGGTATCTTCTAATTGCGTCGAATGCTGTAACTAGGCTTGTCGGCTGAGTTTTTTCAGTGAAATTTGTCGCTTCATTTAGGTGCTCCGCAAGGAACAATGCTTCAGCTTTTGATAGCGGGTTGTATTCAGTGTGACGTTGGATGACTGAGTAGCCAATTCCCGCTAGAGTTAGTCTTGCATAAGATTTAGCTGCGGCCATATCTCGTCGGTCATGAGCTGGAGCTCCATTTGGGCCTGTTCGAGGACGTCGTAAAAGTCCGGCAGATATCAGCTCGTCGTAAAGTTCATCATCTAGCCCACTTTGTTTCAGGAAATCTGGAAGCAAAATAGGTCCTGATGAGGCATTTTGTGATTCTGGTAAAGTTTTTTCGGGTGGCAGTACTGTTGCTAGCGCTGAATTGGGATCTCCGTTGATGATCTGTTTAATTCCATTCAAATTTAATCCTGCGGCTTTGAGTTCTTTTATCCTTGTAATTAGCCGTTCGAAGTGTAGGGGGTAAACTGCTCGCGTTTTGCTTGTTTTTCGGGGTGCTGGCAGTACACCAAATCGAACATAGTAGTTGATTGTGGCTGTAGTAATCCCTGTTCGCCTGGAGAGTTCACCAACTGATATTCCAGCGTCCGTGAAAGGCTGTAATTCATGATTGTCAGAGTTGTCAGGCTTGGTCATAAAACCGGTGCGATGAATGTTTTGAAACTGAAAGCATACCTAGATCGTAACATTGTTTGTGAGAAGACCATATTAATACGGTAACTATTTAGTTCGTTGCGGATTACTGTTCTTAAACTAAACCATTGCTAGAACACATCTACATTTGCCGCATAGTGCAAATACTTTTAGTGGTAACGAGTTATTCAAATGAAATTATTCCCATCGGAACATTTTTGTGGCGATGGCGAAGCTGGTGAGGGTCCAAAGTCCCAAGCCTAGTAATTCAGAGCCAAGTGTAGTTATTGATGCTCCTTCAACAGTTATTGCTCGCATTCCATCTGCAAGAAAAGCTAGAGGCAAATATTGGGTCCACTGGGTCATCCAATCTGGCATTATCGACTGTGGAAAGAAGATTCCTGACAGGAACATCATTGGCAGTGATATCACATTAGCTATTGGTGCGGCTGTTTCTTCGTTTTTTGCCCATCCTGATACAGCGAGTCCAATAGCAATAAAAAGCGCTCCACCTAACAATGCAAGTATTGTTAGGTCTAACCATGCACCTAATCGAACAGTTCCAATAGTAACGCCGAGAACGAGCGCTCCAGATATAACGAGTACGTAAGTCTGCAATACTACGACTATCGCCTTGGTAGTAAGTTGCCCAGCTAGGAAGTGTGAAGCGCCGATTGGTGTTGCCTTCATACGTCTTAAAACACCTTGGGACTTGAAGCGTACTAAGCTGAATACAACCGTGAAAAGCCCTGTCTGCATAATTGCCATTGCTGCTATACCGGGGATCAGCCATGCCTTGAAACCTTGTCCTTGACCCGTGACAAAAGATTCTGAAATTCCTATGGAATTTTCCACGCGGTATATGTCAGGGACTTCAGCGGACTCTTTGAAAACAGCGTCTACTACTTGACCAAGGACTGTGTTTACTACAGCTCGTTCCTGCTGGAATCTTTCATCATAGGTAACTTTGATTTCTGCGTATTCATCACGATTACCATAATTGGCAGGTATTTCGATTACTGCAGTGTAATTGCCATATTTTAATTCCTTTTGCACGTTATTGCGGGTGTCAACAGATAGGTTTAGTAACACCTCATCTTCGGGTCCTCTTAGCGCAGTTATTAGTGATCTTGACGCTTCGTTTTCAGCTGCATCATAGACACCTACGTCTGGTGAGTTATATCCATCGAAATTCATGATTCCAAAAATGATCATCACTAACAGTGGGAAGAAAAGAGCCCAGAAAAGAGCGGTTCTGTTCCTGAAATACATTTTGAGTGACGCAGCTGTTAATGCGAAATAAATTCTCATACCGTGTTAGTCTCGTAGTTCATGACCGGTAAGGTTAAGGAAAACATCATCTAGTGTCGCTGCTCTAACACGTTTTTGTGGTTTAAAGCCCGTAGCAATGAGCTGATTGATTAAGTTGTCTGGAGTGTCTAGCGCGATGATCTTGCCGTTCTCTACTATCGCAATCCGATCGCATAATTCCTCGGCTTCTTCCATGTAGTGTGTGGTGAGCACTATAGTTGTGCCTGTGCTTTTTATCTTATGAACGAGTTCCCACAGTTGCCTACGTGCTTGGGGGTCAAGACCAGTAGTTGGTTCGTCCAGAAATAACACTACAGGGTCGTTGACTAATGCAACCGCTATGGAAAGTCTTTGTTTCTGTCCGCCGGACAATTCGTTGAATTTAGCGTTCTTTCGATTCGCTAGGCCAACTCGATCCAGTACTTCGATAGGGTTCACTCTTGATAGATAAAGCTTGGCGTACAAATCTACGATTTCGGAAAGTTTTAGGTTGTCGAAGAAAGCGTTTTGTTGAAGTTGTACTCCGATGATTGATTTCACTTCAGTCGGATTATTTTTTACATCTAATCCGTCGATATTTGCTTCACCGTAGTCGGCATCCCGTATTCCTTCTAGGATTTCAACAGTAGTGGTTTTACCTGCTCCGTTGGGGCCAAGCATGCCGAAAACTTCACCGCGGAGGACTTCGAAGGAAATGCCATCGACTGCTGTTATATCATCGTATGTTTTTCGTATGTTTTTAGCGATGATTACGGGGTCTATTGCCATAGAAACTTAAATTTTGTCACTTGGGGGGTATGGTCGTTGCGGTAGCGTGTTTATTTTGGTTGTATGCGGTCAGTGAGAACTCGATCGGTTATTGCCGTAGAAACGTTCTTTGTATACCGAATCAAATAGTTACAGAGCCTATAAACGATTATATGGTTTGTGTGTCTTGCTTGTATCTGTTTAATGACGAGCGCGGGTTGTTGAATGTTTGTTTAGGAGACCGTTTGGATTAGAGTCTGGGATGCTAAGAGTCGCTAAAACATTCGATTAATCTAGAATCTAACTCGGCCTCAGTGCTTGAGGATATTTTGTTACTTCACATAACTAAGGAGTTGAACTTTTGACGATTGATTACGTGAAATTTGGCACAGGTGGTGTAAAAGTTTCGCCGATGGCGTTGGGCCTTGGATTTAGAGGTCAATTTGATCGAAATGAGGCCGTGCGTGTGATTCATGCTGCTTTAGATTCCGGGATAAATCTTATTGATTGCGCCAATGTTTATGGCTGGATGGATGATCGTAAAAATATTGGCAGCTCAGAGCAGGCACTTGGTCAGGCCTTGAAAGGTCGAAGGGACGACGTTGTAATCACATCCAAGGTGTTTAGTCCAATTGGTAGTGGCCCTAATGATCGAGGTGCCTCTCGATATCACATCATGCGAGAAATCGAACGATCTTTGAATCGTATTGATACCGATCACATCGACGTTTATATCTTTCACGGTGTCGAAGATATGACTCTGTTTGAAGAACAATTTCGGACTATGGAGACACTTATCCAGCAAGGTAAAATTCGTTACGTTGGTGTGAGTAATTTTCAAGCTTGGCAAATAATTAAGGCACTTGAAGTTCAGAAACAAATTAATGCGCAACCGTTGATTGCAGTCCAGAATCCTTATTCGTTGATGAATCGTGCGCAGGAAGATGAATTGTTTCCTATGGTCCGTGAGACTGGTGTTGGGATCATGGCGTACAGTCCACTTGGTGTGGGACTTTTAAGTGGGACGTATAAATCTTCTGAGATACCTGATGAGTCGACCTTGTGGGGGTCCCGCCGAAAAGGTCAAATAGGCAGATATATGCAGGGTAGAGCCGGTAAGGTGATCGCTGCCGTCGAAGAAGTTGCCAGCGATCTTGGAGTATCGATGCCTCAAGTTGCGATGGCGTGGGTTATGTCGCATCCGGAGATTACTGTTGCAATTTCGGGTGCAGATACAGTGGATCAGATTACGGATGTCGCTGGTGCCCTTGAGATCGACTTGCCGAAAGATATGATAGCTCGTTTGGATGATGTTTCCTATGGTATGAGAGCTTTACTGGACGGTACACCGACTGATGTGCAATAGGATCTGAATTTACAGATTTAGTTTGGTGAATAAATTTATATTTAAGAGCGGCAGTCTACTTTGGAATTCATGTGAGAATTACGTGAACGCCAGTTTTTGACAACCTTGAGTTTAAGGAGAAATTATTTTGAAGATACTACTTGCTGGCGGATCCGGAATGGTTGGGACGTTTATAACACCGTATTTGATCAAAGAGCATGAGATACGTGTCCTTGATTTGACTGAACCAAAACATAGCGGAGTTGATTGGGTTAAGGGTTCGGTTACAGATCCTGAAGCCATAAACAAGGCAATCGATGGTGTAGATGCTTTCATATGGCTGGTCATGCTTAGTCCGCAAGGTGGAACTGTCACAAATCAAAACTTGAAGGTCATTCGTGAGAATTATGATGTCAACTGCATGGGCTTGCATATGTTTCTTTGGCTTGCACAAGGCGCAGGACTAACCCGTGGAGTTTATACCAGTTCGATGAGTGTTCATTATCGAGATAGGGACTATTACAACAATGAGGATGAATTACCACTCGACACTCCTAGCGCTTATGGACTGAGCAAGGGTTTCGGTGAAAGGATCTGTAACTATTTCGCATCCTGGTTCGATATGAACCTCATTGCCCTGCGTATAACCGGCCCTCGGACAAGGGCTGCTTACATCGAGGAACGAGCTAATCCGATTGTAGACCATGCTGATGGATCCAAACCGTTGTTTGTTACCGATGAAGCTGATCTTGCAAGGGCTTATATGGCCGCGTTAGAGAATGTTCAGATTGGCCATGGTCGTTTTGATGCGGTGTTTATCGCAGGAGATGAAGAAGAAAAGGAGCACAATTTGACTAAAGCGAAATCTTTGCTTGGATGGGCTCCTAGGTCTCATATTGAAATTGAGAATTGATATATGCGCATCGCTGTGATTGGCAGTGGAAGTATGGGCTCGGCAATCGCTCGCTCGTGGTCTGAGTTAGGGCACTCCGTTGTGATAGGTACACGGACACCTGATTCTAAGCGTGTGACTTCATTAGTTAGGAAGATCGGTCATGGCGTTGTCGCTGCGTCATTAAATAACTCAATTGAAGAAGCAGATGTAATTGTTTTAGCGGTTCCATGGATTGCGGCTAAGCAATCGATAGTATGTTTAGGAGATCTTAAAGGGCGTGTAATCATTGATGTTACTAACCCATTTTTAGAAGGGCTTAAACTTGAAATTGGTCATATTGATTCTGGAGGTGAGCAGATTTCTCGCTGGTCGAGTGGTGCTCATGTTGTGAAAGCACTCAATATAGTTGACGCTCGTTTAATCGGCGTAACTTCTGTAGATGATAGAAAGATTACGATTCCGATTTGTGGCGATGATCAAAATTCCAAACGTCTTGCTATCGATCTAATTAGTCACCTTGGATTCGATGTTATAGATGCAGGCAAATTGAAGATGTCTCGCTTCTTAGAACCGCTTTCATTGTTAATGATCAAGCTATCAATGCGAAAAGAGTTTGGGAGCGAGATTGGTTTTAGATTGTTGAGGAATTAGATTTTCACTCTCCATGCGATTAAAGCGGAAAGTATTCGGACACCTGCCATTGCAAGAAATACGATTTCCCATGGTGTATCTGATGAGCTGAGGATAAGGGCGAAGATTAGCGCCTGCGCCCCAGCGTATATGTATCCATGTCCGTCAAGAACCCCTGAAGCAGTGGATGCATATTTCGGGCCAACCATGTCTACTACAAGAGTAGCAGTCATGGACATGCTCATTGCAAAGGCTCCGATGAATAGCAATAAGGCACCGGCGTATATGTTCTCGGCTGGGACTATCGCAAGACCAATTAATGCTAATGCTGAAATAATCGCAGACGTTGCAATCATTGGGCTTCTTCTACCGCCAAGAAGTACGTCGGATATCCAGCCAGAAACTATCGGTGCCAAAAGGTAGCCTATCGGTAGAGCAACGGTTACCAGCGCCGTACTTTCGATAGATAACCCTGCTTCTTCGAAGTAGTAAATTGGAGCCCAAGTGGTTAGCCCATATCTAACTACGTTTTCAAATCCTTTTATGTGGGATGTTGCTACGAAGCGCCAATTGGTAAATAGATATGAGTAAATAGCAAATAGGGGGGCATTTGGATGTGTATATGTTTCTTTTGAATTCTCGTAGGTTTCTTGATGTTCTACGTTTTTCAATCCAACGTCAGATGGGCGATCGCGAACCATAAAGAAAATCGCAATCGCTGCTGGGATCAATAACATTGGTGGAAATCTGAAGGCGGCTCGCCAGCCGAACTCTGCGACAGTCCATCCAGTTATTAGCCACATTGCCAACATAGCGGTTCCGGCCGATACACCGACTAATCCCATTACCCGTCCTCGATGCTCTCGTCCCCACCATTGTGCAAGCATTCCGATCCCTGGTGACCAAGCAGTTGCGTTTGCAAACCCGTTTAATGCCCATGGAATTGCTATAGACCAGAGGCTGTTCCCGAAACTAGTAATCCAATTGAGTATCACGGACGTGATCGCTCCTGCGACGAGCCAAAACCTGTATCCATAGACTTCAGCAATTCTTCCGTGGGTTATATCACCGAGCGCAAAACCCCATAATAGACATGCGTTAATGATTCCGATCTCAATGTGAGTGAAGTCGAGTTGTTCGCGCATTACTGGACTCGCTGGCCAATGGTTGAATCTACTCATGTAGACGAACACGTAAAAACCTGCATAGCTGATTAGAATGCGTTTACGCCATCGTTTGACTTCGTTTTCGTGTTGTTGAGATTTTTCTGTCACAGTCGCAGGGTATACATCTTTTATCTAGCGCACAGCTAGGTTATCTCACTGTATGTTGAGAATATTCGAGAAGACATCGGACTAAGTCAGGGGTAACATTCGGGCAATCGCTGGGATTTAGTACCGGTGATGCTGAATTCAATTTAAAGAGAGATATGTTTAATGATCGTTGACGTCCACACTCATCTGCCGAGTCATCCACAGACAGTTCCTGATGAAGAGATACAGATTGAAACGACTATGCGGTCGGGTGAGACCGTGCACCTAACAAATTCTGTAGACGATTATTTGCGTGATATGGGTCCGGTCGATAAGGCATTTATATTTGGCATTGCACCACGTCCGTGGCGTCCTAATGAACGAGTGCTACGTACCGAAGGATGGCCGGAGCGTATGAATCACAATGATGTAGCCGCTCAAACGGCGAGCAAAGCTCCGGACAAAATATTGCCGTTTATGTCTTTACATCCACTCGATCCAAATTGGCGAGATGAATATGACAGGTGCGTTGGTGATCTTGGTTGCAAGGGAATAAAGTTAGGTCCAAACTACCAGGATTTTGATCCGACGAGTCATGAGGCCTTCGAATTATTTGCGCGTCTAGAGTCAGATGGAATCCCGATCATCTTCCATCAAGGAACTTCGCCGATGACGGAGGCTCCACTCACATACGCACACCCACTGACATCAGACAAAATTGCGATGGCTTTTCCTAAACTTACGATGGTTCTAGCCCATCTTGGTCACCCATGGCAGAGCGATTGTCTTTCTGTAGTACGAAAACACCCTAATGTGTGGGCTGATGTTTCTGCTCAGTACTATCGCCCTTACTCGTTTTGGCAAGGAATGCGGTTGTTTTACGAATGGGGCGTAACTGACAAAATACTGTTTGCATCTGATTGGCCAGTCACTCGTCCACAGGACAATATTGACCATTTGCGTGGATTAGAAAGATTTGCCAAGGATCATCATTTGCCTTCAATTCCTGCTAAGGATATTGAAGGCATAATTAACCGCGATGCGGTGGAAATTTTAAAGGTCGGCTGATTACCCCCGGTATGGCAATGTATTTTCTGTTTGCAATCGCAATTGTTTTTGTATTAACTTCGGCACTTTATTACTTTGCTAGGCGTTCTGGATACCGTGATGGACGTTTCGACGAAAGAAAAGAATGGTCGACTCGTATACGAGATTTAAATGACTAATCGATCATCGGATCTAGATGTTTCTCGCAAAAAGGGCGCATTCTACGGTTGGTACATAGTAGCCGCATTGTTTTTTGCTTCGTTTCTTGCGATTGGATCACGTCAAGGGTTTGGTGTTTTCGTAAAAACTTGGGAGGAAGACTGGGGCGTAACGACTGCTGCAATTTCTTTAGCTGCCTCCATTGGTGTGTTATGTAATGGACTCTCTCAACCGATAGGTGGGTGGTTAGCTGATCGATATGGCGGTAGACCTGTGCTGGTGTTTTCACTAACCGTAATGGCGCTCTCTACGATCGCTGTTTCTACTGTTTCTAGTGTGTTTGGTCTGATTATTTTGTATGGCGTACTGATTTCATTCGCAGCAGGAGGGGTGTCTCATCCTGCGATGGCGGTAGTTATTGCACGGTGGTTTGATCGTAATAGGGGCGCTGCGATGTCCATTTTGGTCGCTGGAGGGTCGGTCGGAGGACTTGTCGTTGTTCCATTTCTTAGTTACGCGTTGATTGAATTTGGCTGGCGAGCAGCATGGGTGATCATTGGTTTATTCGCTTTGGGGTTTGGTGTGCCCCTGTTGCTGATGGTTGTTCGAAATAAGCCTGCCGATTTGGGAATGCTGATTGATGGTGAGGAACATGAGCAGTCTAGTGGAGATGTAAAGCAGTCCTCAGCTCAATATATAGGCCCGGATTTTGTTTACAAGTGGCATCACGCGTTGAACTCGAAACCGATTTGGCAGCTTTCGTTTGGTTATTTTGTCTGCGGAATTACAACTTCGGCTGTTGCTGTTCACTTTGTCCGTTGGGCTATAAGTGAAGATATTACTCCAGCAACTGCTGCATTAGCGTTTGGTGCATTGAGTGCGGTTAATGCGTTGGGTGTTCTAGTCGTTGGGGTGCTTTCTGATAGGTTCCAACGTAAGAATTTACTTGGAGCTGTTTATTTGATTAGGGCATTAGCATTTATTTCTCTAATCGTTGTACCTGGTGATCAGGCTATATGGGCATTTGCTGCAATTGGAGGAATGTCATGGTTGGCGACAGTTCCTCTTACAGCATCGTTGACAGCCGATGTCTACGGTGTTCGTAATTTGGGCACTCTTTTTGGTTTTGCAAACATGTCTCATCAAATAGGTGGTGCCGCGGCCGTGTTGTTTTTCGGCTGGGCTTTTACTCGTTTTGGCTCTTATGATATCCCGTTCATGGTTGGTGCCCTGACACTTCTTTCAGCCGGCATAGTTTCGTTGTCGATACGTGAAAAAACTCATTCAGTACGTTATGTGCAGGTAATTCCAGAGGGAAGAGCTGGTGATGAATCACGTTTCAGGGATGATCGGTAGATGCCATGGTTAACGAAAACTCTTGCTCATCACTCGGAGCCGATTGATCCGGCTTTGTGGGATTGGTTAAGTGCCCAAATTAACCATTTGATAGGAATCTCATCCGGTGTGATGGTTGCGTTGTTTGGAGCACTTATTATCGTCTTACCAATTGCGATTTTAGTGATGGCACGGCGCCGTTTTTAAAAAGCGGCCTGAAAATTATTCACGGTTCATATTTTGATGGATGGTCAGTACCTAAAAGCGTTTCAGTATTTAGATTTTTGCGGTTAGCAAGTGGTTCATTCTGGCAAGTATCGTGTCAAGCTCTTGGTAATCTAGTTTGTCGAGCGCTTTATTTGCTGGGATACGCGTAAGGGGGGTCTTGATTATTCCGCGCCGCCAATATGCTGCTTTGTATGCGTTTGCGCCGAACATGAACTCAAAGTTCAGTGATGGAATCATCTGCTCCCATATTGATCGAGCTTCTTCGGTAACAATTTGGAGACCTTCTTGATCTATACCCCCTGCATCCAAAGCGTTCCATAGTTTTACGTGTGCATCAGTTATATGACCTGCAGGCATTGTTCCACAAGAGCCGCGTCGGTATTCATCGACTAGATAACGCCCACCCATACCTCCCATTAAACCTTTGACCATGCCTTTAGTTTTTGAGATAAGCTCAGTCATTATCTGTCCAGGCAGGTAGCTCTCTTCCTTCACGTAATCAACATACTCAACTTCGTTTATTAAATTAACCATCGTGTTGGTCGGCACAACGGGGCCAGCTGGTGGTTTGTTGTTCTGGATCCAGACGGGCAGTTTTCCGTTTTCAGCAATAGCAGCATAGTGATCCCAGATTATCTGCCCGGCCGCACCATTCGGGGGCATCGCCATTACAGAATCAGCCCCTAGTTCAGCGGCGTTTTTAGTCAGTTCGACAGAGACCGCTGTTGAAGCCCCGCTAACACCTGCCACGACTGGGATTGAGCCGCTTACAACTTCAATACCTACCTTAAGTACTTGTTTACGTTCGTAATCAGTGAGGTAAGGCCCTTCTGAAGCGTTCACCGGAAGTACTATTCCATGAGCTCCTGCTTCGAGGCTGAATTCTATGCATCTGCGCAGAGATTTCCAGTCTACCGATAGATCTTCATTGAATGGTGTAACGGGTATCGCGTAGACACCTCTAAATTGAGATATGTTGGTCATTTATATTGTATTTCGTAACTGATAGTGAAAATCAACTGAATAGGTTACACGCTGTAATGGGGCGTTGAATGTGTTGGATCTAAGCTAAGATTTACATCATTGCCTACGACTAGTAATTGTGAGATGAGATTTATGGTAGAAAGTATGCGTGCAGCTCTAGATGATGGTACAGGTAAATACATAGTTCAGAATGTGCCAATCCCTGATATGTATGAGGGAGCTGCACTAGTTCGTATTCGACAGAGTGGAATTTGTGGGTCTGATCTTCACATGACGACGAGTCGAACCGATCCACAGGTGATTCCATCAGGACACGAAGTTGCCGGTGAAATTATAGAGCTACCTAAAGGCGTTACCAATCTTAAGGTTGGTGATCGAGTAGCTATTGAGATGATTGGGGCTGGTCGCGCTTGTTTAACCTGCCATTTTTGTAGTTATGGTCAATGGAAACACTGTAGAAACCTTGCACCTGATACTGGTGGAGGGTTTGCACAGTACACGACTCGAAAACCTGCAGGGTTGTTCAAATTGCATGATTCGATGGATTGGATTGACGGGGGATTGGTTGAACCCATGGCTGTTAGCGTCCATGGGTTTAGATACGGCAGGATGCAGCCAGATGACATAGTGGGAGTGGTAGGGTCATCCACGATTGGACTGTCATCTATTGCCGTAGCAAAAGCCTTTGGTGCACGTACAGTGATCGCTTCTGCTAGACATCCACATCAGGCTGAGGCCGCGACAAATATGGGGGCTGATGTCGTCGTAGGTTCTGATGGGACTGAATTTGAAGAGGCATGTTTGGATGCAAGTAATGGTATTGGTGCTGATTTCGTTGTGGAGTCTGTTGGCGGTCACCAGAGCTATTCCTTCACACAGGCCATTAAGGCCACACGGAATCAAGGAACAATGCTCTATTTAGGTGGAGTGAAAATTCCTATGGAATTCGATCTTTTTGAGCCTCTTTTGCGCGAGATTCGCATACAGTCGGTAATTTGTTATGGCGTTATTGACGGTAGGCATGATTACGAGGTCGCTATTGATTTACTCGCTTCTGGTGAGATCCCTTATCGAGATATTGTTACGCATCAGGTTGATTTGGAAAACATTCAAGAGGGATTCGACGTTGCATGGGACAAGAAATCAGGTTCGATTAAAGTGCATGTAAATGTATAACCTCGCATTTTAATTATTCATCTGAATGGTTATTTTTTGTTTCGTCGGTCGTTAGTGACGGGTCTTGTATGTTAGTGGTTACTATAAATAGCGTTAATATTTTTCGTGTAATTCCATTTAACGATCATTAACACGTAAATACTGAGTCAGAGAAATATTTTGACGGCTGAAAGGATTCTATTTAAGTTAATCTCTATAGCCGTCTAGGCAGTTTGCTCTCATATAATCGCGGTCCAGTTCGATCCCTAGGCCAGGTCGTTTTGAAAGGTAGATTTTGTCTCCACGAACATCTAGTGGATAATCGATCATAACGTCATAAGCGTTTAATTTTGCTCGTGAAGTTTCTACTCTGTAGTGATTAGGTACTGAGGCCATTGCGTGAGCACCAGCTAGCACATTGATTGGGCCACTTGCGTCATGTGGCGAAATCGGAACATAGTATGCTTCTGACATTGTGGCCATTTTTTTTATTTCGGATATGCCCCCACACCATGTTACGTCGGGCATAACGAAGTCAGCCAGTTCCTGCTCCAGAATCGGAAGAAGCTCCCAGCGGGTATGTATACGCTCTCCTACACATATTGGGACATTGACGTTATCTCTTACTTGTTTTAGTGCATGAGTGCTCTCTACTGGTACCGGTTCCTCAAACCAGAAGATGTTGTATGGTTCTAGAGTTTTAGCCAGTCGAATTGCTGTTGGCGCATCGAACCGGCCGTGGCAATCTATTAATATTTCTATGTCTGATCCGACAGTTTCACGCATAGCGGCGATACGTTCTGCCCCTAAATTCTCTGCTTCAGCACTGAGCTTTCCGGTAAGGTATCCGTTTTTTTCTTCCTCATGATGTGGAAACCATGGATCTGTCTTGATCGAAGTTTGCCCGGTGTCCACGATAGCCTTAGCGTGTTGTGTTAAGTCTTTGACAGATGATCCATCTTCAGGGTGGCAATATATAGGGATCCCTTCTCGTAATGGACCTCCAAAAAGTTCATAAACGGGGAGTCCTAGAGTTTTGCCGCGTATGTCCCAAAGCGCTATGTCTATTCCAGAAATAATGTTTGTTGTAGCTCCTCTCGAACCCATATAAGTGAAGGATCGAAAAACTTTATTCCAGATCATTTCGATAAGCCTTGGATCATCTCCCTTTATGTGGTCACTGACATGACGAATTGCTGCACACACCGATCGATTAGCCACAGGAGATGTTCCAGTGATTTCTCCCCAGCCAGTAATTCCTTCATCAGTGTTTACTTCAATGTAAACGTACTCTCGATTACGTATATGACTATCATTCGCTGTATCAAGATATGGAGCTGGCGCAGATACAAGCCAGGGTGTTACCTTTGTGATTTTCATTGATTTCTCCACCGAGGGTTTATGTGGGTATGGTCTGAATGGGATTGTATGCCGAAGTTAAGCGGTTATATAGGAAATTATTAAATTAAAAAGACCTCAACATTTGTGAGGTCTTTTTAATTTAATAATTTCCTATATAACCGCTTAACT
>MDTE01169295.1_pt1 | contig 30357 bp, 36 predicted proteins | sample 811231 | NCBI WGS metagenome assembly MDTE01 (sample SAMN05326651, study PRJNA326480) | marine metagenome | isolation source: seawater | place: Indian Ocean: Red Sea | collected 2010 | reverse complement strand
CGAAAACATAATGGTTTACTTCGGCAAGATTGCTGGGTGAGCCCGAGATCAACCGGGTACGCTCATCGGCGGGGGCGCGTTCGGGATAGGGGTAGGATTCGTACTGCGACTGTACGAGCCGGTCCCGCTTGTCCGTGTCCGCCATGGCCGATCCGTCCGTCAGGCGTCGATGTCGATAACCAGCCGGCCCGTCGCCTTTCGGCCTTGGAGCATCGCTATGGCCTTGGGAACATCACTCAGCGGCAGGGTCTGGGAGACATGAGGCTTGAGCCGGCCTCCGGTCCACCAGCGGCCGAGCTCGGCAAAACCGTCGCGGAAGATTTCGGGTTCGCGTTGCCGGTAGGCGCCCCAGTAGACACCGATCATGGCGATGTTCTTGACCAGCAGATAGTTGGCCGGGAATTGCGGGACATTGCCCCCGGCGAAACCGATGACGAGCAACCGGCCGCACCAGGCCAGTGACCGCATGGCGGTCAGGGAGAGATCACCCCCCACCGGGTCATAGACCACATCGACCCCGCGGCCGTCCGTCAGCTTCCGTGCCGCCGCGCGCAGATCGTCTTCGGCGTAGTTGATCAGATGATCCGCACCGCGTTCGCGCGCGAGCTCCAGTTTCTCGGCCGAAGAGGCTGCGGCGATGACGGTCGCACCCAGCGCCTTGCCGCATTCGACGGCTGTCAGGCCGACACCGCCGCCAGCGCCGAGAACCAGGAGGGTCTCACCGGCCTTCAGATCTCCGCGGTGAACCAGCGCCAGATGGGAGGTGCCGTAGGCCACGGGAAACGCGGCCGCCGTCGCGGCGTCCATCCCTTCGGGAATCGGGAACACGTTGGTGGCATCGCACACGGCCTGCTCGGCATATCCGCCTGCCGATAAAACCGCCATCACGCGGTCGCCCGGGGCAAAGCCGGTCACGCCTTCACCAAGTTCGAGCACCTCGCCGGCCCCTTCGAGGCCGGGCGCGAAGGGAAGTTCTGGCTTCTCCTGATAGTGGCCGCGCACCAGGACCGAATCCGCGAAATTCACGCCAGCGGCGCGCATCCGAATCTTGACCTGCCCGGCGCCGGGTTCCGGGTCGGGCAGTTCGCCGATTTTCAGGTCGGCCGGGTCTCCCCAATCCTCGCAAACGATGGCACGCATGTAACCGGAACTCCCGACAGGATGGATCGTGTCCGCAACGGCCGCAGAACACGGGTGTCAGCTTGCCTCGACCCCGGAGGCCATGCAAGTTAGGTCAATGGCGGACAATAGAATGCGCGGCTATTTCGGGGTTGGCGTCGAGGGGATCTCGAAGCCGATGAATGTGGGTGCGATCATGCGCACGGCGCACGCGTTCGGTGCCGGCTTCGTGTTCACCATCGGTGCGGTCTATTCCAAGCGCGAGGGTGGCCGCGCCGATACCTCCGATGCGCCCGAGCATCTACCGCTGCACGAGTATGAATCCCTGGATGAGTTCCGGCTGCCGCGTGGCTGCGAGCTGGTCGGGGTCGAGCTGGTGGATGACGCGGTCGATCTGCCGAGTTTCCGGCACCCGCGGCAGGCCGCCTATGTGCTGGGGCCCGAACGCGGCTCCCTGTCCCCCGATCTGGTGGGCCTGTGTGATCATGTGGTGAAGATCCCGACCCGGTTCTGCGTCAATGTGGGTCTTGCGGCCGCGATCGTCATGTACGACCGCACCCTCACCCTGGGCCGCTATCCGCCCCGGCCGCTGATCCCGGGCGGACCGGTCGAGGACCTGCCCGAGCATGTTCATGGGGAGCCGGTCCTCCGGCGATCGCGCGGCGGACAAAAGGCCGAATAATAACAAGACGTTGAATGCACCGTGTCTTGGCAAGACTCGGGCGCTCTTGGTATTTGGCCCCTCATGTTGGATCTCAGCAGAATAGCCCGCTGGTCGGCAGCCATTGCGCTGGTCGCGGGGGTTTGGTCGCTTGCACCGGCTCAGGCACAGGATGCAAGCCTGGTTGGCCGTTACAACGACTGGGACGCCTACACGCGCGGCACGGGCGCCGACAGGTTCTGTTACATGGTCTCGAAGCCCAAGGAGGCGAGCCTGCGCTCGCGCCGGGGCGAGATCTTCTTCCTCGTCTGGCACCGGCCCGTACAGAAGGAGTTCGACGTCGTCCAGGTCGATATCGGCTATCCGTTCAAGGAAACCTCCGAAGTCGAGGTGCGCATCGGCGGGAACTCCTGGTCCCTGTTCACCCGCGATGAAAGCGCCTGGACGTACAAGCCGGCGGACGACAAGGCGCTGGTCACCGCCCTGCGCAAGGGCGCACGCATGACCGTGAAGGGCACCTCGTCGCGCAACAATTCGACGACGGACGCCTATTCCCTGAAGGGGACGAGCGCGGCCTATGCCGCCATCAACCGGGCCTGCGGCCGCGGCTGACCTGTAGTGGGGACCGTATGCTCCGGGCTGCGGACCATCGCGATATCACTCACATTTGGTTGCGTTCGACAGGCCTGAGGCCTATGTGAGGCGCCATGTCGACGATCCTGGAACAGAACGCACCGCCCGAGAGCGCCGATGACGGCCCGATCAACCTGATCGGTATGAGCCGCGAAGAGCTCGTGGCCACGTTCGCGGCCATGAACGAGCCGCGGTTTCGCGCCGACCAGTTGTTCCAGTGGATCTATGGCCGCGGTGTGACTGACTTCGACGAGATGACCAATATTTCCAAGTCGCTGCGGACCAAGCTGGCCGACCGCTTCGTCGTCGCGCGGCCAAACATCTCGCGCGACCTGGCGTCGGAAGACGGCACCCACAAATGGCTCTTGCGGCTGGATGACGGCACCGAGGTGGAATGTGTCCACATTCCCGAAGACGATCGCGGCACCCTGTGTGTCTCGAGCCAGGTCGGCTGCACGCTGAACTGCCGGTTCTGTCACACCGGCACCCAGCGTTTGGTGCGCAATATCGGGCCGGCGGAAATCGTCGGCCAGGTGATGCTGGCCCGCGACCATCTCGGCGAATGGCCGACGGCCGAGCGTCCGACCATCTATGAACGTGAATTGTCCAACATCGTTATGATGGGCATGGGCGAGCCGCTGTACAATTTCGACAATGTGGCCGCTGCCCTGAAGATCGTCATGGACGATGCCGGTATCGCGATCTCGCGCCGTCGGATCACGCTGTCGACCGCCGGTGTGGTGCCGCTGATCCGCCGCTGCGGCGAGGAACTCGGCGTCAATCTTGCAATCTCGCTGCACGCGGTGCGCGACGATCTGCGCGACGAGATCGTTCCCATCAACCGCAAGTATCCGATCGCGGAGTTGCTTGCAACGTGCCGCGACTATCCGGGTCTGAAGAATTCGCGGCGGATCACTTTCGAATACGTGATGCTGAAAGACGTCAATGACAGCGATGCGGATGCGCGCGAACTGGTGCGTATCATCGCTGGCATTCCGGCCAAGGTGAACCTGATCCCGTTCAACCCTTGGCCGGGCGCGCCCTATGACCGCTCGACGCCGGAGCGGATCGAGGCGTTCGCCGAGATTGTCCGCTCCGCGGGATATCCCTCGCCGGTGCGGACCCCGCGCGGCGAGGACATCATGGCCGCGTGCGGGCAGCTGAAGTCCGAAAGCGAACGCCCGCGCCGGGCGATGGCGGGCTGACCTCTCGCATTCGTGTGCTTGTCACTTTTGACGGTTACGTATTAACGTTCGCGCTGGGGAATGAGGACAGGCTGCCCAAGGTCCGTTTGCAATCACAATTGCCGTGCCGGACGGATGTGATCGACGACTTCATTATAGGACTGGCACTCGCCATTTTCGGCGGCACGCTGGCGATCATGGGATTGCCGACGGTGCGCCGCTGGCGCCTGCCGTCCCTGCCGACCCAACCGGTCAGCCAGCCGCGGTGGTGGTTGCGGATCGAGGCGTCGATTTTCGCCATCGACGCGGGTGTGCCGATTACGCTCAACGGGCTTGCGATTGTCGTGGCGACGCTGGCGGGCTACCGGATCGTCTTTTCCCTCTGAGCGGCCGGCGTATGGGTTCGCTTGCCCCCGCCGCGCGCGCGACTATACTCCGCCGCGACTTTTCCAGAACCTGAACGGACAAAAGTCATGACGTCTGGCGACGTAAAAAAGGCTGTGCTCGCCTATTCCGGCGGCCTCGACACTTCGGTCATACTCAAATGGCTGCAGGAGACCTATGGCTGTGAGGTAGTGACCTTTACCGCCGATCTGGGCCAGGGCGAGGAGATCGAGCCGGCGCGGGCCAAGGCCGAGATGTTCGGCATCAAGGAAATCTATATCGAGGATTTGCGCGAGGAGTTCGTGCGCGACTTCGTGTTTCCGATGTTTCGGGCCAACGCCGTCTACGAGGGCGTCTATCTGCTTGGCACCTCGATCGCGCGACCGCTGATCGCCAAGCGCCAGATCGAGATCGCGCACGAGACCGGCGCCGACGCCGTCTCTCACGGCGCGACGGGCAAGGGCAATGACCAGGTTCGCTTCGAGCTCGGCTATTACGCACTTGACCCCGACATCAAGGTCATCGCGCCATGGCGCGAGTGGGACCTGACGTCGCGGACCAAGCTCATCGACTTTGCCGAAAAGCACCAGATTCCCATCGCCAAGGACAAGCGCGGCGAGGCGCCGTTCTCTATTGACGCGAACCTTCTGCACATCTCTGCCGAGGGCAAGGCGCTCGAGGATCCGGCGCACGAGCCCGAGGAGTTCGTCTATTCACGCACGGTTGCACCGGAAGACGCGCCCGACACACCGACCTATGTGGAGATCGGCTTTGAGGCCGGCGACCCGGTTTCGATCGACGGCGAAGACCTGTCGCCGGCAGCATTGCTGACCCGCCTCAACGAGCTGGGTGGCGCCAACGGAATCGGACGCCTCGACCTGGTGGAGAACCGGTTCGTGGGCATGAAGTCCCGCGGCGTCTATGAGACGCCGGGCGGGACGGTTCTGCTCGTGGCGCACCGGGGCATGGAATCGCTGACGCTCGACCGCGAGGCGATGCACCTGAAGGACGAGCTGATGCCGCGCTACGCTAAGCTCGTCTATAACGGTTTCTGGTTCGCGCCCGAGCGCGAAATGATCCAGGCGCTGGTGGACAAGAGCCAGGAACATGTCTCCGGCTCGGTGCGGCTCAAGCTCTACAAGGGCTCCGCTACCGTCGTCGGCCGTTCCTCGCCCAACAGCCTCTATTCCCTCGATCATGTCACCTTCGAGGATGACGAAGTCTACGATCAGCGCGACGCCGAGGGCTTCATCAAGTTGCAGGCGCTGCGCCTACGGCTCGCCAAGGCGCTGCGGGACTAGCTGCGACGGGGCCGGTTTGCTGCATTTCGGGATATCGGGGAAATGATTCAGGACGGGCCCGTCCGCTGTCTCGCAGCTGTTCTTTCAGCTGATCTTGTTGGCTACAGCCGTCTGATTGGCCGCGACGAGGAGGCGACCCGACTGCATTTCAATCACTGTTTCGACGACATCATCTCGCCAGCCGCATCGAGGTGCCACGGCCGCGTCGTGAAAACGATGGGAGATGGCGTGTAGGTTGAATTCCTCAGTGCGGTGGATGCCGTCCGATGCGCTATGGAGTTTCAGGCCGGTCTGGCGGAGCGAAACACGGAATTGCCCGCTGACATCCGAATGGACTTTCGTGTTGGTGTGAATCTCGGCGATGTCCTGGTCGAAGGAGATGATATTCATGGCGGTGGCGTGAATGTTGCGGCGCGCCTCGAGGGTCTCGCGCGTCTCGGCTGGGTCCAGGGGTTTATGGGTCGATTTGACGATGCAGCAGCGAACTTCGAAAGGGCGGTGGAAATCGTGCCTCGGAATGCAGAAGTGTATTACACGTACGGGGAAACCATGAACCGGGCGGGCAACCCGGCGCGCGCATTGCCGGTTTTGGAGATGGCCTTCAGCATCGATACGTTTGTGCCGCCGGGTTGGCAGTTTGCGAAGGGCCACTCATACGTTCTGCTGGGGCGATACGAATAAGCGTTGGAGCATATCCTCCCTGTTCTGCAGCGGGTCTCACGTTTGGTGCCGGCACGGGTACACCTCGCACGCGCGTATGTGGAAATGGGCAGGATGGACGACGCAAAATCGGCGGTTCGATCCATTCTGGATGTGGCACCGCGCTACAATATCGTCAGTTCCCAGAGAATGTTCCCCTATCCCGAGCGGCGCGACCTTGATCGCCTTATCGACGGCCTCCGGGCTGCCGGTCTCCCCGGGTAGCCCGGTATGGCTCCGGCACGGCCGGTGATGAATTCCAGAACGAACGGCGGCAGCTAGCCCTCTATCCTTTCCATCTCGGCCATCTTCTCGTCGGCGTCGTCGGCCTTGTTGTAGTCCTGGGCCAGGCGACCGTCGCCGACCGGGCTTTTGCAGGTGAAGAAGACGCAGTGCCCCTCGACCGGCAGGATGCCGTGGCGCAGGTTGCGCGAGATATGCACTAGGTCACCCGGCAGAATGGTGGTGGTTTCGTCGCCGAGTACCATCCGCAGCTTGCCTTCCAGCACGTATATGAACTGTTCCTCGTTGGGGTGGAAGTGGGGCGGCGGTCCGACGCCTTCGTCGTATCGGACCAGGCCCACCTTCATGAACTCCCCGCTGAAGCTCTTCATCAGAGCCGGCGCGGTATCGTCGGGCTTCCAGTCGATTTCGTCTGTCCGATAGAGCGGCATGTGTTTCTCCCCTTGAATATCTTGAATCGTCAGCCAACGCCCGGCCAGGCCGCTTCACCCAGGACGAGCGGGTGTAACCAGACCAGGGCGAGATAAATCGCCACGCTCAGCAGCAGGCGCCACCAGCCGATGCCCGGCCAGTCGAAGCTGGTGCGCTTGGACAGGAGGGCGGCGAACGGGATCGCGCTGGTGGTCAGCAGTATGGGACCCCAGTCGGATCCGAACAGGAACTCGCGGCGCTTGTCGATGTGCCACATGCCGACCACGGTGAGGACCAGCAACCCGCCGAACAGGACGATCGACCGGTCGTCGCCGTTGGCGATCAGGTGCAATGCCGCCCACAGGGACATGCCGTTGAGGAACGGGTGGCGGGTGATTCGCATGATGCCGCGCGTGAGATCGCGCCCGGGCTCGTCGGGATTAGTGCCAGCGATGGTCGGGGACGGGGTCGTCAGTCCGCACACGATCAGGAATACGGCCAGGGGCATCCCGAGCGCCGGCAGCCAGCGTATGCCGGCTGAAGGCTGCCAGAGCGCCACCGGTGGCGTGTCGATGAAGGCTAGGATCATCCATGTGAAGATGACGATCATCACCAGCGAGTAATAGGTCAGTAAGTGGGTCTCGCCGAACCGCTCGATCAGCGCCATGCGGACCGGTTTGCTCGACAACAGGAAGTGGCCACCGACAAAGAGGACGGTCGCCGCAAACAATGTATCGATACTGCCCGTCATGATTCCCCCGCTGGGCCGTAATTATCCCGCGTGCATGCGGGGTCGTCCAGCGGTACCCCGCCATGCTAGGGAGGGGCCATGAACGACAACAACGAAACCACCGACCCAGCTGAAGCGCCGGGTACCGCGGAATCGGCGACGACACGCGATCCTGTCGCAGACGCGATCCTGGCGTGTCTGGCGGCGGCCAAGCCCGGCGGCTCGGCCTCGCCCGAAGACGTGGCGCGGACAGTGGCCGAGGTCCGGCGCAAGCCCAGCGACCCGCCCGATCTGTGGAGGCGTTACCTGCCGGCGGTCAAGCAGCAGGCCATCTCCCTGGCGCGCGCGGGATCGATCCAGGTCCTGCGCAAGGGAAAGCCGGTGGATGACCCGGCGCATGTGAAGGGCATTATTCGCTACCGGCTGCCGGCCTAGGGCTCAGAAAGCCGGCGGCTCGATGCCGTTCTGGTGGCAGGCGGCCGTGACTGTGTTGGCCAGCAGGCAGGCGATGGTCATGGGGCCGACCCCGCCGGGCACCGGTGTGATGGCGCCCGCAACCTCGATCGCCGAATCGAAATCCACATCCCCGACCAGGCGCATCTTGTCCGGGTCGTCCTCGGTCGGTGCCGCGATCCGGTTGATCCCCACATCGATGACGGCCGCACCGGGCTTGATCCAGTCGCCGGCGACCATCTGGGGCCGACCGACGGCCGCCACCAGGATATCGGCACGCCGGCAGACATCGGCCAGGTCCCTGGTGCGCGAATGGGCGACCGTCACGGTGCAGCTTGCCTGGGTAAGAAGGGTGGCCATCGGCTTGCCGACAATGTTTGAACGGCCGAGCACGACGGCGTCGAGGCCCGACAGGTCGCCCAGGCGGTCTTCCAGCAACATGCGGCAGCCCAACGGTGTGCATGGCACCATGGCGGCATCCGGCCCGGTCATCTGTCCGGTCGCCAGGCGCCCGGTGTTGATGACGTGGAACCCGTCGACATCCTTGGCCGGGGCGATTGCATCGATCACCGCGTTGGGATCGATCTGGTCGGGCACCGGCAGCTGGACCAGGATGCCGTGCACAGCCGGGTCGTTGTTGAGTTGGTCGATGAGGGCAAGCAGCTCCGCCTGGAAGGTGGTCTCGTCGAGGCGATGGTCCGTTGCCGTAATGCCCGCCGCCTCGGCCGCCTTACCCTTGTTGCGCACATAGACCTGGCTGGCCGGGTCGTCTCCCACCAGCACGACCGACAGGCCCGGCATCAGTCCGTGTTCATCCTTGAGCTTGCCGACGGCGGTCCCGATGCGCTCGCGCAGCCCTTCTGCGAAGGCCTTGCCGTCGATGATCTTGTCCGCATGGAGTGTGCGTGGATCGTTCACGATGTCTCTCTCCTTCGGCCGTTTCCCCGGCATCGTTCTTGGCCAACGCCTCTAGCATGGCCGTCAGAGTCGGGCCATCGCCGGGGATGTGGACGGTCTTGTAGCGTGACGACGCAATGGCCGCGACCGACAGGGACGATTTTGGCAGGCCAAGGTGCTTGGCGAGTAAACGGCCTTCCTAGAAAGGACCTAAGTAGTGCTGCATTGAAACTCGAACGAACCAAATCGCGATCAATAGGACGATGGGTGATAGATCGATTCCGCCAACGGCCGGAACAAACGTGCGGATTTTACCGAGCACTGGTTCGGTGATCCGGTAGAGGAAGTCGCCGATCTGATAGACGAAACGGTTCGACGTGTTGATGACGTTGAACTGGACCAGCCAAGTTAGAGCGACCGACGCGATCACTACAATTGTGTAGAGATGGAGGACTAAATCTATGAGTGCGAGAAACGGAGCCATAGCGAGCCTGAGACACCAATTTTCAGCAGAAAAAGTACAGCGACACTAGCCAGCGCCCGGGCGGCTGTCCAGTAACGCGCATGGCATTCGCCCGCCTCCGGGCGACTTGACACGGTGGGCGGCCCGCACCCATATTCCCGCCGCGCCGCGCGGCCCGACTTTGTCTTGCAGGACCGCCCGCACGCCGAATCCGGCATCAGTGGGGCCGTAGCTCAGTTGGGAGAGCGCTACGTTCGCAACGTAGAGGTCAGGGGTTCGATTCCCCTCGGCTCCACCAAATTTCCGAGTGTCTCCGGAGACCGCCGGAGATATTGGCTGAACCCGTGGGCTTCCGGGGGTTTTGTCGTTTAGGACTTCGAAAGTGTTGGACGATTCAGAGAATCTTAGTCGGATCTGGCGGTTCGTCTCTGTTCACGATTTCGAGATCCAATACTTTTGACTATCGGAGACCGACTTCAGGTTCGGGATCGGGTTGACGCACCTCGATAGTGATCGCGTCATGATCGGCCAGCGCATCGCCGTCGGATGACTCGGCGCGGCCGACTGCTGGGTTGGCGCAGTCGAGGTCGCGGGAAAAGAACCAGTCGAGGCGGAACCGGGCGACACCCCTGGTAACTTGGGTTGGCCGTTCGGTCGGGGCCGACGTGTTGCAGGCAAGCCAGTCATACCCGGCGCTGCAGGTAGGGGCGCACGGGCAGGAACAGGTTGTAGAGACCTTCGAGAATCCAGGGCAGCGGCGGGATCCGGGCGACCTTGCCCGCAAGCCGGAAGCGCGGCAGCGCGGACCACAAGTGGGCAAAGGCGGTCGCACCGTCGACCGAATTTCCATCCGCGGTCTGAACGTGGAAGCGTGCCAGGGTATCCTGCTGGGACAAGCCGTTCGGAAGGTCCGCCACTTTTGTCCGGCTGACGTCGACCCACGCGATGTACGAAGCGCCCTTGTGTTTCCGATAGAAGGCAATCTCACGTGCGCAAAGAGGACATGCGCCGTCAAAGAACACGCGGGGCACGGATTCACTCATCATGACGTCCTCACGCGACGGCCGTCGAGTCGACCCCCTGCGTCGTCACCGCAAGGCAGAAAGCCCGGGCGGTGCGGGTTTTTCATTTTCGTCTTCGTTGGCTTCTCCCAATTCCGTGCGCGATGCGCGACGTACCGGATCAGTCGGCGCCGGATCGCCTGCGACCATCTGTCGTCGTCCGATGGGCCGTCGCGCGCGTATCGAAATCAAACCCCAAAAAACGGAGACATTTTCATGAAACGATTTGGCTATCTTTGGGCGGCCCTCATCCTTGTCTTGCCTGCTGCGGCGGACGCAGCGGACATGACGATCCAGATGTTGAACAAGGACCCTGGTTCGACGGAACGCAACATCTATAGCCCTGCGCTCGTTCAGATCGAACCAGGTGAGACGGTTAAATGGGTCGCGACCGACCGAGGACACAATGTGGAGTTCGTCCGCGGCGCCTTTCCGGACGGTGTGAAGTCTTTTCGCTCGGCGGTTGGCAAGGACGTCTCCTACACATTCTCCACGCCCGGTGCGTACGTCTATAAGTGCACGCCGCACTACGGCCAGGGGATGGTGGGTATCGTCATCGTCGGGCAAGTGCCCGATAACCTGGCCGAGATCATGGCGAAAAAATATCCCGGTAGAGCCGATAAGCGGATCGATGCGCTTCTCGCGCCGCTGACTTAGTTGCGTATGTCGGGAGGAGATGCAATGGCCGGCCCTCAGGGGCCGGCCATCGCGGGACCGGTGTGGTTCCTTTGGCCGCCCGTGCAAATCCGAACGCCCGCTGCCGTCGTACAAGGTTTGTAGACAATGGGGACCAAAGCAATGCGTCTTGGCTATTTCACTATGCCGGTACATCCGCTTCAACGGGACTATCCGACCACGTTGCAGGAAGACCGGGAGACCATCATCCTTTGTGACAAGCTGGGGTTTCATGATGCGTTCGTTGGTGAGCATCTGACAGACAGCGCGGAGACCATCACAAACTCGATGATGTTTCAGGCCACACTTATTCACGCGACCGAGAACATCAAACTGGCGACCGGGACGACAAACCTTTCGCACATGCATCCGGTGCTGGTGGCCACCCACGCTGCCATGTTCGACAATTTGGCGCGCGGCCGATTCATTCTCGGGATCAGCCCCGGTGCACTACGTTCCGATGCAGAGGCGCTCGGCATTCTCGACGAGGATCGCAACCAGATTTTCGCCGAGGCGATTGACGTGATCCTGGCGATCTGGGCCGGAGAGACACCCTACGACATCGATCTCGAGAATAACCGGTTCAAGGTGACAACGGGTGAGACTCGCTACCTAGATGTGGGTTACGGCATCATGCCAAAGACATTCCAGCAGCCGCGCCCGGAGATCGTGGGCACGGTCGTGGCGCCGTTCTCTAAGGGCGTGATCGCCATGGGCGAGCGTGATTTTCATCCGCTGTCGGCCAATTTCCTGCTGCCGAAATGGGCGGCAACCCACTGGACCAACTATGCCGGGGGCAAGGCCAATGTCGATGAGGTCGCTGACCCGGCCGATTGGCGGATCGCCCGGACCATTTTCGTGGCCGATGATCATGCCAAGGCGAAGGCCTATGGGAAGGATGACGCGAACAGCCCCTACCGCTTCTACTACTCCCAGATTCTCAAGAAGATGATCCGCGGCAACAGGCAGGGGGTCTTCAAGCAGGACCGGGACGAGCCCGATGAGTCCGTGACCCTCGACCGTGTGATTGACGATTTGGTGATCTGCGGCACGGTGAACGACGTGGTGGATCAGATTTTGGCCCTTCGAGAGATTACGGGCGACTTCGGCGAACTCGTCTATGCTGGCATGGACTGGGTGGATGAAGAGCTGACCAAGCGGTCTCTGCAACTGATGGCCGAGGAAGTCATGCCGCGGGTCAACGCCGCGATCAGCGAGGCAGAGCCGGCTGCGGCGGCCCAATAGTCGGGCCGGGAACGAAGCGTTGCCGTTCGCCATCGAAGCCCGGTCGGTCCCGCTGGCCGCAGTTTGGCTGGGGGGGTTGGGTGTGGTGCCGTTCTTGGTATCTGCCGCGATTATTCTCGTCGGGCCGCCTGAACGGGCCGGAATGGCCTCCGATGCGCTCGCGGCCTATGGTGCGATTATCCTGTCGTTTCTCGGCGGCATTCAGTGGGGGTTCGCGACGGGTGGTGTGAACGCGGTGAAGGAAAATGGAGCCTTGTTGGGTGGGCTTTCGTTCAGTGTGCTGCCGTCACTCGTTGCCTGGGCGGCGCTTTTGGCGCCCCGGGAGACCGGGCTCCTGGTTCTTGCGGGAACCTTCCTGCTCGTGCTCCTAGTGGACATCCGGGCCGCTCGATCGAACCAGGCGCCCGCCTGGTACCCGTCGCTGCGATGGCCCCCGACGCTTCTCGCCGTCGCGTCGCTCCTCGCCGCGGCCCTTGCGTGAATCTCTCGCCGCCGTTCGGGGAACGCACACGCATGGGACACAAACGCGATCGGCGAACCAAGATATGCCCGATCTGCAACCGGTCCTTTACCTGGCGGCGGCGGTGGGCCGCATGCTGGGACACCGTGAAGTTCTGTTCGGCGCGTTGCCGTAAAAATCGCGACCACAACGAGGACACTGGCCATGAATACCATGCCGCGTACTGAGCCGGGACAGGACCAAGAATCGGTCTGGGACTATCCCAGGCCGCCCCGCCTCGAGCCCGCCGGAGATCACCTTCGGGTAGACTTTGCCGGCGAGATAATCGCCACCACCGAACATGGATTCAGACTACTCGAGACCAGCCACCCGCCTGTTTACTATATCCCGGCAAGCGATGTTCGCCGGGAGTTCCTCGAGCGGGCGCCGGGCCAATCCTTCTGTGAATTCAAGGGCGTTGCAATCTACTGGTCACTCGAGGTGAACGGAAAAACGTCCGAGGCGGCAGCATGGAGTTACCCGGTGCCGACGGAGTCGTTCGCGGCCGTTGCCGACCATTTGGCCTTCTATGCCTCGCGTGTCGACGCGTGTTGGGTGGGCCAAGAGCGTGTCGCGCCGCAGGATGGGGATTTCTACGGCGGCTGGATCACGCCCCAGGTTGTCGGCCCCTTCAAAGGCGGGGCTGGTACGCGCGGCTGGTAGTTTGGTTCGCATTGCGGTTTTGAAAGACGAACAATTAACGCCGTTCTTTCATAGCCGCATTTTGTCTGACTGTGGATTCGCGCGTCGAGTTTCTAGAACCTATTCCGAGGCGGCCTCACCCTAGCTTGCTGCTTCGTTCAGGCGTGGTAGCTGTTCCTAGCCGAGATAGTCGGTGAACACGTCGTCTTCTTCACTTGTCATGTTGTGAAACTTGGTCGGAGATGGGTTTGCTCCTGCCTCAAAGCACCACCATTTTTCCTCGTATCTCCGGAGAGCACCGAAGTTATCGGTTCAACCCCCGGCCTTCCGGGGGTTTTGTCGTTCAAGGATTGGGGAGTGACGCACCTCGATGGTGATCGCGTCATGATCGGGCAGTACCTCGCCGTCGGATGATTCGGCGCGGACGACGGCCGAGTTGGCGCAGTCGGGGTCGCGGGAAAAGAACCAGTCGAGACGGAACCGGGCGACGCCCCTGGTGGCTTGGTTCGGCCGTTCGGTCGGGGCCGCAGCCGTGGTATGGTTTCCCTCAAGGGCCTGCGTGAGATGGAACTGGCCGAGGTCACTGCGGCCGGCGAATAGGCCCGCCGCGCGCGACCTTGTGACGATCCTAAACCTGGAAACCCATGGGTATCGATTGAAAGGCAAACGCGATGTCAGACCAAACCGTCACCGATGTTGAGACGCTTCGTGAAATCTATCCGGAGCCCAAGGGCGTGTCGGTGGACAAACAGCTCCCGGCACTGGACGAGCATTGCCGTAATTTCATTGCGCACGCGCCGTTTCTCATCCTGGGAACCGATGGAGACGTATCGCCAAAAGGCGACAATCCGGGCTTTGTCCAAATTCTCGACGACAAGACCATCGTCATCCCCGACCGCAAGGGAAACAACCGGATGGATTCCATGCAGAACATCCTCGACAACCCGCGGGTCGGAATTCTGTTCATGATCCCGGGCGTCAACGAGACCCTGCGGGTGAACGGGCGGGCGCACATCAGCGTCGATCCCAAGATCACCAACCCACTGGCCGTGAATGGCAAGGTGCCAGCCTCGGCAATTGTCGTGCATATCGAGGAAGTCTACCTACACTGCGCCAAGGCGTTGGCGCGTGCCCGAATCTGGAACCCGGACGCCCATGTGGCAAAGGGCGTTATCCCGCCGGCCGGCCGTATTTATGCCGATCAGGTTGGCACTGATCCGGTAGAGCTGGAAAAAGTCTATGACGAGATCATAGAGGCCGATCTCGCGGACGAGGGCCACGCCTAGCCGGGAGACCAGTCGTAGATGCGCGCGGCATTGCCGCCCATCAGCGCTTCGCGGTCGCCGTCGGACAGCCAGTCGCCCTGGCGGAATGCCTCGACACCGTCCTCGTAGCTCAGAAGCTCGACCGCACGCGTCCAGTCCGTCCCCCACATGCAGCGCTCTACACCGAACACGTTCGTGATCCGCTGCACCGGATCGCGGATGTCGGCGAAGGGAAACGGCTCGCGCGCAAGCGTACCCGCACCGCTGATCTTGACGCTGACATTCTCATACTGGGCCAGGTCTAGAAGATCCGGCAGCGCGGCCCAGCCGTCCTCGGGTGGCGGCGGATGAAACGGCTGGACCAGGCCCATATGGTCGACCACCAGCGAGACATCGGGGAACCGGCCGGCGATCTTGGCGACCTGTGCGTGGCGTTCGGTGCAGTAGACGTTGACCGGCAGGTCGTGCTGCCTGGCGGCGCCGAGCAACCGGGCGATGCCGGCGTCACCGGCGGAGTCGGAAATACCGTGGGCGAGCAGCAGGCGGACACCGACGGTCCCGTCCTTCCCGGCCCATTCGCCGACCTTTTCACCGACCGCGGGATCGGCAGTGTCGAAGGGCGTGACCAGCCCGAAACGTCCGGGATGGTCGGCATGGACCTCGAGCGCGAAACTCGGGTCATACCGGTACATCGTGTAGGCCGAGACCAGGATCGCGCCATCGACGCCGATCGCATCCATCGCGGCCACCATTTCGACCCCGTCGGCCGAGGGCGGTCCGGTCAAAACGGCCGCCCAGGGCCGGCTGGGGTGGTCGGCCTCGTAGGCGTGGACCTGGGCGTCGATGATCGCCATATGCTTTGCGTGCTTCCTATTGCAGCGGCGAGAAGGGGGCCGCGTGCAGCAGCTTGTTGTCCTGGGTGATGATCGCACCCTTGGGCGAGCCCTTCGGAGGCCAGACACCCGTCGAGACGCCTTTCGCGCGCACTTCCATCCTGTGCTCGTAGCTCTTGTAGGGCCAGATATGGACATACTTGTTGAGGTCGCCGGCCACGTCGCTGTGCATCACCATGGCGCACGGCGACAACTCGTTGCGGGCGGGCAGTGCCTCTTCCCAGCCCTTGATGATGCCGGGGATCGTGCCGTAGTTGACGGTGTACTCCCGGTACTCGAACAGGGGTCCGTGCGCCCCGCTCAGGAAGTCGCCCATGAACGGGAAGGGCGTGAAGATCTCGCTTTTCATGTGATGGATGAAGTCCTTGATCTTCGGCGGCCAGACACCCGAGGAGACCGATTCGGTCCGCACTGCGTCGCGCTCGGCGAGGTTCGCATAGGGCCAGATATGCATGACCTCGTTCAGCGGTCCGATTTCGGAATAGAAGAAGGCGGCCAGGGGCGAGATCTGCTTGCGGCCGTTCTCATAGGCCTCACCGAAGGCGTCGAGGAAGTCGGGGACCGTGCGGGGCTTCAGGCGGTAGGTGCGAATTTCGTAAATCATGATGCTCCCCCCCCCAAGGGATATGGTTTGCGCGGTTGAAATCTTTATAGAAGTCCAAGGATGACGATGTCGGGCGAATTTTGGAAGTGATGGCTTGAGCGCTATGGTTGAGAAGGACATAGTCTCGCGGCCGGGATAAGCGACGCCCGGCCAAGAACAAAGAGGATCCCGGCCATGCCCATTTCCCATCTAGAGCATTTCCTAGTTGTCGCCCAGGATTATGAGGCGACGGTGCAGTGGTACATCGACAATCTCGGTTTCGAGAAGGGGCCGCATCCAGATTTCGGTGTCGATGTGGAAGTGACCTGGCTCTATCTAGGGGATCGCGACGTCATTCACGTGGTGCCGCCGCGCCCGGACGACGACCTCCGCCCGGCACCGGACCCGGACGCGACGCCGGAGGAGATCGCGCAGGGCAGCAGGCCGATCCACCATATTGCGTTCCGGGCGGCCAACCGGGTCGAGATGACCAATCGTTTCAAGGAACGCGGCGTGATCTATCTCGAACAGCAGGCCAGCAAGGAAGATCTCTACCAGGTCTTCGTCCGCGACCCAAACGGCATCACGGTCGAGCTCAATTTCCCCGCCGAGGAGGCAGCCGACATAGAAGACCTGGCGCAGCTGGCGCTGCGGCCGGAGAATTGGAAGGACAAGGCACCCACCGGGTAGGCGGATTTCCCGCGATGGTCTCTGGCATGGTGGAGCACGTGCGCTAGAGTGGTGGGATGTTGAAACTTTCCGTTCTCGACCTTGCCTATATCGGCGAAGGCTTCAAGCCCGCCGACGCCCTGGCCAATGCCCTGGACCTGGCGCGTCATGCGGAGGCAGCCGGCTACACCCGATTCTGGTTGGCCGAACATCACAATCTCGCGGGTATCGCCAGCGCCGCCACGGCCGTCTGTATCGGGCATGTCGCCGGCGGCACAAATACGATCCGCGTTGGCGCCGGGGGCATCATGCTGCCGAACCATTCACCGATGGTGATTGCCGAACAGTTCGGCACCCTGGCGACCCTGTATCCCGACCGTATCGATCTGGGCCTGGGCCGCGCGCCGGGAACCGACATGCACACGCTGAACGCGTTGCGACGTGGCCCGGAATCATCCGAGCATTTCCCCCAGGACGTGCTTGAACTGCAGGCTCTGCTTGGTCCGCCACGGGAGAACCAGACGATCCACGCGATCCCGGGCGAGGACACGAATGTGCCGCTTTGGATCCTGGGATCGAGCCTGTTCGGCGCCCAGCTGGCCGCGATGCTGGGGCTGCCCTACGCCTTTGCCTCGCACTTTGCGCCCCAGGCGCTTATGCAGGCGGTTTCGATCTACCGCGAGAAGTTCGAGCCCTCGGCGCAGTTGGACGAACCCTATGTCATGATTGGCTGCAACGCTGTTGTTGCCGACACCGAGGATGAGGCGAAGCGGCTGTTCACCACTCCGCAGCAGCAGTTCACTCGCATGGTGCGTGGCAACCGCGGCCAACTTCCGCCGCCAGTCGATGACATCGAGACCTTCTGGTCGCCGATGGAGAAGGCCCAGGCCTCCTCGATGCTGGGCTGTTCGTTTCATGGCTCGGCGGCGACGATCCGCGACAAGCTGGAACCGCTGATCGAGGCTACTGGCGCCGATGAGTTGATGGTCGCGGCGGCGATCTGGGATCACCCGGCGCGCGTGCGATCCTACGAACTGCTGGCTGAGACAATGGGCTAGCGCGGATTGAGCGAAGCCGATGCGATCCGGCAGGAGTGGAGCAACAGAAAGTCGGAGATCGCTATCGGGATCGAGAGGCAGAGCGTTTTGCAGGTGGGAAGGGCCGCGGCGGTGATTTCGACAATATTCGAGCTGCGCTTATGCAGCAGGTTTGCGGCATCGTGTCACTTGTCTGCGAAACCGTGGGAAGGGGCCGATTGGGACCTGTATAATCTTGTGACAGTGTCATTGATCGCCGGTTCTCCCGCGTGTAGGCACCGGAGGGCGAGGAAAAGGCGTTGATATTGTTCGTCATTGTTGGCGAGTTTCCCGAGGCCGAATATACCGAGGACGCGCATCGCATCATTGCCGAGTACGACGCGTTCCAAACTTAGGCGGCCGCGCGGCTGCGCGACGACGGGTTTCAGAATAGGATTTCCACCGTGGTCCCCGATCGCGGGCCAGCAACTGACGCTAGAAAACAGGATGTCTCCAGATGACAAAGAAGACGAAGAAGGGTGCCCCGATCCCGCCGGACGCGGAGCGTCGCGGCACAATGTTGTGGAACGAGGCATTCACGCGAGGCATCGCCGACCAGCTTGAAGCCTGGGACCCGGAGTTCAACGAGCTGTTCATGAACTTCGTCTATGGCGGGCTCTATGACCGGGATGTGCTAGATCACAAGACGCGAGAGCTCTGCGCAATCGCCGCCTGCGTCATGGCCAATGCGCAGCCGCAGCTTCGCACCCATCTGTTCGCGGCGGCGAATTGCGGTGCGACGAAGCGCGAGATGATGGAGGTGATCCTCCAGATGACGGTCTATTGCGGCGCGCCCTACATGCTGCAGGCGGCCCGAATCGCCCAGCAAGAAGTGTTCCCGGCCATCGATGTGGGCGAAACCTCACCGCCGCCCTACAAGGCCGACTGAGCACTGAGGTCGCGGGCGCGAAAAATATCGACGCACCGCTTGCGGACAGCGGTGTGCGCATTATTGTCGCGGGGATCATTCAACCGGGGAACTTCCATGACGACTGACCGGATCATCAGCCGACGCGATGGCGCGATCGGGCATATCACCTTCAACAATCCCGAGCGCCACAATGCCATGTCGCTCGATATGTGGCGCGACGGGACGGCGGCGATCCGTGAGTGCTGTGACGCGGGCGATGTGCGCGCGATTGTGCTGACGGGGGCTGGCGAGAAGGCTTTCGTGGCCGGTGCTGACATTTCCAAGTTTGGCCAGGAGCGCAACTCCGCCGATGCGGTGGCTGAATATGCCGCCGCCGTGGCGGAATTCCAGGAGACACTGACCCACGCGCCGATGCCGACGATTGCGCGCATCGGGGGCTATGCGATCGGCGGTGGGCTTGCGATCGCGTTATGCTGTGACATCCGCATTGCCTCTGACGATTCCCGTTTCGCCGTACCGGCCGCCAAGCTCGGCCTCGGCTATGCTGCGTCGGGCATCGAGCGCCTGATGCAGATTGTCGGACCTTCCTTCGCCATGGAGATCTTCTACACGGCTCGTCAGTTCGATGCCGCCGAGGCGCTGACCATGGGTCTGGTGAACCGGGTGGTGCCGCGCGTGGAACTTTCGACCTATTGCGACGACTATGTTGCACGCATTGCCGGGAACGCGCCGCTGACGATCCGGGCGGTAAAGACGGCCGTGCAGGAAAACCTGAAGGCGCCGGTCGACCGTGACATAGAACTGTGCGCCGAACAGGTCGCGGCCTGTTTTGCTAGCCAGGATTATGTCGAGGGTCGCACGGCCTTTGCGGAAAAGCGCAAACCGGTCTTCACCGGGACATAGATACGCGGCAGCGGTCTAGCCGTTAGCAACGTACTTACACAGCACCCCAGCCTCGCGTTCGGTCTCGCGAATCCGGCTTTTGACCACATCTCCGATCGAGACAATTCCGACCAGGGCATCGTGCTTCATCACTGTAAGTTGCACCAATGGACCGGTGCCGTGTTCGCGCCGGGCCATCCGTGGCGCGCAAAATTGGCCTGCGTGGGATTTTCGCACAATTTGCGGGGATTGACGAATAACGCCGCCGATGTGGCGATCGTGGGGCTAGTTCAACGGCTGACCGGCGAAGGCCTTGCGGCAGATGCTCTCGGCCGCGACACGGGTCTCGTTCGATGCCGTGAGCGGGCAATGCTCGACCAGAAATTCACATGATTCCAGCACCTTAAGATATCGCGCATCGGTGACCGGCCAATTGATGCGTTCCTCGGTCTGGCGCAGATTGATGACCCGTTCGCCGCGCAGCAGGACGGTATTTTCGTGCGCCAGGCACTGGGAGCCGCTGACGGTCAGAAGGTTGATAGCAATCGCCACTAGCACGACCGTGCCCAGTCCGACGATCAGGCCGGCCCTGAACCGCCCGAGACGGGGGAACCGCCAGCGCAAACCGCGATAGAGCCCGTAGACAATCCCGCCCGCAACGGCGAGGGCGACCAGGAGCCGCAGGATGCTAAAGACCGAGTCCATCGCTTAGCGATTCTCCGTGGTGTCGGCATCGATCCGTGCGATCGCTTCGCTGATCATGCGATGGGCTTCCGTGTCCGGCGGGATTATGTCGCTCAGGCGCGAGAATATTGCCCGCGCACGCACCGTGTCACCGGACTGGGCCGATGTGACAGCGGCGCGCAGAAGTGTCTCGGGATGATCTGGCTCGATCTCCAGTGCGCGTGCGTAGGCCCTGGCGGCCTTGCCTGGTTCGCCGAGCGTTTCCCACGACCGTGCGAGCATCCGCCAGCCGCCCAGATCCTCGGGTTCGGTCTCCAGTCGCGCGGCCAAGTTGTCGACCATGCCCCGGATCATCGCCTGGCGGTCATCGTCGCTTAAATCCTGGGCAGCGGCGATGTCGGCTTCGCTTGGACCGCGCGCGACCGCAGGTTCCTGGGGCAGCCAGTCGTCGGGATCATGGCCCAGCTCGCGTGCCGTATCGATGATTCGCGCGCGAACGGTGGGCAACCAGGGTGCATCGGCCGGTGCATCGCCAGCCAGCGACGACCAGGCTTCGAGGGCATCCTGTTCACGCCCCAACTGATATTCGCCGAGCGCCAGGAAATAGCGCGCGCGCGGGTCTGCACTATTGCCGGCCAGCGCGGCCATGAACGCCTGCCGGGCGGCCGGAGTCACCAGACCGTCGGCTGCACGCGCCAGCGCTTCGCCGTGGGCAGACGCGATGTCCGGCCGGTTCGGCTCCAGCTCGCGCGCCCGAGAGAGCGCGTCGGTGGCCGCCTCGATATCGCCGGCGACCAGCCGAAGGCGGCCAAGATCGAACCAGGCCTGCTCATTGTCCGGTGTCGCCTTTGTCCTGGCCTCGGCCTCCTGCAATCTGGCCTGCGCCTCGGCGACGATGGCATCGGGGACCGCGGGTTCCTGTTCCCGCTCGGCAAACGGTTGGTTCGGCAGGCCGGGTGATCCCAGGTCGAGATACAGCAGAACGGTTGCCAGGGGCAGCACGATCGCCAGTGCGACGGCAATGAGGACGTGCTGACGCACGCGCGGCCTGTTGGTCATCCCCGCGGCGCGGCCGGCGGCAAGCAGGCGTTGCTCGATCTCCGCACGGGCGCCTTCGGCCTGTGTGGCGTCGATGAGGCCACGCGCCTGGTCCCGTTCAAGCTCCTGGAACTGGTCGTAGTAAACCGCAGCGTCGTACTCCGCACGAGTGGCATCGGTGGGACGTGGTCGGACCAGCGGCCAGGCAATCCAGAGAACCAGCGCCAGGGACAGCGCGGCAAGAATGATCCACAACGTCATGAGCGCCGTTCGGGACCGTCGCCGGTTTCCTGTTCGTCATCTTGCGGATCGGGATCGTCCGGGTCCGGCTTGGCATTCTCGAGTTCGGCCCAGAACTTGCTCATGTTCGTTTCCGGCGGTGTCGAGGCTGCGATCCGGTCGACCAGCGCGTCCAGTTCCGCCCGGTCGGCCGGAGACAGCGGGTTAGGACTTGACCCGGCGGCACGCTGGCGCTGATAGGCCCGGAAAAACATGACAGATAAAATCGCGATCACCACCGCCATGATCGGCGGGGCGAGCCAGAGCGCCAGCGTATTGGGCTGGAACGGTGGGTGAAGCAGAACGAAGTCGCCGTAGCGGGTAACGATGTAATTGACGACCTCGGTATCGCTGTCGCCGGCGACCAGGCGTTCGCGGACCAGGAGGCGCATATCCCGGGCGATGTCGGCATCGGAATCGTCGATCGACTGGTTCTGGCAGACGACGCAACGCAGGTCGGCCGAAATTTCCCGCGCCCGCTCTTCGAGGGCCGGGTTCGACAGCATTTCATCGGGCTCGACCGCGGTCGAGGGCGCGGCAGCGGCCAGGGCGGTCAGAACAACGATGGAAAGGATTGTGATCAGTCTACTCATCCACCTTCTGCTTCACGCAGTTTCGGGAGGATCTTGCTCTCCAGCACATCGGGTGTGATCGGCCCGACATGCTTGTACGCGATGATTCCGTCGGCATCGATGATGAAGGTTTCGGGTACACCCGTCACCCCCCATTCCAGCGAGGCGCGTGCGTCGGCATCGAAGCCGACGGCGAGGTAGGGATTGCCATGCCGGGTCAGCCAGGTGACGGCGTCGTTCGCCTTGTCGCGATGATTAATGCCGAAGACAGGTACGCCGTCTTCAGCCAGTTCCGTGATCAGCGGATGTTCGATCAGGCACGGAACACACCAGGATGCGAACACGTTCACGATCGTGACGCGCCCCTTGAGATTATCGGTCGAGAACCCGCCAGGAATACCCTCGGCGACCGCGGGCAAGAAGGTTTCCGGGGCTGGTTTTCCCACCAGGGGCGAGGGCAGGCGCGATGGGTCGTTGTTGCGCTCGGGGTTGGTCAGCAGCGATGCCATCACCCCGATCATCGCCGCGAACAGTGCAATGGGAAGTATGACGGCCAGACGCCGCATATTGCTATTCCGCCGGTGCGGGCATTGGGGTTGCGGTCGGCGCGTTTGCCGCGCGTCGCGGTGCGCCCACCCGGTGGCGACGGTCACTCAAAGACAGGAACCCGCCCAGAACCATCCCAAGGGCGCCGAGCCAGATCCAGGAGACTAGCGGGTTCACGAAAAACCGGACCGTCCAGGCATCAGCCGTTTCCGGGGTCCGTCCGCGCTCGCCTATCACACCATACAGGTCGGACAGCAATGTGGTGCCGATGCCGGCCTCGGTGGTCGTCTGGTTGGCGATGGGGAAAAACCGGCGTTCCGCGATCAGGGTTGTGATCTGCTTACCGTTCTTGCCGATAAGAAGCGTGCCGCGCTCGAAAATGTAGTTGGGGCCACGACCCTGGGTGACGGATTCGAGGGTCACGACGTAGCCCGCACCCTCCTCCGTTTCACCCGGTGCCAGTGTTGTGATCAGCTCCGCCCGCCAGGCCGATGATCCGGTAATTCCGACGATCATGATGGCAAGGCCGAGATGGGCCAATGTCATGCCGCTGGCCGAACGGGGCAGGCCCGAAAGCTGTCGCATGCTTTGGGGCAACGGTGATGTAAAGAGCTTGATCCGGCTGCTCCACTCCGCGATCGAGCCGGCCGCAAGCCAGGCCGCGAGCCCCATGGCGAAGGGGGCCAGCACCGGGCCGTCGGGGACGGCCAGGAAAGTCACGGCGACGGCAAGTGCCGCGGCGATGGCCGAGGGAATGAGCTTACCTGCGACCGTCGAAAGGTTTCCACGTTTCCAGGCGAGCAACGGGCCGAGCGCGAGCAGGATGACCAAGGGCACCATGATCGGGGCGAAGGTTGCGTTGAAAAATGGTGGGCCGACGGAGACCCGTGACTGGCCGCCCGACAGGGCCTCCAGGATCAGCGGATAAAGGGTGCCCAGAAGCACGGTGGCCGCCGCCAGGGTCAACAGCATGTTGTTGGCGACGAGTGCGCCCTCACGGCTGACGGGGGCAAACAGGCCGCCGCCCTTTATGCCCGGCGCACGTACGGCGAACAGGGTCAGTGCCCCGCCGACGGTAACGGCAAGGATCGCGAGTATGAACACGCCGCGTTCCGGATCAGTCGCGAATGCGTGTACCGAGGTCAGAACACCGGAGCGTACCAGGAAGGTGCCCAGCAGGCTCATGGCGAAGGTCAGGATGGCGAGCAGGATCGTCCAGCTTTTCAGCGCGTCGCGCTTTTCCACCACAATCGAGGAATGCAGCAGCGCGGTGCCGAACAGCCAGGGTATGAAGCTGGCATTTTCCACCGGGTCCCAGAACCACCAGCCACCCCAACCGAGCTCGTAATAGGCCCACCAGCTGCCCAGCGCGATGCCGCCGGTCAGGAATGTCCAGGCCGCCAGGGTCCATGGACGGACCCAGCGTCCCCACGCCGCGTCGACCCGGCCTTCGAGAAGGGCAGCGATCGCGAAGGAGAAGGCCATCGAGAACCCGACATAGCCCAGGTAAAGAAGCGGCGGATGGAAAGCCAGCCCCGGGTCCTGCAGCAGCGGGTTGAGGCCGGTGCCGTCCGGCGGTGCCGGCGCCAAGCGTGCAAACGGGTTCGATGTGAAGATGATAAAGGCGAGAAATGCGAAACCGATGATGGCCTGGATGGCCAGTACGCGCGCCTTCAGCGTCGGCGGCAGGTTCCGCCCGAACAGGACAACGGCGGCGCTGAACAGGGCCAAAACCAGTACCCACAGGAGCATCGAGCCCTCGTGGTTCCCCCACACCCCGCTGACCTTGTAGAGCATGGGTTTCAGCGAATGGCTATTCTGGAAGACGACCGACAGCGAGAAATCCGACGTCACGAAACCATGGGTCAGGGCCGCGAAGGCAATCAGCAGCGCGGTCGCCTGGGCGATGGCGGTCCGCTCACCGACAATCATCAGGCCGGCTTCGCTGCGTGCAGCGCCCCACAGGGGTACGACGGACTGCACGCCGGCGAGAACGAAGGCGGCGATCAGAAGGAATTGGCCGATTTCGGCAATCACTGGCTCTCGCTCCCCTCGCGCCATTGACCGCTTTCACGCAAGGCATCGGCGACTTCCTTGGGCATGTAGGCCTCGTCGTGCTTGGCCAGCACTTCGCGGGCGGTAAATGTCCCGTCGGCGCCAAGCGTTCCCTCCGCGACCACCCCCTGTCCCTCGCGGAACAGGTCGGGCAGGACGCCGGTATAGCTTGCTGTGATGGCGCGGTTCAGATCCGTGACGCGGAAATGTGTCGTGGCCCCGTCGGTGCGAACGCTGCCTTCCTCCACCAACCCGCCGAGGCGAAAGACATTCTCGGGCGCCGCCGCGCGTTCGGCGAGGTCGGATGGTGTGTAGAAGAACACCAGACTGTCTTCGACGGCGGTCAGGACAAGCGCCGCCGCCGCTGCGATCAGGCCTAGCGAGACGGTGACGACGAGGAGACGACGGTGCTTACGCTTCATGCGCCCGACCCCGGCTTCGTGCGTCGCCGGCGCTCCGGCGCCGCCGCCTCGGCGGCGGCAAGGGCTGCTTCACTGGCGCGCAAACGGCGTATTGAGGCTATCATCATCGCGACGAGCACGACCGTCGCGATCCCCAGGGAAGGCCAGACGAAGGCGGCGTAACCGCCCATGTTCAGGAATGCTGCAATGTCTTCCACGATTTTGGTGCCGGTTCGATCAAACGCGCGGCAAGACGCGAATGGTGAAGTAAAGGTTTGTATCTAACGGTTCAGGTTTACCCAACCCCGACAGTTTAGCCCAACCGAAATGCGTTCATATTGATGTGGGACCATAAGCCGCAGTCCGCAAGATGGCGGCGATTCCCGTTTGTCTGCGCGTCACCGCGGCGGCGGGACGGTGCAGATTGTTACTGGGTGACGCTCTTCAGATAGGCAATCACGTCGTCGCGCTGCTGGGCCTTTTTGAGGCCGGGAAACGCCATCCGGGTCTTCGGCACTGACTTCCTGGGATTTTCCAGGAAGCTCGACATGGTTGCCTCGTCCCACACGATCCCGGACTTCTTCAGGGCATCGGAGTACTTGAAACCGGTGGGGCGCGTGCCCGCCGCGCTGCTGAAGATGCCCCACAGGTTGGGACCGGGCTTGTTTCTCCCGCCTTCATCCACGGTGTGGCATGCCTGGCAGCGGCGGAAGACTTTCTTGCCCGCCGCGGCGTCTTGCGCATGTACGAGGGTGGGCACGGCGATCGCGGTCAGGGAAACGACGGTGGCGGCGATAAATGTTCTCAACGGTCTGATCTCTTTACTCGGGCGGGCGGGTCGAACCAGGACCCTGGTCGTGTTGTTTTTAGCCATAGCGAATGGGCTTCGCAACGCGCCGCGGATCAATTCGGTGTGGGATGGGCCCGATCAATCCGCGGCCGAGAGTTGAAGCGCCCGGGCGCGGGCGGCGTTCAGATCGGCGCGCATGCGGATCAGCAGCATGGTGACGAAATAGACCATGAAGGCCAGGGCCATCAGCAACAACGGCGTGAGCATCGCCGGGTCGATGGCCGGCCGGTCGAGACGGGTCAGGCTGGCGGGCTGGTGAAGCGTATTCCACCAGTCGACCGAGAACTTGATGATCGGGATGTTGACGAAGCCGACCAGTGCCAGCACCGCGGCCGCGCGTGCACCGCGCTGCGGATTGTCGAAGGCGTGGGTCAGCGCGATGTGGCCGAGATAGAGAAAGAACAGGACCAGCACCGAGGTCAGGCGCGCATCCCAGACCCACCATGTGCCCCAGGTCGGCTTGCCCCACAGGCTGCCGGTGGTCAGCACGATGATGGTGAAGCCAGCGCCGAGCGGCGCGGTGGCCCGCGCGGCGACGTCGGCCAGCGGGTGTTTCCAGATCAGGGCGGTGGCGCTCATCACGGCGATGAACGTGTAACAGGCCATCGCCATCCACGCCGAGGGCACGTGCACATACATGATCCGGACCGTGTCACCCTGCTGATAGTCGGCCGGAGAGGCGAACAGGGCGAAGTAGATCCCGGCCGCGAACAGCGCGATCGTCAGGCTGGTCGACCACGGCAGGATCCGCGCGGCGAGACGGGAGAAACGGGCGGGGTTGGCGAAACGGTGCAGCACGTTCGGTTCCGGTGATTGTTGTGTCCAGTCTACTCGATTGCCTGGCGCAAGGCAGCCGCCGTGGCCCAGGGTGCAAGTGCAAGCGCTGCCAGCAGGAATCCGCCCATGACCATCAGTTGGGGTCCAATGGCACGTCCTGCAATGGCGCCGTCCACCGCGCCGGCCCCGAAGATCAGCACGGGGATATAGAGCGGCAGCAACAGTAGCGCCAGCAAGACGCCGCCGCGCCGCGCGCCCAGCGTCAGGGCTGCACCGATGCCGCCGACCAGGCTCAGGGTCGGCGTTCCCAGTGCCATGGTGATGATGAGCGGCAGCACGGCCGAGGCGGGCAGGTTGTACAACAGGGCGAGTATAGGTGCGGCGACAAGCAGCAGTAGCCCGGTGGTCAGCCAGTGGGCCAGGGCCTTGGCCAGCGCCAGTTGCGCCAGGGAGACCGGTGACAGGAAGAGCAGATCGAGACTGCCGTCCTCATGATCGGGCGCGAACATGCGCTCGAGCGACAGCAGTGCTGCCAGCAGCGCCACCACCCAGATGATGCCGCCGCCAATGCGTGGCAGGATGGCGGCGTCGGGGCCGACACCGAAGGGAAACAGGATCGCGGCCAGGACGAAAAAGATCACCGCGATCATGGTGTCCGTGCCGCCCCGGAACGCCAGGCGCACATCGCGACCGACAAGGATCCAGAGCCCGATCATGTGCCGCGTGCGCCCATATCGAAGCGCGACGTCTTGTCGGCGAGCAGTTCGTCGAGGCGGCCACCATGGGTCGAGACGATCGCCACGCCCTCGGCGGAAAGATGCGCCAGGATTGTGTTCGCAAGCATCGAGACCGCCCCCGGGTCGAGCCCGGTCGCCGGTTCGTCGAGCAGCCACAGGACCGGGCCGGCGGGCGAATTCTGACCGAGCGCCAGGCGCGCCAGGGTGACCCGCCGGCGCTGGCCGGCGGACAGGTAACGGACTGGGACGTCGGCCAGCTTCTCGATGGAGAACTGAAACAGGGCCGGCTCGATATTCGTATCGAAGCCGTAAAGCCGCGCCCAGAAGACGAGGTTTTCCGCCGCCGTCAGGGACGGTTTCAGGGGGTCGGCGTGACCGATATATGCGATGCGAGCACGATGGCCTTCGCGATCGTCATCGATATCCTTGCCTTCCCACTCGATCCGCCCGGCGGCCGCGGGCAGCAGGCCGGCCAGTACACGCAACAGGCTGGATTTGCCGCTGCCGTTCGGGCCCGACAGGAGCAGGCCCGCACCCGGTTTCAGCGACAGGTCGAGACCGTTGAACACCGCGCGTTCGCTGCGGATGCACGCCAGTTTCTGTGTGGTGAGCCCTTGCAAATGTCTCTCGTTCGTCCGGCCGTGTCGACGCGACGCGCGAACCTAGCAAAAGACGGCCATGTTTGCCGAGCGGACTTGTTGATGACAGACGGTTTCCGCGATGCCAAGCGGGAGCGGTTGGTGCGAATTTGCGGATCGGAAAGAAAAAGGCCGCCGGTTGGGGGGTTCCGGCGGCCTTTAAGGGCCTGGATCGGCTTCATTCCGGGGATGCGAAATGAAGCGTCGGAGGCTGGCCGAAAGCGTTGATGGGGGACGCTTCCGGTCAGGTTTCAATATGGTGGGCCAGTTTGGCGAGACCGCGGTTGTATTGCGGCGGAAATGTGGTTTCTGCCTAGACTTGCTGAGCCGCAGAATCCCGGGCAAGCGCAGTCCGGCTGACATCGTCGATCTGTTCATATGATAGGCCGATATTGTTGAGGGTTCGCGCATCGAGTGCATGCAGCTCCCGCCGCCAGCGGGCGTGCGCGTGCCGGACCAGCCATTCATCGTGCCAGTGTGCGAGCTGGTGCGCCGTGAGCCGGTGGTCTGGGCCACGTCACACCGTCACCTGGTGCACGAACGCAACCCTGTGCCGCTTGCGGTGTTCGAATCCGGATGCTCGTTCCGGCGGTGGGCCGTCGAGACGCTCGACGATGTCGGGCACGCCCATCGCATTGCCTATTCGAGCGAGAGCATGGCCGGGCTCGTCGCCGCCGTGGAGGCGGGTCTCGCGATCACTATCCTGCCCCACAGCAGCATGCCCGCGGATTTCCGCGAGTTGACGCCCGACGAGGGCTTTCCGCCGCTGCCCTTGATCGACATTGGCCTGATCCCGCCGCGCAGCGATGCCGGGCCGGTGGTGCACGCATTGGTCGACCATCTGTCGCAGCTGTCGATGGTCTAGGTGTTTTGCCGTCAGAGCCTTGGCGTTTCCGGGGCTATGACCTATAAACACCCGCGATTGGCGTCGGCCGGGTCGCCACCCCCAGCGTCAACTTTCGGAACACCAGATTTGTTCCCCTTTGGGGAAGGAGAGAGCGCCATGAGCGTGACCGGCCAGGACACCCTGAACACCCGTCGAACCCTTGAGGTGGGGGGCAAGAGCTACGACTATTTCAGCCTCGAAGCGGTAAGCGAGAAACTGGGGGACGTCTCCCGTCTGCCTTATTCGCTGAAAGTTCTGCTTGAGAACCTGTTGCGCTACGAGGATGGCCGCACGGTTTCGACGGAGGACGTGCGGGCCCTGGCGGACTGGCTCAAGGAGCAGCGCTCGCCGCGCGAGATCGCATACCGACCGGCGCGCGTGCTGATGCAGGATTTCACCGGTGTTCCCGCGGTTGTCGACCTGGCGGCGATGCGCGATGCGGTGGACAATCTCGACGCCGACCCTCGTCTGATCAATCCGCTGTCGCCCGTCGATCTCGTCATCGACCATTCGGTCATGGTCGACCATGCCGGCGATGATGGCGCGTTTGCGAAGAATGTCGAGCTTGAGTTTGAGCGCAACGGAGAGCGGTACGAGTTCCTGCGTTGGGGATCCACGGCCTTCAACAATTTCCGGGTTGTCCCGCCGGGCACGGGAATCTGCCATCAGGTCAACCTCGAGTATCTCTCCGAGACGGTCTGGTCGGCCGAAGAGGATGGCAAGACGATCGCCTATCCCGACACGCTGGTGGGAACCGACAGCCACACGACCATGGTCAACGGCCTTGGCGTGCTGGGCTGGGGTGTCGGCGGCATCGAGGCCGAGGCCGCGATGCTGGGTCAGCCGATTTCGATGGTCGTCCCCGAGGTGGTCGGGTTCCGTCTCGATGGGGAACTGAAGGAAGGCATGACCGCGACCGATCTGGTGCTGACGGTCACGGAGATGCTGCGCGCCAAGGGCGTGGTCGGCAAGTTCGTCGAGTTCTATGGCGACGGGCTGGACCACCTGACCCTGGCCGACCGCGCCACCATCTCGAACATGGCGCCGGAATATGGCGCGACCTGCGGCATGTTCCCGGTCGATGAAGAGACACTGCGTTACATGCGGTTCACCGGCCGCAGAGACGAGACCGTCGCGCTGGTCGAGGCCTATGCGAAGGCCCAGGGCATGTGGCGCATCAAGGGCGAATGGAACCCGGTCTTCACCGATACGCTCACCCTTGATCTGTCGTCGGTCGAGCCTTCGCTGGCCGGCCCGAAACGCCCGCAGGATCGTGTGGCACTTTCCGGCATGGTCGATTCCGCAAAGACCGCCCTGTCGGACATGGGTGCGGGTAGCGCCACCCAGGTCGAGGG
>MDTE01059094.1_pt1 | contig 30363 bp, 33 predicted proteins | sample 811231 | NCBI WGS metagenome assembly MDTE01 (sample SAMN05326651, study PRJNA326480) | marine metagenome | isolation source: seawater | place: Indian Ocean: Red Sea | collected 2010 | reverse complement strand
GAGAATGGTGTTTACAAGGGATACGTTGCAGGCGCACCTGCGTTTGTTAATGCGGACTTCCCTGTAGCCAATACTGGTGGAATCATCGTTGTGAAGTAATTGAGCTGTAAAAGACGATTCGTCGTCTGAATACATAGTATAAAAGTGGTCAGGATCATTTGATTCTGACCACTTTTCTTTTAACCAATTTCTAGCATTGCTATTTTGTAGTAGTGCATTAAAAGTCTTATTGTTAATGTAGGTATATTCAGGAGGTTATACGTGCAGACTAGGATAGCCATCATTGCAATTGCTGGCGTTTTATTTGGATTAGGAATTGGATTCTTTCTTGTTAATCAATCTTCTGATTCAACAAATGAAACATTATCCAGTGCGTCTACACAAGTTGGTGGAATTGCTGTACCAACGAGTGTTGTAGTAGCTCCTACTGCTGTCACGACACCTCAAATCGCTACTACACCGGCCCCTATTGCTCCTATAATCGTTACACCAACTCCAGCTGTTCCTGTCACTACACCTACTGTAACTGCTACACCCACTGTAACTGCTACTCCGGATCCTGCGTCAAAGTTAATAACGAATATTACGGATTTGGTGGATGAATTCGGATACCCTCCTAATACAGACTTTGCAATATTACGTATTCCTAGTCTGGATGTCAGTGCTCGTGTTGGTGAGAAAATTGTGAGTCGTACTAGTTCGACGATGCCGACACCACAAGGGCCAGCTGATGTTGTGTGGTACAACATGAATGAATGGCCTGGTATGGGTGGTCGCCCTGGTGAAGGTGGCAATGCCATTTTCGCTGGCCACGTTGATTATGCTGCTTATGTAAAACATGCACAGGTTAATTACTTCGGAATGGCTGTATTTGGATCAGTTTCTCGACTCACTATTGGAGATATTATTGAAGTTGACTATGAGGGTAAGACGTATACATATCGAGTACGTTGGACACGACAATATGATGCAGATTACAACCAATGGGGATCAGTTTGGAGTGATGAGGTCTCCGTTGATTCGATAACACTGTATACATGTGGTGGTGAATTTGATAGAGCTACTCGCTCCTATTCTGACCGTTTTGTAGTACGTGCAGAGCGGATCTGATTTGTCAATAATGGCGGAGAGGGTGGGATTCGAACCCACGAACGAGTTGCCCCGTTACACGCTTTCCAGGCGAGCCTGATCAACCACTCCAGCACCTCTCCATGGTGTAAGTATTTTAATGGCGGAGAGGGTGGGATTCGAACCCACGAGACTTGCGTCAACCTGTTTTCGAGGCAGGCACCATAGGCCACTCGGACACCTCTCCACTTGTTACGATACCGTACAAAGACGGTGTTTTCGAGAGGTTGCCTTAGTTTCATATTGCTAAGTTGCCCTAGCTTTGGATCCATATTGGGTCCATTTGGTGCTGAAACCACGAACTCCAAACCATTTAGTACTGCAATATGTTACTGCAGCTTTGCTACTGGCGCATCATCTATCGATTTAACTATTCTATGATTGCGATATGTTCTCTTTTTACTAAATCCCAATCAATTTCATAACCCAATCCAGGTTCGGTCGGTGCATATACCATTCCATTCGAATCGACTTCAATATCTTGAACTAACCCGTATTGATTAGCTCCTGTGCATGGGAAAACTTCATAAAATTCACAATTAGGAAGTGCCATTGTGACGTGTAAATTAGCAACATTATTTAATGAATTGCCACCATGGTGGATTTCACATTGCATGTTAAATCCTTCTGCAAGATGTCCCAGACGAATTAAAGGTGTTATCCCACCTGTGACAGCAACGTCGCCGCGAAGTATATCTGTTGCATACTGAGTAATCCAAGGTGTCATTCCATAATATCTGCCTGGTGCATATTCTGTAGACATTATTGGGATATCCAGTTTGTCATGAAGTTTAACGTAATTATAGATATCTTCTTCTACCAATGGATCTTCATACCAATAATAATTGAGTTCTTCGATTGCTCTTCCTACTCGTAATGCATCTTCATAACGATAGGCCCACATCGAATCTAACATGAGTTTTGTTTCATCACCTACAGCTTCTCGAACGGCTTTACTGATTTCCACATCATATTGAGGATTACCATGGGGGTGTATTTTGTGAGCTTTCCATCCTAAATCTTTAAAATGTAAGGCTTCTTCAGCATATTCCTCTTTTGTTTCATGATATGCAGTACTTGAATATGCGGGGACAGCATCTTTGCATGTTCCAAGTAGTCGATGAATTGGTTGTCCGGTAATTTTGCCGTTAATATCCCATAAACATATGTCAATAGCTCCAATCGAATATGTAGAAACAGATCGATTTTGTTTCCACATATCCCACCATATTTTTCCAATGTCTTGTGGATTTTGTCCTATTAATCGTGGCTTGAGAAATTCAATAATTCCTTTGGTGAAATGGTCAGCTCCCATACGTGAAGATCCCAAAAAAGCATTGCCTGAAATACCTTCATCGGTACTAATAGTAACAATACCCAATTGCTGGTCATTACCGAATGCTGTCCCGACACCTGTTTTCCAGGCTTCAGTTTTCCAATGGAATAAATTAATTTTTAGATCTGTAATGATCATTTTTTACTCTTCCTTGTCTGAATGAAGGTTGGCGTTGCCTGATTTATTTAGATGAATGATTTTTCCAAATTCATCAGATAACTCCTCTCTTTTTTCCTTTTCTGCACTTGTGTAATTATTTTTAATTTGTGAGTAGAAATTTTCTAGCTGAGGGAAACCATCATTAAATTTTTGGTTGAGCCTAGAGGTTTTTTCTTTGTTTTGCCATGCATACCGTGCGAGCGAATAAATTCCACTGATCATGATAATAATTTTTGAAACACTGATTAGTCGGTATTTGAAGATTTTAAAAACTAACCTAATAGGAAAAATGGTAATTTTTGTCACAATTCTAAATAGGAATAACATTCTGACACCATACGTTAATCTTGGTTATTTCGTTCCTGGGAACTGAATAATCCTGTAAATGCTTTTCTTAAGCCTCGCCCTGTAGATATTGCTCTTATAATTGGATGTACGGCGTTGTCAGTTATGAATTCAGTTGTTCCACGAACTGTTTCTGCAGTACGTCTAGCTTCATTAAGCGTCGGCCTCACACTTTCGTCAACGATATTACCAACAGCGCGTGTTGCATTACGAATTTGCCATACTATGAATAATAAGATGAGTATGACTAATAGCAATGCAATGATCCCTAGTAGTCCGTAAATAACTATAATCCAATCACGTAAGTCAGCAAGTCCAAAGAGTAATTCAGGTTGCATAATTACAGACACCTTTTTTGAAAGTCATATTTGTTTTATGGTACGCAAGTTCATTCAGCACTGACAACTAAATCAAAGCATTTAGCTAGCTCTTTCGATTGTACCCCCACCTACAACTTCAGTGTTTCTGTAAAGTACTACAGCCTGACCAGGAGTGACAGCTCGTGCTGGAGAGTCAAAAGATAAACTGAAGTGTGTCGAACTCAGTGCTGTAATACATGCTGTTAATTCTTCAGAATGGTAGCGGATGCGTGCAGATAATCTTTCACCAATTATCGGAGGTTGATATACCCAATGAGGTTCACTCGCAGTTAGTGACTTACTTAATAAATCTTTGTCACTACCTATAACAACTATATTACGCTCAGCATCTATTTTAGTTACATACTGCGGTATAGAGGATTGAACCCCAAGCCCTCTTCTTTGACCTACGGTATAGTTTGTTATTCCACTGTGTGTGCCGATAGTTTCACCAGTAGTGTTTTGTATGCTTCCAGCTACTGGCTCTATTCCTTTTGCATGCAATATCTCTCTATAGTCACCACCTGGGACGAAGCATATATCGACACTATCTGGTTTTTCAGACAACGGTAATTTATATTCCCGTGCTATTTCTCGCGTGTTAGTTTTTTCGATGTCACCTAAGGGGAATAATGTAAATTCGAGAGCACTTTGATCGAGTGTATAGAGTACGTACGATTGATCTTTTTCGTCATCGTGAGCTTTGTGAAGATGGAAGTGGTGTGTATTATCTCGTTCTCTTCGTGCATAATGTCCAGTTGCCAATCTATCCGCACCAATAGCAATTGCACGATCAAGTAGCGTCGAAAATTTTACATATTGGTTACAATTCAAACAAGGATTTGGTGTGCGTCCATCAACATACGATTCTACAAATGGAGTAAGTACATGCTTTTCGAATTCTTGTTCCATATTTAACACATAATGTGGGATCCCTATTTGTTGTGCTGCAGCTTTGGCATCACCAATATCTTCAATGCCACAACATGTACGGCCAGATCTTAAAGTTGTATCATCTGGTTCAGTGTAAAGGCGAAGCGTTACACCAATAACATCGTATCCTTGTTGGGTTAGTAATGCAGCTGCTACAGCGGAATCTACTCCACCAGACATTGCTACGAGTACACGTTCTTTCATAAATATAGTGTAACGAGTAGTTAACTCTAGTTGGAGTAATTTGTTTGATTGATTTTCTCTAATGACCGATTCATAATTCACATACTATACATATAAGGGAGACTTCTAATTGATGAGTACAAATTCTGAGTTAAACAATTCAGATTTACTATTAAATGCAAATATTGATATTGCGCACAATGCAGTAGATATTTTGGCTGATAGGCAAGTGAGTGACATTGTGTTACTTGATTTAACAGAGCTTTCTGCATTTGCGGATTATTTTGTTATTGGAACAGTAGACAATATCCGTCAGGCACGGGCAGTGATTGATTCAATACAAAAAAATTTACAGATAAATGGTACGCGTATTCGACCTGAAGGAGATCCTGAGAGTGGTTGGGTACTAATGGATACACAAGATGGTTTGATTATTCATTTGTTTTCATTAGATACACGGTACCACTATGATTTGGAAGGTTTATGGAGCCATGGAAAAGAGATTGTACGTGTTCAATAGATTGTCTATTCAAAGATCCATTTATCTGTATCTTTTTTCCATTGAATAACGGGCTGTCCTTCAAAGAAAATTCCAATTTCTCGTTCCGCGCTTTCCACGCTATCTGAACCATGTATTAAGTTTCTACCAATTTCTAAACCAAAGTCCCCTCTTATAGTTCCCGGTGAAGACTCTGTCGGATTTGTAGAGCCAATAGTTTGTCTTGCTGCACTGACAGCATTGGTTCCTTCGAACACTGCTGCAATTATCGGGCTACTGGTAATATAGGAGACTAGTCCAGCGAAAAAGGGCTTACCTTCATGCTCAGCATAGTGTCTTTCGGCCATGGGTTGTTCTACTTGGAGTAAACGAAGCCCAGCAAGTTTCAACCCACGTCTTTCTAATCTTGCAAGTATTTCAAAGGCGATTCCACGTTGCATCGCATCAGGTTTTATTAGTATTAGTGTTTGTTCCATACGTACTCCTAAATCTATTCATCAATTGTTAACGGTTAATACGGGGCGGCTGTAAATATAAAGCTTCTATCCCTGAAGGATCTTGATACGATTGTTGCACAGATGCAAGTTCTAGTATTGATTTTGCTCGAGTGTTTGTGTTTTTTAAAGGATTAATTGCTGAAGAATAACCTAAACGTTGAAGAGCTTTTAGTAATTCATCTGATAATTCACCACACCAAAGAGAATTTACAGGTGCAGATTCTGCACATTCTTCAATGCTGGTTATGGATGCAGGGGTTATTACTGTAGGAGCCTCATTATTGTTATTTTGGCTATATGCAGCCCAAGCTAGTCCTAATCTTCCAGCATCATGTACTGCAATTACACTTTGTTGATTCTTAGTATTTTGTATAAATGGCCAGGCATCAGCTTCAAGCCTATTAATAGGGGCGATTTGTAAATTTCGTGCCAACGCTAAACCTTGTGAAATAGATAGACCTGCTCGGAGCGGGCCATAATTACCAGGACCAATGCAGACAGCTAAATTGTCGATGTCATGTAATTCAATTTTTGCCGATTGCAAGAACACATTAATTATATGAATAAGCTCTTCAGAAACAGTATCAGAAACCACAAAATTATTTTCTATAGTTACTTGACCATTATCCTCAAGGGCAAGGGAGATACTATCTGAAACTGTGTCAATTCCTAAATTATATGACATTTTTTATCTTTCATAATTGTGATTGTAATCCGTCAATAATTTCTCTTGCTCTCTTTCCTGTAGCTATAAAAGTAAATGTTCGGCCATTATGATCAATTTCTTGAAGAGAAATTGATATTAGTAAATGGTTTTTTGGTAACATTTCGGGTGCTCTATCAGGCCATTCAACAATTAGAACACCTTCACTTGCCTGTTCTTCGAGATGTAAATCCATTACTTCGATAGGATCAGTTAGACGATAAAGATCTGCATGGAATAGCGCCAAATTGTTGGGGCTCGGCTCATGTTGTGCTAGTAAAATGAAAGTGGGACTTGTCACTTCAGATTTAATTTTTAAACCTTTTGCGAGGCCTTGTGTAAATGTTGTTTTTCCAGCACCTAAAGCTCCTTGTAGAAGTAAAACATCACCTGGTAGTAATAATTTTGCTATTTTTTTTGCAAGAGATTGAGTTTGTCGAACGTTTGAAGTTTGAAAATTAAAGCGATTGGCAGTATTCATCGATTAGTCGTTTCTTAAGTGATTCCATCCACGTTGAGGCGGATCATATTCTTCATCTGTACCTTTATATACCTTTACCTGACCAGGATGTTTTAGGGTTGTCTTTCCAATAATTGTGACAGGTAATTCTATAGTGTGTAAGGATCTTAAATGTTGTTCAGATCCTGTTAAAATTAATTCAAAATCTTCACCACCTTGTCCTAATGCTAAATCTAGTGTTTTTTGCTCACCTAATAAATTATACGCAGTGCTATGGAGTGGAATTTTCCTGGTATCTATTTTAATTCCGATATTAGAAGCCTTAGCTATGTGTTCAAGATCTTGCACAAGACCATCAGATAGATCTATTGCACATTTGATCCCAGCTTTGGCAGCACTAACTCCTAATTCTATTCTGGCTATAGGCTGTCTATGTAAAGTTATCAGTTCTGCATCTAAGGTACCTTGAATATTCGCTTCGAGGATATTCAAACCAGCACCAGATGTTCCTGGATAACCAGAAACTGCAACAAATTCACCCACTTCAGCTGTATTTCGACGCATAATTGGGTAGTAATTAGATTGTGGATTATTTTGTGTAATTTGTCCTATGGCTGTTACTGAAATAATATTTGTATGTGCACGTGTAATGTCACCACCAGCGATCTTTACCTTATGGACTATGGATGATTTCGCTATTCCTTCAGTGAGCATATTAATATTTTGTTCTGTCGTACTTGTATCTAAAGTTATGGCAATTAATAAATAGTTAGGTGTTGCGCCCATTGCTGCTAAATCTGAAACACTAGCGGTTATTGCCCGCCATCCTACATCGTAGAAACTCATAGTATCTGCTCGCCAATGGGTGCCTTCAGTTAGAGTGTCCACTGTCGCAACGGTTAAGCTGTTTTTTGAATTCATCCAGACTGCAGCATCATCACCCGGTGGTACAATAATGTCTTTAGCTGCGCTAGATCCTAACTGGTCAATAATTTTACTGATCAGTTTGAATTCGTCTAAATTTGAAAATGAATCTTGATATCTCACAGGAATAGTATAAATATCTATTCCGTAGTTGTCGGCTCTTTTATAGGACTTGAATCAAGATCTATTTTTGCCAAGGCAGCAATATAATCATTTTGATCAGGTTTTACGACTTGAACACCCTGGGTTGCACGACCTTGTTGGCTAATAGTATCAATTCGTTGCCTGTTCATGACACCTTCGACAGTGATAAGAAGTAATTCTTCCGAATCTTTAACATTTGCTGCAACTGCAACTTCACCAGTGCGATCTGTGATACGGAAAGTTTGAACACCCATGCCCCCTCGTCCTTTTGTTGGATATTCATCGATAGCGGTTCTTTTTCCTAATCCATTTTTAGTAACGACAAGGATATCGCTGCCATCTGCATCAACCGCTAGTGCTATGACAATTGCATTGCCTCTTAATTTCATCCCTCGCACTCCGCCCGATGATCTAGAAGCAACTCTTAGGCGACCAACATTAAAACGGATTGCTTGTCCATCTGAACTGAACATTAATGCATCATTGGATTCACTCGCTACTGCCGCAGCACGTAAGGAGTCACCACTTTTTAACTTCATTGCTATTAAACCTGCTCTTCGAACAGACTCAAATTGTTCCAATGGTGTTCTCTTAACTTCTCCTTGTGTGGTCACAAGTAACATTGAATCAAGACCACTACTCTTAAATTGACTATCTTTTACGACGACAACGGCAGTTACATTATCTTCAGTCCCTAATTCAATGAGATTTACTACTGGTAATCCACGGGCTTGTCTAGAAGTTTCGGGTACTTCATAGCCTTTTAATGAATAGACCTTTCCAGTTTTGGTGAACATAAGTAGTGCATCATGTGTGTCACACACAATTAGGTGATTTACAGCATCTTCTTCACGTGTTGCCATACCAGTAACTCCACGACCACCTCTTCTTTGTGCACGATATGTTTCAAGTGGGACACGTTTCATATATCCGGTTTTGGTGATTGAAACTACAATCTGTTGATAAGGAACAAGGTCTTCCTCCGAGAAATCTTCGACAGGTGAGCTTATAACTGTAGTTCTTCTGGCGTCACCATATTCTTTACTTAGATGAGAACAATCTTCTTTAATGAGTTCGTCAATTTTTTCTGGATGTGCTAGTAGATCATTGAGGCGATCAATTAACTCCATAAGTTCAGCGTGTTCCTGTTCAATTTTTTGACTTTCTAATTGTGCAAGCCTACGTAACTGCATATCTAGTACAGCCTGCGCTTGTCTTTCACTGAGATTAAAAGGTTTTTTTTGTAGTTCAGATTTTGCTTTATCCGCTGACTCAGATGCTCGAATTGCAGCTATAATTGCATCAAGGTGTTCTAGTGCTTGAAGTAACCCTTCTAGAATATGTGCTCGTTCTTGGGCTTTTTCTAAGTCAAATTGACTACGTCGTGTAATAACATCACGTCTGTGATTGATAAATGCAACTAATGCCTCTTTCAGTGTGAGAGTTTTTGGCTGACCATCATCAAGTGCCAACATGTTCACTGCGAAGTTAGATTGTAATGCAGTATGTTTAAACAATAAATTTTTAACAGTAGCGTACGATGCTCCACGTGAAAGCTCGACCACCATTCTCATTCCATGACGATCAGATTCATCGCGTAAATCAGAGATACCTTCAATTCGTTTTGCTCGTACAAGATCAGCTATTCGTTCTAAAAGGTTAGCTTTGTTGACTTGGTAGGGGAGTTCCGTGACTATTAGCTGTGTTTTACCTTGTGCAGATTCTTCCATAGACATGATAGCGCGCATGGTTACACGCCCACGTCCAGTGGCGTAAGCCTGTCGGATCTCAGATTGGTTGAAAATAGTGCCACCCGTAGGAAAATCAGGTCCCTTTACAATATTCATAAGTTTTTCAATTGAACATTCAGGATCATCAATTACTAAAGTAATCGCTTCGCAAATTTCTTTGAGATTATGAGGGGGTATGTTAGTAGCCATACCTACAGCAATGCCACTGCCACCATTAAGTAATAAATTAGGTAGTCTTGCCGGCAGGACGATTGGTTCATTAATTGAATCATCAAAATTTGGTTGGAAATCTACAGTATTTCTATCTAGATCGACGAGTAATTCAGTTGCTATTGGTTCTAATCGTGCCTCTGTATATCTCATTTGCGCAGGAGGATCACCATCAATAGATCCAAAATTTCCTTGACCTGTAATTAATGGGTAGCGCATTGTGAAATCTTGTGCCATGCGGACCAAAGCATCGTAGATAGCTGAATCACCATGAGGGTGAAATTTGCCCATAACTTCACCGGTTACACGTGCTGTTTTTTTAAAACCAGAATTAGGTGAAAGTCCTAGTTCTTGCATTCCAAATAGTATTCTTCTTTGAACAGGTTTTAACCCATCTCGAACATCTGGTAGAGCACGAGAAACAATTACCGACATTGCATAGTCTAGATATGACTCTCTCATTTCATCTTCAATGCGAATAAATTCTGTTGTTTCAGGGTTATCTGTTTGAACCATGTTTATTCCAATGTGGACTAAAGTTCACTATTTATATGATGGGGGAAATTATCTGGGGGCATTAGAATTATACCAGTTTCTTGCTTAGAAATCGGCTAAAAATACAAAATTTGTTGATTTATATTGAATTAAGAGAATATTTTTTTGCTGCGGCTATAAAAGCATCAAAAAGAGTGGTAGAAGCATTTTTTAAATCAGCATTATCAGTCATTTCACGTCGTTCTGGATGCCATTGCACAGATAAGCCCCAAGTCATGGAAGGATCTTCTAATGCCTCGATAACATTTTGTTCTGCGAGTGCGCTAGCAATTAATCCTGGTCCGACATTATTTGAAAGTACAGCTTGGTGGTGACGTGAATTAGTGAAAATTTGTGTTGAATTTGTAATTTTGTGAAGAAGGGTATTCTTTACTACTTCAACATTATGCCACCCAGAATCGATACTGCCATTCTTTTTCCCTCTTCTTGCACGGTGGGGTTCTCTATTCTCTAGGTGTTGCAAGAGTGATCCACCAGAACCAACATTAAAAAGTTGATGTCCTCTACAAATTGCGAGAACAGGTGTATCTAGTTGACGTGCTTTCTCAAGCAAAGCAAGTTCAAATTGATCTCTTTTAATATTTGTTTCGGTAACATAGTCACTTTTTTCGGCACCATAAATTTGTGGATCGATGTCAATTCCTGCAGTAATTAAGAGCCCGTCAAAATTTTGAATTGTTTCTATATCCGTACCAAGATCTACCCGAATAGGTAGTCCATTGGAATTACTAACACATCGCGAATAGTCATTCCAACACTCTCCAACCACATTTTCTGCTGCAGTTATGAGTATTTTTGGATATAAACTATTATCATTATTCATAGTTTGATGATTTCTTAGTTGCTAATAGTCTTCATCAGTCTCGTCTTCGTTTTCTTCATCAGTCTCGTCTTCGTCTTCTTCATCACTTTCTTTAGCATCTTCCTCTGAAACTCCAAGCATAGCTGCATCAGCAGTTTCATCTATTTCGATATCATCGTCTAATTCGATTTCGGAATCTTCATTAGTATTTAACTGTCGTAATTCAGCGAGAGAATCATCCTGATCATCATCTTCTTCATAAAAGTCCGGCTCATTATCGTCTACTACTGCTGATCTTCTTGTATAGGCACGCGGTGCCTTGTTACGGCTGTCTGTACTTGCTAAAAATGAAGATTGATTTATTAGTGTCGGTGCTCTATAGGTTTCGCTGATAAAAACGATTACATTTCCAGTATTACTTACACTTCTGATTGCTACTGAATATTCATTGCCACCTTCTATAAGCCTTCTTAATCTAAGCCCCGCTCGTGGTTCAATTGAACCAATCTGGGTTCCGTCTTCAGAAGTGATTATCACTCCACGATTATCTGGTATGAGATTAGCTTTATCCCCAGGTTTTAAGTCATTAACAACATCAACATTAATATGTTGCAATGAAAAATCAGCTGCTTTTGATGAAGATATCAATCCCGATGATACAGGCTTTTTCGCATTACTCTTTTTATTTTTCGTAGCGGTATTTTTCGCTTTTATTTTTTTACCTTTTCCTGAAGATGAAGGAGTGTTCTGCAACCGCTCAATGTTTCTTCGCGCTATTTGGTTGAATTTGTCAATTTCTAATGCAAGTTCATACGCTTTAATAGCTTTTCTTGGTCGATTTAACTCACTGTATGCTTTTCCTAGTCTGTTTGCCGCATCAACATCTTGTGAAAAATCTTTTAAAATGTTTTCATTTGCCGCAACAGCAGCCTTCCAGTTTCCTTCTACTGCTAAACGGATTGCTTCGGCAGTACGTAATTTGTACGTACCGGTAGCCGAACTGCTTGACTGTGCCATATAGCTATCCTGTTCTCGATTTCTTTTTAAAATAGTTAGTAAATAATATAATTTGAAAACACAACGCTTAAACTATAAAAAGGTTTACATTCATTTGTATTTTTTAGAAAATTTTTTATTACTAATAGTTTACCAATCGCTATTAACGAACAATAAAATAATTTAGGGAGAAGTGGGTCGAGGTGCCCTGACTAAAACTAGCGACTTCGTTATCTCGAATGAAGGCTCTCCAAACTCAGCTAACATCGGTAACCAAATCATTAATTCTACAACTGCAGATTAGCATTGTATTCATTGTGCTACCACTATCAAGTGTATAGAGGTACATTAAATACTATTAGTAGTAACAGGGTATTACTAAGATTTGATTGTCATCCAAATGGGTGGGGTATGGGAAGACACCATAATGGTGAACGCATTGCGTTTCTTACTCATGCCGGGAAATTATCGAAAGATAGTTTTATTTGTAATTTTTTCTACTTTGCTTTTTGTGTCTAATGACAATTTTTCTCAACTTAATGCAGAAACGATGATATTGCCTGTAGAGAATTCTTGGATAAGGATTCAGAATGTGGGAACAGATCCTGCAGAAATTAAGATCCAATTCTATGAAGACGATGGTGATGTGGTCGCAAATGACCAATGCCCCGAAGGAGCGAAATGTTCTGCATTACAACCTGGCTTTGGTTGGTCATTTTTTCAGCAAACATTAGATGACCTAGAACCAGGCTACCAAGGATCTGCTTTTGTTACTTCTGATCAGCCTTTTGTTGCGATGTTGGCGCGAGATTCTTTTTTAGCTGATGGTCAATTCCAAATCGGTGGTGATTCATTATATCTCGGCAGTTCAGGAGGCAATTTATATCTTCCACTTGTTCAAAACACAGCAGATTTTGTTTCTAGAATTTCTGTTCAAAACAGTAGTGATTTGCGAGCTGCTTGCGTGCAATTAATTTTCTATGAGGATGGTATGCTTTCTCCCGTAGCTGTTGAACCACTGGAGCCGACACCTGGATGTACTTTAGGTGGTACACGACTTGAACCTCGTGCAACGATGTTTACAGATGAAGAGACAATGCCTGTTCGTTTTGGATTTGATGGTTCGGTCGTAGTGAAAACCTATCGAACGGATGAAGGTATCGCCGCAGAGTCTCAAGTTCTCTCGGCTATGGTTGATTCTAGAGCACGCAACGATGCTGGATTGGCTAGTTATAGAGGTTTTGGGGAGAATGAAATGAGTAATACGCTTGTGTTACCACTCGTCGATAGAAATGCAACTGAGCGTTACAGCGAATGGAGTACTAGATTTAGAATTCTTTCAAGTATTCCAAATGTGCCGAACGAGGTTACATTGTTATTTGATGGCATGAATGAAAATAAAGAACACGTAGAGATAGAACACACAGTAAATGTTTTAGGTTCATTGACATGTGATCAGAGATTGACAGGAGAATCTGCCTGTCTTCCTTCTGATTTTAATTTGCCTTCAACTTTTTTAGGTACAGTTCGAATGGAATCTACAAATCCTGTCGCAGTAGTGGTTCAACGAATTTCTCCGAATGGGTCTATAGCTGATTATCGTGGTTTTTCTGCAGAAGAAGCATCTAGACAGGTTGTATTACCTGTTGTGAATAAAAATTTTGGTCCCTGGGGTGATAGTGTTGGATGGAATTCATGGTTTCGTGTGCAGACTTTTGATGGTTCTGTTGCTCATGTAACGATTATTTATTATTCAAAAGAGTTTCCGAATGGATTATTTCCCACGATTGGAAGTGTTCGGGTAAATAATCGAAAAACATTTAGACAATGGGAAGTTTCATCTTTGCCAGACGGATGGGTGGGAAGTGCAGTAATTGTCGCTGATCGTCCAATTGTTGTACTTGCTAATTTGGAAAGTGATGTTTTTGAAGGTGATCCAGTGATGCTTTATAACGCAATCACCTTGGATTGACTTAAGGTAGGTATCGATGACAAATCTTCTAATTGATCCCATTTTATATACACTTTATAAAGATGATATTTTGGCTATAGAACAACGTAATTTACACGCAATAAAAACTATTTTTGTGCCTGAATCAGGAAAGAGACTTTCACCTGATATTCTTAAAGAGATAGATATAGCAACACCTCCCAATCCAGATTATGAAAGAGCAGCTGTACGAAGGTTTTATGGTACTGCACTTCGTGCTCCTAATTTAAAATGGATTCATTTACCACATGCAGGTATCGATGATCCAGTTTTTGGAGATCTTCTTCAAAAAGGAGTGCGTTTGACAAATGCGTCTGGTGCCATGGCTGAGCCAATTGCTGCGACAGCAATTGGGGCACTTTTGTATTTTTCGCGTGGATTTCCACGTTGGGTGCGTTCACAGAAATCCCATATGTGGGATCAATATCCATTCCAAAATTTGCCGAAAGATATTAGGCAGCAACATATTCTTATTTTTGGACTAGGTGCTATTGGATCTGAAATTGCGCGTTTAGGAAATGCTTTAGGTTTTAAAGTGACCGGAGTAAGAAGAAGTGCGAAACGATTAGCAGATAATATCGAACAATTAATTACACCAGATCAGGTCAAAACTATTTTGCCAGATCTGGATTGGCTTATCGTTTCTTCACCGCTAACAGAGGCTACACATAATTTTTTTTCAGATGAACTTTTAGATCTACTGCCTAGCAACGCTGGCGTAATCAATATTGCTCGTGGTGAAATTATTGATGAAGACTCATTGATCGCTAGATTGAGTGATGGTCGCTTAAGTTGTGCTTACCTTGATGTCTTTGAAGAAGAACCTTTGAATAAAGAATCTCCACTCTGGGATTTAGAAAATGTCATTATTTCACCACATGATTCGGGAGCAACTAGTGCTGTGGATGAAAGACTTAAGGGATATTTTTTACGTAATTTAGAATTATGGATTAAAGACGAACCTCTAGAAAATGAAGTTTTTGAAAGATAATTCAGAGATTTTCTTCAACGCTATCTATAAATTTTCTGACATGTGTATTCCATTTGTCTGGATGTTCAAAATAAGCAGAATGTCCTGAATTTGGCACTATTTGCATTACTGATTCAGGTGTAAGAGTGTGAGAAATTTGTATAAGTTCTGGGGGTACAATTCTGTCTTGCTCTCCTACGATCCATAGTATCGGCCATCCTCCTTTACGAAGACGATCGGCTGTAGTTCCTTTATAATTTCTTTGACTGGGTCTAGGTGTTAAAAAATTTCGAGGCCGTGGGGGATTGATACTACGTATTTTTCTATAAAGGTAATACATTTCTGGATTTTTTTGTGCATAATCCTGACCAACTGCTCTTTGCAACAGTGATCCCTGAAGAGTTCCATTTTCTTCGAGCTCATTTCTTCGATTACGGTATTCATCACTTACACATCCTCCATTTGTGCCAGAATAAGTGATTGAAAGTAATCTTTCCGGTTCTTGTGATAAAACTCCAAATGCAGTTCTCCCCCCCATAGAATGTGCAACAAAATGTACTTTTGGTAATCCAAGATGATCGAGCAAAGAACGAGTGTCTGTTCCGAATGCTGTTCGCCCAGGTCCATTTTTGATATCTGGAGATCTTCCAAATGCCCTATGATCGAATGTAATGACTGTATATTTTTCTGAGAATGTCGGTACTTGTTGCCACCAAGAGAGACCATTCCCACCTGCACCATGAGCAAAGATAATTGCTGGTGCAGATCCTATTTTAGGTCCATATATTTCATAATGTAGTTGAAAATTATTTTCTAATTGTAATTTTGGCATCAGAGATCCTAGATTATTCTTCTTGCCATGGTTGACCTGTAGCAGCTGATACAACATCAAGCATATCTTCAATATCACCAATGAGCTGAAGATCCGATGTTAATTTTAAAGCTTCTAGGAAATGTAACCTTGCTTTAATGTAAAGCTCTTTTGAATTTTCTGGAACTGCTTGATGTTTGTGTCGGGGCTTCTCAAGTGCGTTTGCAATATATTCTTCACACCAACCTGTTGTGTATAAGATGGTTGCATCTTCGGGCGCTAGTTTGACTGCATGGCGAAGTGCTTGCAAACCTTGATCAAATTGTCGTGTACGAGTTACTAGTGTATTTCCTAAATATGCATATGCTTCCGCAAAATCAGGATCAATTGCTATGGCTTTGTGTACCATTTTGATAGCAGATTGTATTGAACTTTTTGCATGGTACTGCATGGCTGATTTTAAATATCTTTGCGCATTACTTCTATTCGCAGTTTTATCCATAATTGATTTTACCTGTGTTTTATGAGTGAGGATAAAACTTTCATATTTTTATTGTACAAATACTTACGAACTAATTTGCATTTGTTTAGATTATGCCCAAAAATAATTACTGTGATTAGTTAAGAAATTTTTTTAATATTTTTTCTTAGTTTTTATTGCGTGCGTCGGTAGCTCAGTGGATAGAGCATCTGACTTCGGATCAGAGGGTCGAGGGTTCGAATCCTTCCCGGCGTACCATTACCTCTACCAGTGTTCATGAGATATGTGAGCAGAAATGTTTGCTAAATTTCTAGGCTGGTCAATGTCTAATTCTCTTTTTTGTGCAATTATATGAAAGATAAAAAAACGTATTTACCCAGATGCAAGTTTTACTAAGTACGTAGCAGGGTGTAATTTGAGGAGATTTTAACTGCTGTCAAATGCTTACGACGTACTGGGTCAATTGGAACAAGATGGAAACACAGAAAATGAATGCAGATGTGATTGTTATTGGCGCTGGCATAGTGGGGTGTTCGGTTGCTTTCCATCTTGCGGAGGCAGGTATTTCTACCTTGGTCTTGGAGAAAGGTGAAATCTCTGGTGAAGCATCAGGGGTGAATATGGGAGGACTTGGAGGAACAGGTTGGGGCAAATCTCCTTCACTGCAAGAACATTTGACAATGGGCAGTTTGGATATTTTTAAGAGGTTACAAAACGAGCTAGGATATGATCTTGAGTTTCGCCAATCTGGCTCTTTTACGGCTGTCCATAATGAGGCGCAATATGCCTACGCTAAGGAACAAGTACTGGAGGGACAAAACAACGGATTCAGCCTTGAACTAATGAGTTCATACGAAGCTAGAGCTCTAGAACCTGAACTGAGCATAGATATGCTTGGATATGTATATAGTCGCTTCAGAGGACAGGCTGATCCATTAAAAACTACTCGGGCGTTTGGACAAGCCGCAATTCAGGCGGGTGCGACGATAGAAACGGATACCGAAGTTACGGCGATGAAGCCTCAGAACAAAGCGTGGAAATTAGAGACTAACAAGGGCTTCTACGAGTCAGGAGTTGTTGTTTTTGCGGCTGGTGCATGGAGTAAGGCACTCGGAAAAATGGTAGAGGTAGAAATCCCAATTGAACCAGTTGTTGGTCAAATGTGGTCTACAGAACCTCTTCCTCCGAGAATTTTTGGGACAATTGGCTCGTTTGAATCTCGGTTTCACTGGAGTGAAAATTTGTACGCCGACATGAGGTCTCCCCCCGAACTAACTCATTCAGGAGACCAACGTTTGACAAGACATCTCTACGGTAGGCAAAGGAAGAGCGGTGAAATCATATTTGGTGGCGATAGAAGAACTGCTGGCTTTAATAAAACCATTGAAGACTCAGGAATTGAGGTCAACAAGGGACATGCTATAGAGATACTACCGTTACTTATCGATCTTCCTATCGTGTCTACTTGGTCAGGTCTTATGCCATTCTCAATAGACGGAAATCCGATTATTGGGCGTGTGCCACATAATGAAAATTTATTCGTCGCAACTGGGCTGGGATCCTCAGGGTTCGGAAGAGGGCCAGGTGCCGGTAGGTTAATCGCAGACTTGATTATAAAGGGGGTTGCTCATCCTGTTTTACAAGAATCTGATCTGGCCCGATTTGCTGGTTGAACCTTTTTAGTTGTAATCACTTGAGCCCACGTTGTTTTCTTTGTTTCCGGAATGAGCGCTCTTAACCTATAACTCGTCAAAGTGGAAATATGGTGCACCTAGTACACGTTCCCTATTTTTCCGTTTATTGTTCAGTATTCCAATTGTGGAAACGGGTCGATTTAGGGTCGAATCTTCGTTCCATTATTTCAAGTGCTTCAACATTGCTATCAACTAGAATTGCATTTCTACCAGAGTTCAATGCTGCTATCCCTGTAGTTCCACTTCCTGCAAAATAATCTAGTATCAGATCTTCTGGGTTTGAATGCACCTTTATAATTCTATTAATAATTCCTAGTGGTTTTTGTGTAGGGTACCCAGTTTTTTCTTTGCTGTTTGGACTAACAATAGTGTGCCACCATGAATCAGTTGGAATCTTCCCTTTCGCAGCTTTTTCTGGACCAACTAAACCTGGAGCCATATAGGGAATTCTGTCAATATCGTTATATCTGAAGGTAAAATTGTTGGGATCTTTTGCATACCAAAGGATATTATCATGTTTTGCTGACCACTTTGTTTTACTTTTGGCGCCGTAATCGTATGACCAAATAATTTCATTTATAAAAGAATCTCTACCAAATATTTTATCACACATGACCTTTGCATAATGAATTTCTCGATAGTCAAGGTGAAGAAAAAAACTTCCATTGGGAGCCAAGATTCTTTTAGTTGCCTCCACTCTCGGTCTTAAAAAGTCGATATAATTATCAAAAATATCGGAGTAACTCTTTTCACCAAGTATTTCAGTTTTATAGGTATTACCTTTGAATCCTTTACGGTCACCTTTTTCAGAACGAGTAGTTTTTATACGGGTACGTGATTGTATTTTTCCAGTATTAAATGGTGGATCAATATAAACTAAATTAACGGATTCTGATTTGATTTTTTTTAAGATATCTAAATTATCACCAAAATGGATATCTGCTGTTGGATTCATATGTCCCCTCAAATCTTTGATGGCAATTTGATAGGTCTTTCTGGGGTAAAATATCTTTTGCGTACTTTATCACAATAGAATGATGCAAAATTAACTATTGATCATTATTTTTAGATCATGACACTCGAGCAATTAGTAATTGGGCTTATACGTTTAACAGGATCATTGTTAGTTCTGCGATGGGTGTTTGTGGGTGCTATTTTAGCGATCTTAGTAGATTTTTCTGATCTATTTTGGATGGGTTTTCTTGATTTAGGTGGCATTCCAAATTATCAAGCTTTTGATAAGTGGCTTGATTTGATATACATGTTTGCATTTTTCACCGTAGCGATGAAATGGTCAGGTTATGACAAATCTGTCTCAATAACTTTGTTTGTTTTTAGGATGATTGGTTTTACTGCTTTTGAGTTTACGCATATTCGATTTTTATTATTTATTTTTCCAAACGTCTTCGAATTTTGGTTCTTATTTGTCGTTGCGCGAAAATACTATCGACCGAAACAAGTAATGACTTTGAAAAATACATGTCTGGTTTTATTAATTTGTTTAATATTAAAACTTGGTCAAGAATGGATACTTCATGGTGGTAAATATCTAGATAGCTTTACATTTTTTGAAGCAGTAGAAAGCATTTATGATTTTTTGATTTTTTGGAAATAGGTCTCCACCGATTATGGTTGTGCATCCGTAATCAATTTTGACATCCTTGATAGTCTTCTCAGAGTTTGTATTATGCTTAGGACAATTAATCGCAGTAAGTTGCAGCAAGTAATAATTGAGAATAGATAGGTGAAATCAAATATGCGTATCATTTCAACACTCAGATCCGTACTTCGGTTTAAAAAATTTGAACGTGATCCTGTACTAAGACGGCTTCAATCTGTGGCGAATGTTTCATATCTTCGTACGATTTCAAAAAGGCGACTTCCAGGGGGTGTATTTGATTATATTGATGGTGCAGCTGAAGACGAACTAACATTGCAGCGTAATAGTGCAGCATTTCAAGATGTTGAATTTAAGCCTCGTGTATTTAGAGATGTTAGTTCTATTTCGCTAAAATCAACACTTTTTGGAAAGGAATTAGATTTTCCCCTTGTTATGGCGCCTACAGGATTTGGACGAATAGCTAATTCACAAGGTGAATTAGCAGTAGCACGTGCGGCTGATCGTGCTGGAATTCCATATACGCTTTCAACTCTAGGGACCCGATCGATAGAAGAAATTGCTGCGGTTTCACAAGGTAGAAAATGGTTTCAAGTTTATGTATGGCGTGATCGTGAACTAGTTCGTGAGATGCTTGAACGTGCTATAGCAGCTGATTTCGAAGCAATACAAATAACAGTAGATACTGCAATTACTGGTCGACGTGAGCGCGATGTAAAGCATGGTTTCACGCTTCCACCTAAAATTGGTTTAGGCACGATAGTTGACGGAGCTTTGCATCCAGGTTGGACTTGGGATTTTATAACAGCTGAACCTATTTCATTCGCGAATGTAAATGGACAGATCGTTGGTGATGGATCTGATCCTATAACATTGGCTGATTATATCAATTCGCAATTTGACCCTAGTTTGTCATGGAATGATTTGGAGTGGTTCAGATCCATATGGAAAGGTCCAATTATCATAAAAGGAATTCAAACCGTTGAAGATGCCAAAATTGCAGCTGATATGGGTATTGAAGGAATAGCACTATCAAACCATGGAGGACGTCAATTAGATGGGGCACCAGCACCATTTGAACTGTTGGAATCTGTGGTTCAGTCTGTAGGTGGTGATATTGAAATTCTTTGTGATGGCGGAGTTAGAAGAGGAAGTGATATAGCAAAAGCACTTGCACTTGGAGCCAATGCATGCATGATTGGTAGAGCTTATTTATATGGATTGGGGGCAGGTGGTGAGCGAGGAGTCGATTTTGTGCTTGATCACTTACGTGAAGGGTTAAAACGTACAATGATGTTGTGTGGTGTGGCCTCACTATCTGAACTAAGACCAGAATTACTTCGTATGCGATCCAAGTAATTGTTTTGGAGGTTCTGATGGCAAAGTTTCGTAAAGGTGAACCATGGTTACCTGCATCGGAATATGCAAAACAATTTTCTGGTATTGGTGTTAACTTATTGGTTAGTGATATGCAGAAGGCTATTATATTTCATGAAGAAGTCCTCAATGTTGAAGTTGTCTATTCAGATACGGATTTTACTGCATTGAAAGGCTACGGATCAGAATGGATGTTACATGCAGATCATACCTATGATAATCATCCATTATTGACACAAGTTTCTTTAGATCAGGGACGTGGTAAAGGTATAGAATTACGTTTACATGGTTGTGACCCAGATGAAGCACAAGAAAATGCAAAAAGGTTGGGCTTTACTATTTTAACTGAAGTAAATGATAAAAATCATGGTCTACGTGAGGTATATATTTTTGATCAAGATGGGTACATTTGGGTACCTGATATACCTGTTTCCCGGAAGCTCTGATGTAAGGAGTATTTGATGTCAGAAAAAATGACAGGCAAAAAAGCTGTATTAGAAACGCTTTTAGCTGAAGGTGTGGAGTATATTTTTGGTAATCCTGGAACAAGTGAAGGGCCACTTGTCGATATGTTAGATGATTACCCAGAATTAAAATACATTATGTCTTTGCAGGAAAGTGTTGCTGTTGGAATGGCTGAGGCATATGCAAGGTCAAAAAAGACAACAGCTTTTGTCAGCCTTCATGTTGATAGTGGACTTGCTAACGGCATTGCCTTGATGTTGGATGCACTCAATACAGGTACACCAATGGTTGTAACCTCAGCAAATTATGATGCGCGTAAAATTAATGAAACTAAAACCGATCTAGCAGAGCTTGTTAAACCAGTTACTAAATGGGCGGTTGAGCTCAATTTACCCGATCAAATTCCTAGTGTTATGCGCAGAGCTTTTAATGAAGCAAATAGTCATCCTAAGGGACCTGTATATGTGGGTTTTACTGCTAATGCGCTTGAGGGTATTGCTGAAATGAATATTGTTCCTTCGACTAAGATTCACAGTGATGTCCTTCCTAATCCAGAGGGAATTAGTAAAGCTGTCGAATTGCTCAGTCAGGCGAAAAATCCAGTACTAATGGTTGGTGATCGTGTTTCTGACGATGTTGCAGTAGAAGAAGCTATTGAGGTTGCAGAATTATTAGGCATGGCAGTATTTCAATCGCGCGGGGCAGAGGTTTCATTTCCGACAAGCCATCCACAGTACTATGGGATTCATTCATTGCGTGCACAAAAATCCAGAGATTTGTTGAAAGAATTCGATGTTGTTTTATCCGTTGGCATGGATGCATTTGATGAATTGTTTTATTGGGGTGATGTCATATTAAGTGATACTCAAAAATTGATTCATATTGACCCTATACCAGGACGTGTTGGCAGATCAGAACCTACAGATGTAGGTATTATATCTAATTGTAAAACTGGTTTACGTGCATTACTTACGGAATTGCCACAAAAAATTGATGAAAAATTAGTGAGTGCTAGAAAGACTCAAGTTCTAAAAGACGTGAAGTCATCCCGTTCTATATATGAGTCATCTGTTGGGGCAAAATGGGATAGTATTCCCATGTCTCCAGCTAGGATGATGTTTGAATTAGCAAAAGCTATTCCAGAGGATTCAATTATCATTGATGATTCTCTCAGTAATAGAGCTGCAATGCGCTATTACTTTCCCGCTAGTCAAAGGGATGATTTAAGAGGAGTTAGAGGTCAATCTATTGGCGGTGGAATCGGTGCAACAATGGGAGCTAAATGCGCATTTCCCGATAGACCAGTCTTTGGCATTATTGGTGATGGTAGCGCTATGATGACTGTTCAAGGTCTCTGGACAGCTGTTAATGATGATATTCCATGTATTTTTGTCATTTGTAATAATGGAATGTATAGAATATTAAAAGTTAATTTCAATATTTATCAAAAAGAAATATTGCATGAATTGGAACCTTCAGGAGAAAATCTTCTTTATTCAAATTTCGATGCTCCATTTAATCTTGCAACTATTGCTGAAGGGATGGGACTTTATAGTGAAAGAGTCAGCGATCCTAATGAAATTACTCACGCAGTAAATCGTGCATTGCATTCAGGTAAACCATCACTTCTCGATATCGTTATAGATGGAGAAATACAGTAGGTGTTATGAAAAATATCGAAGAGCTACGGTTAGCTATTGAGGTGAACCGAGAACATTTCACTAATGCCCTTAAAAATAGTGAAGTTGACTGGAATAGTGGCAATCAATCCCAATGGGGCCCTAAAGCTATTTTTGAACATGTTTTAGATACTGAGATATGGTATAGCAATTGTATTTCGAAAGTACTTAATAATACTTCACACAAGTGGGAAACGAGATCATTGCCTAACCTTGATGATGCTATGCAATTACAGCAAGAAGTTATTACTCTTGTGGGCAGTGTATTTTCAATAATTGAGCAAGAAGATTTGGGGAAGTACGTAGAAATGTATCGTGAATATTCACATGATATTGCAGGTGTTCTGCAAGCTTCAGCGGATCATTTCATAGATCATATGCAGCAAATAAATTCTATAGATTCCTCAGTTTTTGACTGATTGGAATATAAGTTTCATGAATTCTGTTGAACAATTAAGGACAGATAAGCTTCCTATTCTTGCGAGAGTTGTTCCACGTACCTTTTTCTATGGCTGGGTCATAGCAATAGCAATAGGTGTGCAGATGATATTTGTTCAAGGAATTGGGTATTACGCTCTGTCTGTTTTCCTAGGGCCGTTGCAAGATGAACATAATTGGTCTAACGCTTTTGTTAGTGGAGCAATAGGTATGTATTTTGTTGTAACTGGTATTACAGCAGGTATCGTAGGTCCATTTGTAGATCGTCAAGGCCCCATTAAGTTTATGGCTATTGGATTTACCTTAGTAGGGTTATCTACGATTACTATTGGTTTTATCAAAGAGCCTTGGCAGTTATATGCTGTGTTTCTCATACTTGCTGTTGGGTTAGGTATGTCAGCTAATGTTGCAACGAACGCTATTATTACACGTTGGTTTGTATATAAACGTGCGCGTGCTATTACAATTTCATCCACAGGAATTTCTCTCGGTGGTGTTTTATTTGCACCATTTGGTGCATGGCTTGTTACTCAAGGTGGCCTTCAATTGGCTGCTCCTGTGATGGGGGTTTTGGTTCTGTTAATTGCCTTACCAGTACTTTGGTTTGCAATTATTTTTGATCCTAGACAGTTGGGTGCTACGCCTGACGGTTTGGATGCTGATCAAATTCCAACATCGAGAAATGTACAGTTAGACTTTGAGGCACAGAACAGAATTTGGACACGTACAGAGGCTTTACGTACATTTTCATTTTGGGCCATCCTGATATCTTTTACCCTTGTCCTAATTTCTCAGACAGGATTTGTTATTCATGAAGTTGTGTTTTTGGAAGATCGCTTTGAATCAAAAACAATGGCTGCGGTAGCGCTGAGTCTTACGGCTTTTGCAAGCATTGTTGCCAGATTATTTGTCGGAATGATTGCTGATAGTATGGATAAAAGGCTCTTGACTTCTGCTTTATTTATTTTACAAGCTTCGGTGTTGTTATTAATTACACGTGTTGATGGTACGGTTTCAATTTATCTATTGACCTTTTTATTTGGATGTACAATTGGGAATATTTATATGATGCAAACTCTTCTTGTTGGAGAAATTTTTGGAATGCTTTCATTTGGTTCTGTTTTTGGGATTATTGCTATGTCCGGTCAAATTGGTAGTGCGATGGGGCCATTAATAATTGGATTTCTTGAGGAATATACGGGTGGTTATGATCTTCCACTTACCTGTGTTGCAATTACTACTTATTTAGCAGCGTTTGTCGTATTAGTAGCTCGTCCTACAGTAATTATCCATCAGGTGTCATGAGCGTTATCCGGTCGATCACTCCTAAGATTGAATGAATTTGAACTTGATCTCCAATTTGAATGTCTCCATCGATCATGTCTGAAGAAAGTCTCGCCTGAATGGGTGAATTATCTTCAATGGATGTCAGCAAGATTTGGTAATAGCGTGTTCCATGCAATTCATAAGGTTGTAATTGTTTTACTATTGCCAGCATTTTTCCCTCTTTAAATTAGAAGTAATAATCCAGAGATTGAAACGCAAGCGTACAGTATTTGCGAGAAATATGCGCCTTTTATATACGTCGACAACTTTTTTCCTATTAGTAGCGTAACGATTCCGAGAGGAAGAAATATTAGATAGTAAAAGATAATTTGAGAATTCCACATTCCAACTATACCGTGTCCAACCCAAATTAATATGGCTGAAGGTACAAAATATGCTTGTAAAGTTGCACGAAAAATTTCTGGCGGCCAGCGACGTAATGCCCCATATATTACTATTGGCGGTGCATTGGTATTATAGGCACCGCCAAGTATCCCACTAAGGAAACCCATACCTATGCCTAATAGATTGTTATTTATCTGGAATAAAGTGGGTTTTAATAAATTATATAGTCCGAATAGAAGGAATAGTATTCCAAAAATTTTTTGGAGTAGTAAACTAGGTACATAATTTAAGATAAAGAGTCCTACAATTATCCCTGGTAGCGATCCTATAAGTAATATTGTTGCTTCACGCAGGTATAAGGCTTTCCACTCTGTCAGCAACAAAAATATTGCATTAGTTACTATTACAAAACCTACTAATGCCGTTGCATCTTTAATACCCAGTGCCAAAGTTAAAGATGGCATCGCAACGAGAGCTGCACCAAACCCTAATGAACCATAAACAAAAGTTGCACATAGCAAGATGATGATTACTACAAAAAATTCCATAATCCTAGACTAAAGTATGTTGGCAAAATATAGAAAAAAAAAGTATTCCGTTCGTGTATGCTAGGGTGTAGGAGAATTTTGATGTCAGAAGTATTAGAAAAAAACGATATAGATCAGATCGCACAAAATCTGAGTAATTGGGGGAGATGGGGTATTGATGATGAACGTGGCGCTCTCAATTTTATCACTACAGAAATTAGAAGTGCTGCACTAGATCTTATTAGAGATGCAGTCGTTGTAAGTTGTTCCCTACCATTACCTGTAGAACCTCAACCCGGTAATCCACGCCCTGTTGAACATCACGTTCTGCGGGGTGGTGACGTAGCTTCTCGTGAAGGACTTTCATTTTCTCTTGACTACTTTTCCATTGCATCACACGGTATGTCAACGACTCATCTTGATGCACTTTGTCACGCCTTTTCGAATGGAAAAATGTATAACGGTTTTGATCAGAATGAAGTTCGTAGTGATGGTGCGATGAAAAATAGTATTATGGCTGGACAAGATGGAATTGTTAGCCGTGGAGTTCTATTAGATATTGCTGGTCTTAAAAATGTTGACTGGCTTGAACCAGGGACTCCAATTTATCGTACAGATTTGGAAGAAGCTGAACGAAGACAGAATATCTCTGTTCGTGAAGGAGATATATTGTTGGTTGGTACTGGTCGTGATTTACGACGTGCATCAGTTGGCCATTGGGACGCTCGTACTGGTGGTGGTCTTGCTGGATTATATGCTGACTGTTTACCTTGGTTACACAATCGAGGTGTTGCGGTACTTGGATGTGATGGTGTTTCTGATGTTATGCCTAGTGGCATTGAAGGTTCACACCAACCAATACATGAGGTAGCAATCGCACATTTCGGGATTCATATTATTGATAATATGGCGCTCGATCGGCTAACGACAGTTTGTCGTCAAAGAACACAGTATGAATTTGCTTTCTTTTTATCTCCATTACGTTTGGAGCGTGGAACCGCATCACCTGTCAATCCGTTAGCAATTTTTTAAATCAAAAGGGGAATGTATTGTATAACTCTGAAAGTGAGCTACCGTATCAACATAAAATGAAAGATGTCATTCATACACGCAACGAACAACATTGGATGTCTGCTGTTCACGTCTTGCCATCTGAATATCATTATTGTTCGCATAAAGAATTTCTTCGTACTGTCCTCGCTGATAGGTTCATTCAGCATATAAGATGCTCTAAGTGCCTTTCACCTTTCGGGAGATTGCGTACGAGAAATTCTCTACATATCTATCACTGATCATGTATATAAAGCTTGCTGACGTAGTCAACAGAAGCTATACGAGAGGTTAATATGGTGAACAAAAGAAAAGTTATCGAACTTAGCCACGTCGAAATTCAAAATCTATTAAGAACAGAGCGTGTATTGCAAGTGGCTAGTATCAATAAAGATGGAACACCTCATCTTGCTCCAATGTGGTTTGTACTAGAAGAAGATGATTCTCTTGTGTTTACAACATATGGTCGATCACAAAAAGTGAAAAACTTAGAACGTGATCCACGAGTAACATTATTAGTTGAATGTGGTGAAATGTATGATGAATTACGAGGGGTTGCGATTGATGGTGTTGCTGAAATAGTTCGAGATCCTTCTCAAACAGCAAATGTCATGGAATTGACACGTCTTAAAGATCTAGGACTTGGTCTAAAAAGGGAACCTTCGAATAAGACAAAGACTGAATTACCTCCAGCGGCATATAAACGTGTTGTTGTAAGAGTATTTCCAAAACGATATCGTTCATGGGATCATAGTAAAATATAAGTGATTGTTATGAGATTTCAGTAAAGGATTTATAGTTTTTTTGCTTCCGCTTTTTTAACTAAAATTTTTGTAATCCCATTGAAAATTCTTGGGTGTAAAGGAAGTAAAATATACCAATAAATCAATCCTAAAATTCCCCTTGGGTGGAAACGCGCTACAGTCTTTAATCGACTTGACTGAGAAGTTATAGCCTCGAGTTGGAATTCAAGTACCGCTCGTCCGGGCAATTTCATTTCTGCAAGTAATGTCAATCTTGATTCAGGTTCAACTCTTACCACTCTCCAAAAATCTAAGACATCACCTACACGTAGTTCTTTAGCGTGCCTCCTTCGCCTTCGCATTCCGGGTCCACCGAAGATACGATCTAAAATACCTCGCATCCGCCATAACCAAGAATATGCATACCAACCATTTGGTCCTCCGATACGAATTACTTCATCCCACAAGTCGTTCACAGATACCTTTGCTATTTCTTGCGCATGTTGTTGTTTACTAAAAAAAGATTCTTCACTGATAAATCCAGGGTATGGTAACGCTGCGCTTGCCCAATGCACGCTAAGGCTTGCACTACGTTCTGCTTCCATTGCAGCTTTTAATGATTCTTTATAATTGTGTAATTTGCGCGGTAATAAATTTTGTATGGAGGCAGTGTCCGCTAATAAATCCCACTTCAAACCGTCAATCAATGGACGTGCAATACTACTAGGGACTGCAGTAACAAATCCTAGCCAATAAGATGATAATCTCGTCGTTAATACGGGTACACGGATTACGTGGAGTGGTCTTTGAATTTCTTTAGCGTAAATGCGTATCATTTCTTCATAGGTGAGGATTTCTGGTCCTCCAACATCATAAATTTTTCCAAGTGTTTTTTCAGTATCGATAACGTGGATTAGGTAGTATAAGAGGTCATCTAATGCAATTGGTTGTGTGCTTGATTGTACCCATCTCGGTGTGATCATGATGCGTAGATGATTGACCAAATCACGAATTACTTCGAAACCTGCTGAACCTGGGCCTACGATAATTCCTGCGCGTAATTCTGTAACAGGAACATCGCCTTTGTTAAGTGTATTACCAGTTTCTTCTCGTGAAGAAAGATGTTCGGATGCAGTACCTACTGGTTGTAATCCACCTAAGTAGATTATTCTCTGGACTTTGTGTCGGCTTGCAGTTTCTCTAACATTTAGCGCAGCCTGTCGATCTTTTTCTGCATAATCTTTTCCACTTGCCATTGAATGGACAAGATAATAGATAATCTCAATGTCTTGTACTGCTTCGTCTAAACCTTTTCTAGAAAGTATGTCAGTTTCTACAATCTCGACATTTTCCCAGTTACGGCCTATTAAGACTTCACGATTTCTAGATGCAGCTCTTACAGCATGCCCTGCCTGTACTAATCTTGGAACAAGATGAGTTCCTATGTAGCCACTTGATCCAAGAACGAGAATTTTTGCCATCAGTTAACGGTATCAAGGATTTTTAAGTTAGTGCTTAATGTATTTACTAAATAATAAACTTTCACTAATTGTGATTTGTGCGGAGTATTCTTATTTAAGTTAATTACTTTTTTTTTAAAAATATTCATTGTGTTAATAGCTTTTAATTTTTGGTTCTATATATTGATAGAATTAGAGATAGCTGAGATATCTCTAATTAGATAGACTTGTCAAGATCGCAAATTTTTACTTCCCGAGTTTGGAATTGATGTGAGTATCGAACACCGATCGCTCGTTTTGAATCAAAACTACGAACCTCTCAATGTTTGTTCAGTTAAAAGAGCTTTCCTGCTTGTTTTTAATGGTAAGGCAGAAGTTCTGGAGATAGGTACAGAGCCTATATATGGTGTTGGTGATGTAGAATATGAAACTCCCTCCGTTATTCGGTTGCAGTATTTTGTTCGTCGTCCTGTGCCTCAACGACGTTTATCACGGCGAGAGGTTTTTGCCCGTGACGCTCACACCTGTCAATATTGTGGACGCCATAGTAATTTAACTTTGGATCATGTTATTCCTCGTCATAAAGGTGGCCCACATACTTGGGATAATCTCACAACAGCCTGTCAAAGATGTAATCATCAAAAAGGTGGGAGAACTCCGCAAGAGGCAAAAATGCCATTGATAACTCAGCCTCGTCGTCCATCGGTTAATTCTGCAGAACTATTTATTATGTATTTGGATAATTATAGTGAATGGGAACCATTCCTAACTGGGTGGGTAAAAAAAACAAATCGGGAAATGCAGTATGCGTCTTAGTTAGAGAGAAGGGAATATGAGCTTTACAGAAGCTATTAGTTCAGGCTTTCAGAATGCATTTGATTTTAAAGGTCGTGCAGGTGTTGGCGAAATTTGGAAATGGATCCTTTTTACACTTTTAATTGGGCTTGCTGTCGATATTGTAGTTATAAGTCAATGGGGCGATGCCTCTCCCTTTAGATTGCTTGATGACCTGATCTTGTTGATTCCAAATATTTCAATAGGTGTACGTAGACTTCATGACACTGGGAAAAGTGGGTGGAGATTGTTATGGATGCTGACCATAGTTGGCTTTCTTTACATTATTTATCTCTATGTCCAACCAAGTGATAAAACATCAAATAAATATGGTGAACCTCCAGTAGGTGCAAAGAAAAGTGATTTTGTTGAGGGTGCTCGTTTCACACGGGAAAAATAATCGTTAGTTGTAAGATATTTTTCTAAAATTAACGTCTATTCGATGGGGATAAATGATATGGAAATTTATGGCACAGTTGATCCAAAATTTGAAAGCGTTCGTGAGGCTTTTCTTCAGAATTTTCAAGAAAACTCTGAAGTGGGTGCTGCAATTGCTGTCACAGTAAATGGT
>MDTE01008610.1_pt1 | contig 30363 bp, 28 predicted proteins | sample 811231 | NCBI WGS metagenome assembly MDTE01 (sample SAMN05326651, study PRJNA326480) | marine metagenome | isolation source: seawater | place: Indian Ocean: Red Sea | collected 2010 | reverse complement strand
TTATGTTTAAAAAATTATTATTTATAACTCTAAGTCTTTTTTCTATATCGGCGTCTGCTGAGGGCTTAGATACAGGAGACACGGCTTGGATGTTAACATCTACTGCTTTAGTGCTTTTTATGACTTTGCCCGGCTTAGCACTTTTTTATGCTGGTTTGGTAAGAAGCAAAAATGCCGTTTCTGTTTTAATGCAATGTTTTGCAATAGCTTGTATTGCATCAATAATTTGGGTTGTTTACGGATACAGCTTATCTTTTCGAGGAGACGGAGCTTTTATAGGCGATCTAAGCGCAGCTTTCTTATCGGGTATTGGGAGAGAAACTCTTTCAGGGAGTATTCCTGAAACGGTTTTTGTCATGTTCCAAATGACTTTTGCCATTATTACCCCGGCATTAGTCGTAGGTGCATTTGCTGAAAGGATGAAGTTTAGCGCTATGTGTCTTTTTTCTGCTTTATGGTTAACTTTAGTTTATTTTCCTGCCTGTCATATGGTTTGGGGAGGAGGACTACTTGCTCAATGGGGCGTTATAGATTTCGCAGGAGGACTTGTTGTGCATCTAACTTGTGGAGTGGGTGCTTTAGTCGCTGCGGTTGTGTTAGGAAAAAGAAGAGGTTTTCCAGGCTCCGCTATGCCACCTCATAATAGAAGTTTAGTGGTTATGGGAGCTGCAATGCTTTGGGTAGGATGGTTTGGTTTTAATGCCGGAAGTGCTGTAGCTGCAAGTGAAGATGCAGGAATGGCTATGTTGGTAACGCATATAAGTGCTGCATTAGCTGCTTTAACTTGGATGACAATAGAATGGATAAAACAAGGAAAGCCTACGGTTGTTGGTATTGCAACAGGAATGGTGGCAGGGTTAGCCACCATAACACCAGCCGCAGGTACAGTAGGCCCTGAAGGCGCTTTACTTATAGGACTATCTGCTGGAGTTGTTTGTTATTATGCAACTCAAGCTGTCAAAGGAGTTTTTGGAATTGATGACTCCCTAGATGTCTTCCCAGTACATGGTGTTGGAGGGATGTTAGGTATTATTCTTCTAAGTTTCTTAGGCACCCCTGGGGGTTTCTTAGGCTCTGGAGCGGGCGGCATTGCTGAAGGAGGTCCAATGGCACAGCTGGTAATACAGTTAAAAGGTATTTTAGTTATTGGAGCTTGGACAGCTGTAGCCTCTTGGGTAATCCTCAAGCTAGTTGCATTGGTAACAGATTTGAGAGTCTCAGAGGAATCTGAAAACGAAGGTCTGGACGTAACTGAACACGAAGAAAGAAGTTACGATTTAACTTAGATCACCCAAAAAAAACCGACTACAAAATAGTAAATTTGTGGTCGGTTTTTCTTTTTGTAGTAATGTTCTTTACTGTAAGTTAATAAATTCAATGAAAGAGCAACCTATAGTCACTATCATGGGCCCCACCGGAGTCGGAAAGACGGATTTAGCTATTCTTCTATCAGAAGAATTGGCGATAGATATCGTAAGCGTAGACTCTGTCCAAATATATAAAAAAATGGATATAGGGAGTGGTAAACCCAGTACTGAAGTTCTAAAAAGATATCCTCATAAATTAGTTAGTTTTATTGATCCCTGGAAGACTTACTCAACTGCTCTTTTTGTAAATGACGTAAGGAAAGAAATAACGCTAGCTGATAAAACAAAAAAATTACCGGTGTTAGTAGGTGGCACCATGCTCTATTTCAGATCTTTACTTGGAGGTATTTCTAGGATGCCAAAAGCGGATCAATCAGTGAGGGATGAGATTTCAATGCAAGCTAAGAGGAATGGCTGGGGTTACTTGCATAAACAACTTGCTGAAATAGACCCGATCTCAGCCAAAAGGATTCATCAAAATGATACGCAGCGAATTCAAAGGGCCTTGGAAGTTTATAGAGTTAGCTCAAAAACAATGACTGAATGGCTTGAAAGGGATAAAGGCAGTGAACTTTTAAAGTCTAGGAAAGTTTTGCAGTTTGCTGTTGCTCCTGAGAGTAGAGAAGCCTTAAGAGAAGACATAAAAACCAGGTTTTTATCCATGATAGAAGCCGGCCTAATCAAAGAAGTAGAGGAGTTACTGAAGTTAAAACAAATGGATAGCAAGCAAAGTTCTATGAAGAGCGTAGGGTATAGACAGGTATGCCAATATCTAGATGGTAAATTCGGCTACGACGAGATGATAGATAAAGCTATCAATGCGACCAGACAATTAGCTAAACGCCAGATGACTTGGTTAAGAAGTTGGAAAAATTTGCATTGGGTTAACCAAGATACTAAGGTTTCGGTTGACCTAATACAAAAACAATTGAGCCATAACAGTTAATCTTCCAGAATGTCCGAATCATTTTCTTATAAAGCAGCAATAGTGCAGGTTGATTTTTCTAAGAGAAAAAAAGGTCTTTCCTCAATAAACGCTTTTGAGGAGTTCAAGGAATTAGTCACTTCTTCGGGCGCTGATATTTTCTATGAAGATCTTTCCAATCAATTCAAACCCGATTCAGGTTTATTTATAACAAAAGGTAAAGCTGAAAGGATTAAGGATTTTATTGATCAAACTGAATCTGAGTTAGTTATATTCAATCACGATTTAACTCCTTCACAAGAAAGAAACTTAGAGAATATTTTTAAGGCAAGAGTTCTAGACAGAACAGGCTTAATTTTAGATATATTTGCTGCTAGGGCTTTCAGTCATATCGGGAAGCTTCAAGTGGAGCTAGCTCAGTTATCACATTTATCGACACGTTTAGTTAGAGGATGGAGTCATTTGGAAAGACAAAAAGGAGGTATTGGTTTAAGGGGCCCTGGAGAAACTCAGCTAGAAACTGATAGACGACTTATCAACCAAAGAATTAAGAGCATTAAAGCGAAGTTGAATAAATCGCATAAGCAAAGAGAGATAAATCGTTATTCAAGAAATAAGAGCGATCAAACTTTAATAGCTTTAGTTGGCTACACAAATGCAGGTAAAACCACTTTATTTAACTTATTAACTGAAAATGAGCAATATGCAGAAGATAAACTCTTTGCAACTTTAGATTCGGTAACAAGAAAGAGTTCTCTTGCTGGATTGGATGATGTGCTGTTTTCTGACACAGTGGGTTTTATATCCGATTTACCCACTGAATTAATTGAATCTTTTAAAGCCACTCTAGATGAACTTAAATCTGCAGATATTCTTCTTCATGTTGTTGATATTTCTGACCCTGATTTTATTTTTAAAACCGATCAGGTTGAGTTAATTCTTAAAGAGTTAGGTGTGTCTGAAATCCCCTGTATAAGGGTTAATAATAAGTCCGATAAAGTTTCCACAGAATTGAACAATATTTCAAATTCAAATGATGAAGTCTGGTTGTCTGCAACAAAAAATACAGGTTTAGAAGACTTAATAAAATCCATTCAAAGTAATAGAAAGAAGTCTATGGTTAAGGAGTGGGTTGAATTGGAAGCTAGTGAGGGTAAAACCAGAGCAAAACTTTATTCTTTAGGAAAGGTAATTGAAGAGAGAACAACTGAATTAGGTCTGATACAATTACTCCTAGAAATAGATGAAAAAGAACTTAAGACTCTAATTTCTAAAAAAGGTATCAATTTAAAGATAAAAAAAATTAAGGAAGCAATCTAATGTCTTGGAATGGAAATGATAATAATAAAGACCCCTGGGGAAGAAAGGACGGTCCTCCCGATATCGATGAGGCAATAAATAAATTTAAAGAAAAATTAAATAGTATTTTAGGCGGATCTTCTGATGGATCTGGCCCTGGATTCTCTAAGAAAAATATTTTTTCTGGATTTATTCTCGTAGTTCTTATTTGGGTTGGTTTGGGTATTTACCAAGTAGAGCAAGCGGAACGATCAGTTGTTCTAAGGCTAGGTGAATATATGGAAACAAAAGGACCTGGATTACGCTGGAACCCACCCATTATAGATAGCTGGACAATTGTTGATGTAGTCAGAGTAAGGCCCCATAGGCACGATGCGTTAATGTTAACAAAAGATGAGAACATTGTTGCAGTCACTATCTCGGTTCAATATCAGATAAATGATCCTGAAAAATACGTTTTAGAAATCAGAGAGCCTGATAACAGTTTGGCCCAAGCGACTGAAAGCGCTTTGCGCCATGTCGTAGGCAGTTCAATTATGGACGATGCCCTGACGACTGGGAGAGAGCAGATAGCGCAACTAACAAAAGACAGACTTCAAGAATACTTAGATCGCTATGAAACTGGATTACAAGTGGTCATAGTAAATATAGAAGATTCCGCTCCTCCCGATCAAGTTCAAGCTGCTTTTGATGACGTTATAAAAGCCAGGGAAGACGAAGTCAGAGTTAGAAATGAAGCTGAAACTTATGCTAATGGCCTTGTACCAGAAGCAAGAGGGCAGGCTCAAAGAATGATTCAGGACGCTAGGGCTTATGAAGCGCAAGTAATTGCTGAAGCACAAGGTGACGCAACTAGGTTTGATTTACTTTTGTCTGAATATCAGAAGGCCCCAGAGGTTACTAGAAATAGACTTTACTTGGAGGCAGTACAAAACGTAATGTCTAACAGTACTAAAGTTATGGTTGATGTTGAAGGTGGAAATAATATTCTTTACTTACCACTGGATAAAATAGCTAGACAGTCTGAAGAGGCAGTATCGGTTCAACCATCTAGTCCAGGTAGAGACAATAACGGAACTTCGATCAGAGAACTTACAGATAGAGTGATCGAAGAAATTAGAAAAAGAAATAGGCAATAAACGGAGGTAAACAAATGAAAAAATCTAATATTTTTATTTCGGCTTTAAGTCTTCTTGTTGTGATATTTCTTTCTCAATCGCTTTTTGTTGTAAGTGAGATTGAAAGGGCAGTGAAATTACGATTTGGAGAAATCGTTCAATTTGATGTTGAACCTGGATTGCATTTCAAATGGCCAATTATTAACTCGGTACGTTATTTTGATGGAAGAATATTAACTTTAGATGCGCAACCACAACGGTATCTAACCTCAGAGAAAAAGGCTCTGATGGTTGATTCCTTCATTAAATGGAGAGTTAAAGACGTAGCTAAATATTTCACCACCACAGGTGGAGATGAAGAAAGAGCGAAACGTCTTCTTAGTCAAAGAGTTGATACTGGATTAAGAAATTAATTTGGTGTGAGAACTGTAAAAGAAGTTGTTTCAGGTGAAAGGGACCAACTCATGAATTCATTAACTAACTTGCTAGACGAAATAGCGCAGGAAGAATTGGGAGTCGAGGTTATAGACCTTCGGGTGAAAAAGATTGATTTACCCTCAGAAGTAAGTGACTCGGTTTATAACAGAATGCGTACCGAAAGAGAAAGGCTAGCAAGAGAATTAAGAGCTCAAGGAAACGAAGTAGCTGAGAAGATAAGAGCCACGGCTGACAAAGATAAGACGGTTATATTGGCTGATGCTTATAGAGAAGCAGAGGTAATAAAAGGAAATGGAGATGCCGAAGCAACTGCTACTTATGCTGCAGCTTATACAAAAGATCCAGAGTTTTATGACTTCACTAGAAGTCTAAAAGCTTACCAATCTACTTTTGAAACGAAGGGAGATATTTTATTAATAGACCCAGACAGTGATTTTTTCAAATATCTCGATCAGTCAAAAATAGATTAGAAAGTTTAAAAACTAAATGACCTCAAAAATTCCTTGGAGTCTTCCTGAGGGGGTTGAAGAAATTCTTCCACCAAGAGCAATAAAAGTTGAGAATTTGAGGCGAAAACTTATAGATCTCTATATAAAGGAAGGATATGAATTTATTATTCCACCTTTATTGGAGTTAACAAAGACTCTCGGAGGTGAAGCTCATGATGAAATAGCTTCTCATGCCTTTACCTTTACAGATGAAGTCTCCAACCAAAGCGTTTCAATTAGACCCGATATGTCAGAGCAGGCTGCAAGAATAGATGCCTATAGACTTGAGTCTTCAGGAATTACTCGCTTGTGTTATGCAGGTGAGGTTTTAAAGAAAGAATTTTCATCTATCTCACGGTCAAGAGTGACATTTCAAGTCGGATCCGAAATCTTCGGAGATCCATCTATTGAAGCTGATATAGAAAGCATTAACCTCATGGTTAAAAGCCTTAAAACTGTCGGAGTTGAAGATATTACTCTTAGTATAGGAGAATCTGGATTAATAAACTCTATTCTTAATACTATAGGAGAAAGTCCTGTTCAGCGTAGTGAGTTAGAGTCTGTTTTATTAAAGAAATCTCAGTCTGATATAAAAGATTTATCGGACAAAGGGTTAACAGATCAAAATGTAGACTTATTACTAAAAGTTTCTAAGATGTATGGAGATAAAAAAGTAATAAATAAAGCTGAAAAGGAATTAGTGCATTTAGGGAAAGAGGTGAAACAAAAAATAGAATACCTTAAATCCTTATTAGACAATCTTCCTACCGATGAAGATGTAACATTACACCTAGATTTAGGAGAGATACCGGGGTTTAAATATCATACTGGTGTTGTTTTTTCCGCATTTAGTAAAGAAGCCGGTTACTGTCTAAGTAAAGGCGGTAGATATGATGGATTAACAAAAGAAGGAACTCGATCTAGATCTGCAGTTGGTTTTGATTTAGATTTGTTGGCCGTATGCGATATTTCTTCTCTGATTAATAAGCATGATTAATTCAATATCACTTTTAGGTTTGCAGTGGGGAGATGAAGGAAAAGGTAAAGTTGTTGATGTTTTATCTAAAGACATAGATGCAGCTGTAAGATATCAAGGAGGTCATAATGCTGGCCACACTCTTATTGTTGATGGAAAAAAAGTTGTTTTTCATCTTTTGCCTTCATCTATTTGTCATAAAAATATTAAATGCTTCTTAGGAAGGGGAGTTGTTATAAGCCTTGAAGCACTTTTCTCAGAAATTGATGATGCCTTTGAGTTTATTGGAGATATCAGTGACAGACTAATTGTAAGCAATGCAGCATGCTTAATTCAGCCGTATCATATAAAAATAGACCAGCTTCGAGAAAGGTCACGTAGTGGAACTAAAATAGGCACCACAGGAAGAGGCATAGGCCCTGCCTATGAAGATAGAGTAGGCAGAAGGGCAATAAGGGTAGCAGACTTATATAATCCCGAAGTTTTAAAAGTTAAATTAGAAGAAGCCCTTGATATTTATAACTTTTTAATTAAAAGACATGATGAATCTCAACAAGAAGATTTGAATGAATTATTTGAAAATAATTTAGAGCAATCTGAGAGATTACAGCCCTTCGTAGGAAATGTAATTTCATTATTAAAAAACTTACAAGACTCTGCTAAGACAGTACTTTTTGAAGGTGCTCAAGGAGCTCTTTTGGACTACAGTTTAGGTACTTATCCCTTTGTTACATCCAGTAATTCTTCTTTAGGGGGCATTGCATCCGGAGCAGGCGTAAGCGCAACCAACATAGATTATTCTCTTGGTATATGCAAAGCATATACGACCAGAGTTGGAGAAGGTCCCTTTCCTACTGAATTAGAAGATGAGACAGGTAAATATATTGCAGAAAAAGGAGGGGAAGTTGGAGCTACAACCGGAAGACCAAGAAGGTGTGGCTGGCTTGATACTAAGCTTTTATCTCATGCCGTTTATTTAAATGGAATAAATGGAATATGCCTAACAAAAATTGACGTTTTGGATGGCTTAAAAAAAATTAAAATATGCTCGGAATATTCAAGCAATTTACCTTCAGAAGAGATTTTGGAGTCCATGGCCTTAAATGAAGTTAAACCTATATATACTGAGCTTGAAGGATGGGATAAGCCTACTGCAGGAATTTGTGATTTTAAAGATTTAGACCCTAAAGCTGTTCACTTCATAGAGACCATAGAAGAGCTTTGTGGAGCTCCTGTAGTTATGATTTCTACAGGACCTAGACGTGAAGACATAATTATCAGAGAATATCCTTTAGGCAAATGAAACGAAAACTTATTATTTTAATATTACCTTTATCTCTCTTTTTAAGTTCAAAAGAAGAATCCAGCTATGAAGTAGGCAAGCAATTTGTTTTGACTAGAGGTTATTCTGAAGTTCTTTATCATTATATTCACGATGCTATAGAGATAAGCCGTTACGATGACTTTTTAGACCCATTCCAAAGAATGACTGTAGATGCAAGAGATTTATATAGGATTAAAAAAGGTGAAAAGATCTTATTGGTTGAAAGTATTCGTGAAGGAAAATTTTATAAAGTTAAGCTTTTAACTAATAAGCCTAAACGAAAACATTATTTTATCGAAAAAGATAATTTAAGAAGTTACTCATTATACGAACAGAACCCGCATCCAAATAGAACTCCTATACAAGTACATTAAGAACATGAGAAAAGGCTACTGGAAATGGCTAACTTACACCTTAGCTTTTCTGTCAGCCCCTTTTTTAATTTTATTATTAGGAACCTTTCTTAATTGGTTTGGTGAATACCAAGGTCCAGGAGAAATAACAAACTCAAAAAAAGTTGCTGAGTTTCCTATAAGTGAAGAGAGTTCTCCTAAACAAATACTTTTTGGTGACTTGCATGTGCATACATCTTTTTCATTAGATGCTTTGTTGTTTAATCTACCTATCTCTGGAGGAGAAGGGGTCCATCCAGTGGCTGATGCTTGTGATTATGCAAGGTTTTGTTCCAGCCTAGACTTTTTTGCTGTTACTGATCATGCAGAATGGCTAACTAAGAGAGAGTGGAAAGACAGCCTTAGCTCTATACAAAATTGTGCAAAAATCTCCAGCGATCTAGATGAACCTGCTGTTGTTCCTTTTTTGGGGTGGGAGTGGACTCAAATGGGAGATAAAAAGGAAAATCATTACGGTCATAAAAATATTATTATTAAGGGAATACAAGAGGGAGAAGTTCCTTACAGGCCTATAGCAACTGACTCCCATGATAACTTTGTAAATAATAATGCTCTGGTAACAGCTGCCTTTGCAGCTCTAGATTTCTCGAATAGAAAAAACTACTTTAATTGGAGATTTAAATCCTTAGTAGCTCAAGGCTACAAGGATTGTAAGGAGGGTGAAAAAATTGATGAAAATTCTGATTGTTATCTAAAGGCCCGAACCCCAGAAGAACTTTTTTCAGAACTAATAAAACTTAATTTAGATACCATAGTCATACCTCACGGAAGTGCTTGGGGAGGAACTACGCCAGCTTTATCTTCTTGGGACAATCAACTGAATGATAAAGATCATAATGCAGTCTTTAACAGATTGATTGAAGTTTATTCAGGTCATGGAAACTCAGAAGAATTTAGAGACTGGTCACCGATAGAGGTTAATCTAGATGGAAGTCAGTCTTGTCAACAGCCAAGCTCAATATATCTCCCAACATGTTTTCAAGCAGGAGAAATAATAAAGGAAAGATGTAGACTTGCTGCAGGCTCTGAAGAAGAATGTAACAAGAGGGCTATGCAAGCTAGAGAAGATTTTGCAACAATTTATCCTTATGGCCTCTTAACAATTCCAGGGTATGATCCTTTTGAGTGGAAGGATTCGGGACAGTGCAAGGATTGCTTCTTGCCCGCTTTTGATTTTAGACCCAAGATGTCTGTTCAATATTCATTAGCACTAACTGATTTTTCTACTGAAATACCTATTCGTTATAGATATGGTTTTATAGGTTCGAGTGACAATCATCAAGCAAGACCTGGAACGGGCTACAAGGAAACCTTAAGAAAACTTAATACAGAGTCGCACTTAGATTTTGAAAATCAGTCTGCCAGAGAGCTGTTGAACCCAAGACTAACAGAGCCTAAGTTGCCAATGTCGGTAAGGCCAGATCCAGATACTTATTTAAACGCTGATATACCCGGTGAATTGGAAAGAGCAACTTCTTTCTTGTATACGGGTGGATTAGTGGCTACGCATTCTGAATCACGAAATAGAGAGAAGATATGGGAATCTTTAATAAACAAAGAAGTCTACGCTACTAGTGGAGAAAGAATTTTACTGTGGTTTGATTTGACCAATCACCAAGATGGACTTAAACACCCAATGGGCAGTGAAGTTCAGATGTCTACATCACCTAAATTCAGTGTAAAAGCTCTAGGAGCTCAAAAACAGAAAGGAGGTTGTAGTTATTCTTTATTCGGTGAAAGCAATAAAGAAGTTATAGAAAATCTATGTAGGGGAGAATGTTTTAATCCAATAGATGAAAGAAAAAATATTACCAGAATAGAGGTTGTAAGGATAAGACCGCAAGTTTATGAGAAAGAACCTATAAGGCCTCTAATTGAGGATCCTTGGAAAGTTTTTGAGTGTGAACCCTCTCAAGAAGGCTGCTCTATAGAATTTATTGATGAACAGTTTGAAGGAGGAAATAGGGAAGTTGTATATTATGTAAGGGCAATTCAAGAGCCTTCTGAGGCTATAAATGCTGGAGGACTAAATTGTGAGAAAGATGAAACAGGAAAATGTTTAAAGATAAATTTTTGTGGTGATCCAAATGGCTTAGGAACTGGTGATTGTTTATCGCTAATAGAGGAGAGGGCCTGGTCTTCTCCAATTTTTGTAGAATTTAAACCTAATTCTCTTTAACGAAATTATCTAGGACGGCATTAACTAACTTATAACCTTCAACGGATCCATATTTTTTTGAGACTCTTATAGCTTCATTTATTACTATCGCTTTATCAAGGTCTTTATTCATTAGCTCATAAAGAGCAATTCTTAAAGAGTTCTTTTCTATTATATCTAGACGTTCTATGGGTCTATCCATGTTTTTTTGGATAGCTTCATCTAAGTTATCTTTTTCTTTAATCACCCCATTAAGAAGGTCCTGATAAAAAGAGTTTTTTTTATCTGAATGAATACTTATATTTATTTCAGAAAGATCGTGACCACCAACTTCTATTTCATAGAGAGTTTGGAGAGCTTTATCTCTAGACCTAGTAGGAGATTTTACATTCATAGTGAGGACAAGTTCTCAAGCAGTTCCATTGCGCTTTGGGCGACTTCTCCTCCTTTATTTCCCCTCTCAGGGTCGGCTCTTTCTATTGCCTGTTCTTCTGTTTCAGTTGTCAGAACCCCAAATAAAACTGGTTTCTTAGCATCTAAAGACACTCTGGTTAAGCCGTTTGCACAGCTGCTTGAAACAAACTCGAAGTGTGGAGTTTCTCCTTTTATAACTGCCCCTAAAGCAATCACAGCATCTACATTTTTTTCAAGCATCTTTTGGGCAGCAATAGGAAGTTCATAGGATCCTGGAACCCATAATTTTTTTATATTTTTAGGGTCAACACCTTGAGAAATCAGTTCGTGTTCTGCGTTCTCAAGCATTACATCTACAACAAATTTATTCCATTGAGTTGAAATAATGCCGTATTTCGCTTCTTTAGAAACTTTAGAAGCTTTAAAATTATTTTTTCCTTTTTGGTTCATTTTTAATTTATAAATTCAGTTATTTCTAGATCAAAACCTGATAATGGATACTTCACTTCGGTTCCAACCACTTTCATTCTTTTTACTCCCAAGTCTCTAAGTATTTGAGAACCAATTCCTATGATTCTCTTGTCTACAACTTCAGATTTAGTGTGTTTACTTTCTCCTTTGAGGAACTTTATATTATTTAATACTTGTTGATCTGTTTCTTTTTGGGAGAGTAAAAGTATTATACCTTCACCTCCCTCATCTATCCTTTTAAGGGATTGAGTGAAAGAAACTCTACTTCCAAAACCATTTATACCCATTACATCCTGTAGTGTATTTATAGTTTGAACTCTTACTGTTACATCTTTCTTAGAAGAGATTTCTCCTTTGACTAGTGCCAGATGTAATTGATTAAAAATTGTATCTTTATAAGCGTATAAAAGGAACTCTCCATACTCATTTTTAACAACTGTAGACTCAACTTTCTCAACACTTTTTTCATTAATACTTCTGTAATGAATTAAATCAGCAATTGTTCCTATTTTCAGATTGTGCTTTATAGCAAATTGTTCCAAGTCCTTTCTTCTTGCCATACTGCCATCTTCATTCATTATCTCAACGATGACAGCAGCCTCTTGAAAGCCTGCTAATTTAGCGAGATCTAAACCCGCTTCAGTATGACCTGCTCTTGTTAGTACGCCGCCAACTGAAGCCCTAAGAGGAAAAACATGACCGGGTTGGACTATATCTTTTGGAGATGCATTTTCCTTAACTGCAGTTAAGATAGTCGTGGCTCTGTCAGAAGCAGAAATACCAGTGGTTACTCCTTCTGCAGCTTCTATTGAAACTGTAAATGCCGTGCCATGAACATCTCCATTATCTTTTACCATGGGCTCTAGATTGAGTTGTTCACACTTTTGTTGATTTAGAGCAAGGCAAATTAACCCCCTTGCATGGGTTGCCATGAAATTTATAGCTTCAGGTGTTACTTTTTCTGCAGCAAGTATTAAATCTCCCTCATTCTCACGATCTTCATCGTCCATAAGTACTATCATCTTTCCATCAGAGATGTCATCTATTAGTTCTTGGATGTTATTTATTTCCACGATTTATTTATAGATAGGAGTAGCAGTTACTTTAAAGTCCTTCCCAATTTCCTCTATGTTATTTATTTGAAGTTGAATTGTACCTATGTTTGAAAAAGAACAATCAAAATCAGAAAAATTTATTTTGTCTTTACCTAAAATTTTTGGTGCTATATAAAAAATAAATTCATCAATTAACTTAGAATTGATAAAGCTAGAATTAATTTCTTTACCAGCTTCTATCATCAAATTATTACAGTTTTCTTTATTTAAAAAACTCAAAACATTTTTTATGGGTACTCTTTTTGAATTTCCCGGTATCTCAACAATATTCACAGAAGGACTCAGGTCTTTTATGTTTTTTGCTTGCTTGCAGAAGACCGTAGTTTGACCTCCATCTTTTAATAAAACTTCATTTCCTTTTAATCTTAAATTACTATCTAGAATGTACCTTTTTGGGTCTAAATCTACTTTTAGATCTTTTAACTCTTTAACTCTTACATTTAATTGAGGGTTATCGGCAATCACCGTTCCAATACCAGTTAAGATAGCATCCGATTGTGCCCTAAGATAATGCACATCTTTTCGTGATTCCTTTGAAGTTATCCATTTATCTTCACCTTTTATTGTTCCTATACCCCCATCAACTGAACAGGCAATTTTACATGTTATGAATGGGCGAGAACGATTAATCCTAGAAAAAAAACCTCTATTTTGCTGATTGCTTTCTTTCTCGCATATTCCCGTCTCTACTTTTATTCCAGCTTTTATTAGTTCTTCCAACCCCGACTGCATCGGATCTTTAGAAGCTATAAATACTTTGTCAATTCCAGCCTTAATAATTTCTTTAGTGCAAGGAGGGGTTCTTCCTTTTTTACTGCATGGTTCAAGGGTTACATAAAGTGAACTACCTTTTAATTGCGAGCAGGCTTTTCCCTTAAACTTTGATTTGATATTCTTTATTGCATCAATTTCAGCATGATCTTTACCTGGCTGATGAGTAAAGCCTTCTCCAATTATTTTCTTATTTTTTACTATTACTGCTCCAACCATTGGGTTGGGAGAACAAATATATTTAGCATTCTCAGCAACTATTAATGCACGTTGCATATATTTTTCATGGATATCACTCACTAATCTTTAGCTAGTTTTTCTACTTCTTCACTGAATTCAGTAATATCTTCAAATCTTCTGTAAACAGATGCAAATCTAATAAACGCTACTTCATCAATTTGCCTTAAGTGCTTCATGATCACTTCGCCTATCAATCTAGATCTAACTTCTCTCTCACCAGAAGACCTTATATCCTTTTTTATTTCTTCTATTAAAGTTTCTATTTCTTCTTCACCAACTGGTCTTTTTTCTAGAGCTCTAAACAAGCCTTCCTTTAATTTCTCTTCATTGAATGGTTCTCTCATGTTGTCTCTAGATTTTATTACTTTAGGCATTAATAGCTCTGCAGACTCAAAAGTTGTAAACCTTTCTCCGCAAGAAGGGCATTCCCTTCTTCTTCTGGTTTGAGAACCTTCAGCAATTAATCGAGAATCTATTACTCTCGTGTCGTTGTTGTTACAAAAAGGGCAATGCATATTTAATTTTTATACGAATATACAGGAAAATCCGCGCAGATATCTTTAACTTCTGATTTAACTTTATTAATGACTTTTTCATTCCGTAAATCTTCGAGTATATCTGAAATCCAGTTAGCAACTAATTTTGCCTCTTCTTCTTTAAAACCCCTAGTAGTAATAGCTGGTGTGCCTATTCTTAAACCACTAGTGATAAAAGGGGATTGAGGGTCATTGGGCACAGCATTCTTATTAACAGTTATATTCGATCTTCCTATTGCTGTGTCAGCATCTTTTCCAGTAATTCCTTTATTAATTAAATCTACCAGAAACATATGGTTTTCTGTGCCTTTAGAAACTATATCAACTCCTCTTTTCATAAACGTTTCACACATCATTTTCGCATTATCTTTGACTTGAATTTGATAATCTTTGAAATCCGGTTCTAAGGCTTCTTTGAAGCACATTGCTTTAGCAGCTATGACGTGCATCAAAGGCCCTCCTTGTGAACCAGGAAAAACAGCAGAGTTTAATTTCTTTGAGATATCTTCATTTTCTCTTGCGAGTATCAATCCTCCTCTAGGGCCTCTGAGAGTTTTATGGGTAGTGGTAGTAACAACATCTGCGTGAGGCACAGGGTTGGGATAGCAGTCAGTAGCAACTAGTCCTGCTACATGAGCCATATCTACTAAGAGATATGAACCAATATCATCCGCTATTTCTCTAAATCTTTCCCAATCAACAATCCCAGAATAAGCAGAGAATCCAGCTACGATTAATTTTGGCTTATGTTCTTTTGCTAAGGATCTAACTTGGTCATAATCTATCTCTCCAGTCTCTGAATCAAGACCATATTGATAGGCTTCAAAGTTTTTACCAGAAAAATTTGCTTTAGCTCCATGAGTGAGATGACCTCCATGATCTAGACTCATTCCTAGGATTACATCACCTGGTTTACAAAGAGCTAAGAAGACAGCTGCGTTTGCACTAGATCCTGAGTGCGGTTGAACATTAACGTAATCAGCTTTAAATAATTCTTTTGCTCTTTCTATAGCAAGTTCTTCTGCCAGATCAACATATTCACAACCCCCATAGTATCTCTTTCGAGGGTAACCCTCTGCGTATTTATTAGTTAAAACTGAACCCTGAGCTTCCAGTACCCTTTGAGAAGTATAATTTTCAGAAGCAATTAGTTCTATGTGGTCTTCTTGTCTCTTAGACTCTTGCTCAATACTCTTCCACAATTCTGGGTCATAATCCTTTATTGAGTTATTATCCGATATCATAATTATTAAGGGTTGAAGACCTAAATTATAACAACCTAAAGTGATAACTCAGTCTTAAATTCAAGGTTTTTTTATTTTAATTGGAAGTTTTTTACCTTTATTGACTTCAGAACAAATATTACAAGAACTGCCATTACATCCTCTGGCCGTACAAAATTCTCTTCCATACATTATTATTTGAATATGTAATCTATTCCACTCGGAAACTGGGAAAAGCCTTTTTAAATCCTTTTCAGTTTGTTTGACATTTTTACCACTAGTTAGTCTCCACCTTTGTGCCAACCTATGTACATGTGTATCAACAGGAAAAGCATCGTGACCAAAGCCTTGACTCATTACAACTGAAGCAGTTTTATGTCCCACTCCAGGAAGAGCTTCTAAAGCTTCGAAAGAGTTTGGTACTTTTCCTCTAAATTCATTAATGAGAATTTTAGAAAGTTCGAACAAGGCCTTAGATTTTTGGGGAGATAATCCACAAGGCCTAATGATCTTTTTTATTTCCTTGATCCCTAGTTGAACCATTTTTTTTGGATTATTAGCTTTTTTAAATAACAGAGGGGTAACCTGGTTTACTCTTATATCAGTACATTGAGCAGAAAGGATTACTGCAATCAAAAGAGTAAATATAGAATTGTGGTTTAATGGAATAGGAGGATTAGGATATAGTTTATTTAAGGACCTTGATATGAACTTAACTCTTTGTGACCTATTCATTTATAGAACTGTTAATAATAATTAGTTATTCTACAAGATAGAGAAATAAATAAACGATTGACTTTAGGTAACAAAATTGAAGTGATAAGTACAACTATGCCCCAATACCTATTCCAAAGAACTATTATTTTATTGGCAATAATAATTTTTGCTTTTTATATACTTTATGATCTTAACCTTTTAAATCTTATTTTTGAGTCGGATAGAAGCAAAATATCTATTCTAATTATAGGAATTTATTTAACTGCAACTCTTCATTGGATCTACATAGCAAAAAAACTAGACTCTGAGTTGAAAGGTGAAGGCAAGGTCGCTGTTTTCCTGCAAAAAAAAGAATTTAACTCTTCTTTAGAAAACCAAAGTCTTTTAAGAATTCTAGAAGACGAGCTATCAAATAGGCATGCACTTGGTCATATGGCTTCAGATGTTCTCTTAAAACTAGGTTTAACTGGTACAGTTGTCGGGTTTATTCTCATGCTTTTACCAATCGGAGAAATGAAAGATTTTGATACCGAGAAGATTCAACCTTTACTTTCATCTATGAGTGGAGGAATGGCGGTTGCTTTATATACAACTCTTTCAGGCTTGATAACCAGCACAATTCTAAAGTTCCAATACTTCTTGCTGGACTCTTGTGTTAGTAAATTAGTTAATAATCTAACTTCGCAAGATCAGGAATAAAGGATTTAAATGAAACACAGAATCCTCAATAAAGGAGAAGGACAGGATGCATTCACTGATTTGCTTTTTAATTCTCTTCTAGGATTTGCGTTCATGTTTGCTGTAGCATTTATGTTGATTTCTGATCCTGCTGAAGGTGGAAAAATTGATTCCAAAGCAGAGATCTTGATTACCGTTAGATGGCCTGATCAACATCCAGACGATGTTGATGCTATAGTTGAAAGTCCAAAAGGCGGCCTGGTCTGGTATCACAATAGAGACACTGGACTGATGCATCTAGATAGAGATGATAGAGGCTTGTTTGCAGATAAGATGAATGTTGATGGAGCTATGATCTCTAATCCCATCAACCAAGAAACCGTTACAATCAGAGCCCTATTGTCAGGGGAGTATGTTGTCAATCTACTTCATTATCAAGCCAACTATGATGAGCCTTTAAAAGTAGATGTTAAGGTTGAAAAGTTAAACCCAGAAGTAGAGCTAATATATTACGGAAGTCATGAATTGAAGGGAGTTGGAGATGAAAAGACGGCTGTAAGGTTTTCAGTAGATTCAAAAAGAAGTATTTCTAATGTAAATCAGATTCCTAAGAGATTACTGACTAAGGCTTTGGGTAGAAATCCCCTAATAGAAAATAAAAGTGATTGAAGAAAGAATTTTATTAATATTATCTTATGTAGCTGTATTGGCATTGCTCCTTGTCTTTTGTCTTTATTCTAATTTCTCAAATAAATTAAAGACAATCGTTATTCTAATAATGTCTACTTTCTACCTTACCACTTGGATAGGTTATAAAGATCTAATGGGGTGGCCTTCAATAGAAGAGATTCCTGATGAGTTTAGACTCTTATGGGTAACCATAGATGAACCTGATAAATTTAATAAAAAAGAAGGAAATATTTATTTCTGGCTAAAGTACATTGATGAGGCAGGTATGCCTTACGGAAAGCCAAAAGCTTACACTTTGTTATGGAGTAATGAGAATCATAAATTAGCCCAGGAGGCTCTGTTGAAACTTCAAGATGGAGTTCAACTGAATGGTAAGAAGACCTATGGAGTTTTAGACGCTAATAATCTTGATGAAAGCGCTAATGCATATGAAGACTCAGGTTCCAGCAATTCCGAGGAAGGAAACCCTTCCTTTGAGTTTAAGGAGGTGACTCCCCCAAGCCTACCTCCCAAAACTAAAGTTAAGAATTAGTAATTTATTCCTCTTCGTCTCCGAACCAGGTAAATTGTGGTGCCTCCATATTGCCTAAGGCAACTTCCCGATCTTCATGAGCTCTAGCTCTTACATAATGATGAATATTATTAACTTCTTCTTCAGACAATACATCTGCAAAGCCTGCCATACCATTACTGCCTAAAATACCCTCGAGAACTATCTTGTTAAATATATCATGAGTTCCAGAGGTCATTTTTCTTAAATCTGGTAAGCCACCTGCAGATTTGACTACGAAGCCATGACAAACCGCGCAAAACTGATTGTAATTACTCTCCCCATTTCTAATTTGGGCTACGCTTACTTCGGCCAAGACCTGTTCGTTCTGTTCTGGAATGGTTGTATCTCTTACATCAGGTATAGGCAGTTTCTCTTCACCACCAAGCTTAAAAACTAATAACCTTCCAAAATTATTGTAGGTGAGAGAAGCCTGTATTTCTATCGGAGGTAGAGGTTCTCCTCCAAATAAGTCTCCTCCTCCAGAGCCTGTTAAGATAGAAACATACTGTTCCCCGTCTATTTCAAAAGAAATAGGAGGCGCAAGCATTGAAGTATAGGTATTAAATTCCCATAAGCGTTCACCTGTCTCCTTATCATAAGCAGAGAACATGCCTAGAGCATCTCCTTGGAAAACTAGGCCTCCAGCAGTGCCAAGAACTCCGCCATTCCAGTAATGAGGAATAGGTACAGACCATTTAGTTTCTCCAGTTAAAGGATTAAAAGCCTTAAGAAAACCTCCTGGGTCTGGCATTGATTCTAGGTTGGCAAGTACGTTTTGGGCCAAAGAGCTCATTTCAATGCCCATATTCCATCTACCAGGATTCCTTTTATATATGCCTGTTTTCTTATAATTTTCATCTATTGCATAAAAGAAAGCATTTTCTTGAGTAGGTATGTAAACAAGACCAGAACCTAAGTCCACCGACATTGCTTGCCAATTATGAGCTCCTAAAGGTCCTGGAAGAACAAATGATCCATTACCAGAATAATTGACTTCGGGATTTTCAACAGGTCTTCCTGTTTCTAGGTCTACATGTGTCGCCCAGGTAACCGCAGCAAAAGGATGTGCTCTAAGTAGTTTTGCTTTTCCAGTTTCATGACTAACTTTTCGGTCTATTACGTAGAAAAAACCATTTTTTGGTGCTTGTAGTAATACTTTTTTCTTTTCACCGTCTATTTCCATATCTGCAAGGGCAATATCCTGAACAGCTGTGTAATCCCAATTATCTTCAGGAGTTGTTTGGTAGTGCCATTTGTACTTTCCAGTATCGGCATCAACAGCAACTATGGAAGCAAGAAATAAGTTATCTCCTCCGCCAGGCGATCTAATTTCTCTTGTCCAGGGAGAACCATTACCTACACCTAAATACACGGTGTTAAAATCTGGATCATAGACAATTGAGTTCCAGACTGTTCCACCTCCACCAAATTCCCACCAATTACTTCCCTTCCAAGTTTTAGCGGCCATTTCCATAGCTGGATCTTCAAACCCCAATGACGGATCTCCGGGTACAGTAAAAAATCTCCAAACCTGATTACCAGTATTAGTCTCATAAGCAGTGACATAACCCCTTACTCCATATTCTGCTCCTCCATTACCTATATAAACTTTACCTTTAGCTACTCTTGGTGCTCCAGTAATTGTATAAGCTCTTGTCCTATCAATTACGGTATCTACCTCCCATATCTTTTCACCTGTTTCGGCTTCAAGAGCAAATAATCTGCCATCTAAACTAGCAAAGAAAACTTTTCCTTCATAAACCGCAACCCCTCTATTAACTATGTCGCAACAAGCTTTTCTTGCCCACTCACCCGGAACCTTAGGATCAAACTTCCATAACGTCTTTCCTGTTTTAGCTTCTATTGCGTAAACCCTGCTCCAAGTGCTTGTAAAAAACATAATTCCATCGACTACTATTGGTGTTGCTTCTAGAGCTCTATTAGTTCCCATGTCTTTGTACCACGCAAGTCCAAGCTTACTAATACTATCTTTGTTTATTTTATCTAAGGGTGAGAATCTTTGTTCTTCATAAGTTCTTCCATGAGATAACCAATTACCAGGCTCATTATCTGCTGCCATGATCCTCTGATCATCTATAAGTCCAATTGTGGGGGAAGTGCCTATAGAAGACTGAATTTCTTGCTCAAGAGTAATTTCTTTAGAGGGTTCTTCCTCAAGAGTAATTTCTTTAGAGGGCTCTTCATTGTTTAAAAAAGCATAATAAAGTACAACTATTGCTATAGCACCCACAGTAAATATTGGGAAAGATTTATTCATTTTTTTTAACCCCCTATGTATTTGTAAATATACTTCGTTGTTTGTTAGTATCTAATGAATATTTATAAAAAACAAGAAACTAAAATTCTTTAAACCTATGTTAGGAAAAAATATTAGAAAAGCATTAATTTTACTTAAAGCAACTCTGCAAAAAGAAACTCAAGGTACTAGAGAAATGCTAAATACCTACTATTTATATAAACAAGGAAAGATTAGTGAAAAAGATCTTAGAGTAGCTAATGAAAAGCTTAAGAACATTTTTAGAGACATTGGGTTTGGTTTTCTTACTCTCCTTCCTTTTTCTTTAATAACAGTTCCTTTTGTAGTCAAATTAGCTAATAAGTATAAGATTGATATTGTTCCGGACTGGTTTAAAGACTCTTTAAAAGAAAATACTAAATAAGCTGTTTTATTTTCTTGCCAATTACCTGACTCTAACCTAACATCACTCGCCCTAAAGAAATAAATTAAATTATTAAGGAGTAAATATGGCTGAAGCAGTAATAGTAGATAGTGTCAGAACTGGACTGGCAAAGTCTTTTAGAGGCGGTTTTAACCAAACAAGAGCAGATAACATGACAGCTCATATTGTTGATGCGCTAATGGACAGAAATCCTGAGGTAGATCCTTCGCAAGTAGAGGATATGATTTTAGGTTGCGGAGCCCCTGAAGGTGCTCAAGGTCACAATATAGCAAGAAATGTCGCTGTATTGTCTAAATTACCTATAGAAGTTGGTGGAACAACAGTAAATAGATATTGTTCATCAGGTCTTCAGACAATCGCAATGGCAGCTACTCAGGTACAGAGTGGTTTTGCAGACTGTATTATTGCAGGTGGTGTAGAGTCAATTAGTACTACCCAGGGCAAAGGTAATATGCATATGTACGTAAATGAAAAATTAGCCGAAGAAGCTCCAGGTATATATCACGCTATGGGAACCACAGCAGAAACTGTAGCAAAAAGATATGGAGTAACCAGAGAGTCACAAGATGAATATGCATTATCTAGTCAAGAAAGGTGTGCAAAAGCTCAAGATCAAGGTTTATTTGATGATGAGATAGTTGCTATGGAGACTAAAATGCTTTTAGTTAACAAAGAAACAGGTGCTGAAAAGGAAGTTGATTCTGTAGTAGACAAAGATAACTGTAACAGACCCGAAACTACCCTAGAGGGTCTTTCTAGTCTTAATCCTGTTTTTGACCCCGAGGAAGGTTCGGTAACTGCAGGTAATTCTTCTCAATTATCAGATGGTGCATCAGTAACTATGGTTATGAGTGAAGATAAGGCAAATGAACTGGGCGTTAAGCCATTAGCTTATTTCCGAGGTTTCACTGTAGTTGGTTGTCAACCAGATGAAATGGGAATAGGACCTGTTTACTCAATACCTAAATTATTAAAGTATGCTAATTTGACTGTAGATGATATAGATCTTTGGGAACTTAACGAAGCTTTTGCTTCTCAAGTAGTATATATAAGGGACCAGCTTAAATTACCTACTGAAAAGTTGAATGTAAATGGCGGTTCTATAGCAATTGGACATCCTTTTGGTATGACAGGATCTAGACAAGTAGGACATTTGACTAGAGAACTGAGAAGAAGAGGTGGAAAATACGGAATAGTTACCATGTGCGTAGGTGGAGGAATGGGAGCTACAGGTTTATTTGAATCTATTCCTGAGTAGGTAAATTTGGTTAAGGGTGTTGAAACTTTAAACGAGCACCAATTAATAAAGGAATACTTTTCTGATATAGGTTCTGGTTTCTTAGATGAACATAAGATCAGCATTTCTGTTGGAGATGATGCAGCGGTTTTAGTTTCTCCAACTGGAAAAGACACAGTAATTTCAGTAGATACCTCAATTGAGGGTGTGCATTTTTTAAAATCTATGCATGCTTCAGATATAGCTTACAGAGCAGTATCTATAGCTTTGAGTGATCTAGCAGCATGTGGAGCCTTACCTGCCTGGTTTACTTTAGCTCTTTCGTTAAATCAACTTGAAACAAAATGGTTATCAGATTTTAGAATTGGCTTAGAGGATATTTCAAATGAGCTAAAAATACCTTTAATTGGAGGAGATACAACAAAAGGAAGTATTTCTATTACTGTCCAAGTTGGTGGTTATGTAGATAGAGGTAAAGCTTTAACTAGAAGCGGCGCTAAAGTAGGAGATTCTATATATGTTACAGGATGTATAGGAGAAGCTTCCTCTGAACTAGAAAGTTTAAGGGAAGAATTATCTGAAACACCTCCCCAAGCAATTTCATCAAATAGCAATAGATATACTAGACCTAAAATTAGGTTTGGGGTTGCTACAAAATTAGTTGGAATAGCTTCTTCAGCTATAGATATTTCAGATGGTCTATTTCAAGATCTAAACCACATAAGCAAATCAAGTAAAGTTGGAGCAAAGGTCTTTTTAGATAAAGTCCCAACCTTCTTGAATGCAAGTTTATCTTTAGAAGATTTTAATAGAGGCGATGACTACGAGGTTCTTTTTACTTCAAGTCAACTAAACAAAGACAAGATCACTAAAATTTCTAAAGATGAAGATATTATTATCTCTGAAATAGGGGTTATTGAAAAAGGGAATGAGGTTGAAATAATATCTTCTGAAGGCAACTCCTTAGAGGTTTCTTCTGGTTATCAGCATTTTGAGAAAAGACTTGAATTATAAGCAAGTCAATTTAAGAAATCCTTTAACTTGGTTTGCAGTGGGTTTCGGCACTGGTTTTTCACCATTTGTTCCTGGCACCCTAGGAAGCTTATTGGCTTTAGTGCTTTTTTATTTTCTGATAGTTCCTTTTCTTAAACCTTTTGCATATTCGTTTGTAATTCTTTTTTACCTTTTTCTGGTTTTGATTAGCTTCTTTTTAGGTTTATTTTTATATGTTAAAACTATGGGCGAAAAAAAGGATGCAAAAATTTTTGTTTGGGATGAATTTGTTGGAATGTGGATAGCTTTATTTCCTTTAGTTATATGGGACCTTTTTTGCCTATGGTGTATTTTTCTTTCATTTCTTTCATTTCGTTTTTTTGATATTTTGAAACTTGGACCTATAAGCTACTTTGATAAATTAGGGAATCCCTTTGGAGTAATGATGGATGACGTTATAGCAGGTTTGTTCTCTGCCTCTATTCTTACTTTATTGCTTCTAGTCTTTTATTAATTTTTCCAGATATTTCCTCTTTACCTAAACCTGAACTTACTTTCTGATGATCTGGACTACCATGTTCAACAAACTCATCAGAAATACCAAAATTAAGAAGAGAAACTTCCAGGTTGTTTTCTGCTAGAAATTCAGCAACCGCAGAACCTGCCCCTCCTTTTATAGTGTTTTCTTCTAGGGTAACTAGTAGTTGATGTTTTTTAGCAAGCTCTTTTATTTTTTTATTATCTAAGGGTTTTACGAAATTCATATCAACCAAAGAAGCATTGAATTCCTCAGCTAGATCTTTTGCTAGGCTTATTGTGCTTCCAAAGTTCATAATTACAATCTTTGAATCAGGAATATCCTTTAATGTAAAGCTTTTTCCTAATTCGATTTTGGAATCATCTTTCTTTACCTTAGTGCCTATTCCTGCACCTCTAGGGTATCTTATGGAAACTGGTCCTAGGTAATCAAAGCCTGTATTTAACATCTTCCAAGTAGTATTTTCATCTGAAGGAGTCATAACTACCATATTTGGAATACAGCGCAGGTAAGATATATCAAAAGATCCTTGATGAGTAGGGCCATCAGCACCTACCAACCCAGCTCTATCAATAGCGAACATTACATTGAGTTTTTGTAAGGCAACATCATGGATAAGTTGGTCATAAGCTCTTTGTAGAAAAGTACTATAAATAGCCACTATTGGCTTAAGTCCTTCACAGGCCATACCTGCTGCCAAAGATACCGAATGCTGTTCAGCTATAGCTACGTCATAATATCTGTCCGGATACTTTTTTGAAAACTCCACCAATCCTGAACCTTCTCTCATAGCTGGAGTTATAGCCGTCAAAAGATCATCTTGTTCTGCTTTGTAGCATAGCCATTCACCGAAGATCTGAGAATAAGTTACTTGTTCCTCTTTTAATCCTTTCCGATTTTTTAGAGGTTTTATTTTATTAATGGCATGATATCCAATAGGGTCTAGTTCAGCAGGTAAAAATCCTTTACCTTTTTGTGTGATGATATGAAGAAGTCTAGGTCCCTTTAAACTCTTAAGGTCATTCAGTATTTTTACCATTCCTACAGGGTCATGACCATTCACTGGTCCAATGTAAGAAAGTCCAAGTTCTTCAAATAAGGTACCTGGAGTAAGAAGTCCTTTAGCTTGAATTTCAGCTTTTCTAGCTATCCTGCTTGCAGCTGGAATAAATCTAAGGACTGTTTTCCCTCCCTCTCTTATTTGGTTATAAAGGGGGCTGGCCCAAATTTTTGCCAAATAGTTTTTAAGACCACCAACATTTTCAGAGATAGACATTTGATTGTCATTTAGTACAACAAGTATGTTTTCATCTATAGAACCAGCATGAGATAGTGCTTCATAAGCCATCCCTGCAGTCATGGCGCCATCACCGATTACAGCTATTATTTCCTTTTCTTCCCCTTTTAACCTTGCTCCACAAGCCATTCCCAGTGCTGCACTAATTGAAGTGCTTGAATGACCCACACCAAAAGAGTCATATTTGCTCTCTGATCTTGAAGGGAAGGGCGCTAAACCATTAGTCTGCCTAATAGTGTCCATGGCTTCCTTTCTTCCAGTTATTAACTTATGCGGATATGACTGATGTCCAACATCCCAGACTATTTTGTCTTTAGGTGTATTAAAAACATAGTGAAGGGCTGAAGTTAGCTCAACAACTCCAAGTCCAGCTCCAAAATGACCACCTGTTTGGCCAACGCTATACAGAAGGTGTTCTCTCAATTCATCACAAAATTCAGGAAGTTTCTTTAAGTCGAGTTTCCTTAGATCTTCAGGAAAGTTTACTGAATTAAAAAGAGTACCCTGTGGCTCTTTTTTTGGAATCTCTTTAAAAATTTTCAAAGTTAATATTTCCTACTTGCAATAAATTTAGATAGCTTGTTTAAGTTCTTAGTGTCTCCCTCTACATTTCCTAGTATTCCAGTAGCTTCCTGACAAAGCTTATACGCTCTTTTTTTTGAATCTTCAATTCCTATAAAAAGGGGATAGGTTCTTTTTTTATTGGAGATATCTGATCCCTGAGTCTTTCCAGTAAGCTCTGAAGGTGACTCTAGATCAATAATGTCATCAGTAATTTGGAACGCAAGTCCTATCTTTTCACCATAATTTTTTAAATGGGAAATAGACTCTATATTCACATCTGATATGAGTCCTCCCATTTCTAGAGCTGCTACAATCAGGCGACCTGTTTTCTTCTTATGCATTTCATCTAATTCTTCTATAGAACAAATATTTTCTGAAATATCTAGTATTTGCCCCTCTACCATGCCATTCCAGCCACATGCCTCAGTTAGAAGGCTTATTAATTGAACTTTTTTCGACTCTTCGATACTTGGGCAATCTGTAATAAGCGAATATGCCAGGGGTTGTATAGCATCCCCAGCTAAGATTGCTATATCCTCACCAAATTCTTTATGACAAGTTGGCTTACCTCTTCTAAGGGCATCATCATCCATAGCAGGCAAATCATCATGAATAAGTGAATAACAATGTATTAGTTCAATCGAACATGCTATAGAGTCTTGTGCTTCCTTTGAAGCTTCTCCTAAACCCGAAGCTAGATAAACTAGAATTGGCCTTAGTCTCTTGCCTCCATTTAATACGGAGTATCTCATGGCATCAACCAATTTAGTTTTTTCTTTAGGCAGAAGGTCATCGAGGACAGAATTAACCCTTTCTTGGTAAGAAAACATCCACTGTTCGGAATTAGTCATCATCAAGAGACTTTGTTTTCAGCTCTTTATTCTCTTCTACTAGTTTTTTTACTTTTAGCTCTGCCCTTTCAAGTTCGCTTTGACACTGTCTTGTTAATTTAATTCCTTTTTCAAATGACTTTAAGGATTGCTCAAGACTTAGTTCTCCAGACTCTAGTTCTTCAACAATCTTCTCAAGATCGTTAAGTGACTTTTCAAAGTCTAAAGACTTCTTTTTTTCGGCCATAGAATAGGAAGTTTATCTAATTTTTATAGAAATTCTTAATTTTTTATTTAATTATTTAAAAAGAGTATTCTATACCTAAAAATATTTCTCTAGGAATCCCTGGAAAGTACCTGTCTCCTCCAAAGGCATTAAAGTCTGCTCTCTCAGCGTAGTTTTTATTAAGTAAGTTATGCACTCTTAGGAATTGTCTGAAACTATTATTGTAATTTCTAGTCAGACGGTAATTTAATAGAGTATGCCCATCATATTTATGGATATTCGCTGCATCAGTAAAGTACCATCCCATATACTCAATTTCTAATTCTGATTTAATATTCGACGCATATTCACTAGTCCATCTAAAGTTAACGAGAGTCTTAGGAGAAGTATCTACAAGATTTCCACTATTTATAATTTCTTGCATTGAAGTTAAAGAATCAAAATCATATTTATGGTTTTGCATAGTCCCAGCTAAGAAAAGAGAATTTTGATCATTTAATTTAAATTGCAAAGAAATTTCCATTCCTTTATGGGAAGTTTTTCCATTATCTTGCATAAAATTCTGAGCATCCCTAAAGATTGAGTTTCTCTTTTTACCAGAATAAAGACTAGCCGAACCTTTGAAGAAGCTATTTTCTATCTTAGCCCCAAACTCACCCATGATTAACTTTTCAGAATCTATATTTCCAACAACTTGCTTTTTTTGCAGCCTGTAGAGTTCTGTCATTTGGGGAGGTCTAAACCCTAGACTGATTTGAGAAAACATTACAAAGTCTCCAAATTCTCTATTAACTCCTATCCTAAAACTTGATTCATTGAATGAGTCATTCCTGTTTTCCGGTCTTGAATAAAAGCAACCACCAAAAGAACATATAGATCCATCCTCTCTGGTGTTTCCACTTATCATTTTATTATCATAAGAAAAGTGATTATTCTCTAGCCTAAAATCACCAAACATCAAATAATCTGACCCAATTAATAGATTATTAAAACCAAAAAATAATGCCCACATCTTAGAGTCTACTTGATAGTTGTAATGTAAACCTTTAGGTCTTACGGCATTATTGAAAGCAGAGCTATTTGTTAAAGCTTTTTTTTGCATTTCTTTTAAATTAACTCTTGCAAACTCTGTTTGCATACCAACAGTAATCTCAACATTTTTTATGTTTATAGAATATGAACTTAAAGAGCCTAGGCTAGAGTGAGAATTATTTTCTATAGGGGTGCCAGGTAAATAGTGTTGAAGAAATTCCATCTTAGTTTTTCTAAGATAGGGTATTAAAGTGATCAAGTTGTTAGTTTTTGACCAAGTTAGTTTTAAATTTGATTTTATTGAATAAGCATCTCTATATGCTTCTGGGTTATTATTCTCTTTACTAAGATCTTTACTTTTATATGCATCTTTACCATATATATACCCAGCTGTTTCTTGATTAAGATTAGTTATTCTTAAATTAAATATAGTTTCTGAATTAAAGAGATTAAATTTATTTTTTAGGTGAAATTTTTGTTGGCCATATCCAGACTCTTTTCTGAATCCACCGTAAGATGAAAAAAAAGAATTTATTCTCCAGTTCTCAGAATTTCCTATCGAAGATCTAAAGTTTTTAAAATGATTAGGCCCTACATTAATTGAGATGCTATTAATATCCGCAATAGGTTCTGATACAACATTTATGACCCCATGCATAGCATTGCTCCCATATTTAGCGCTAGCAGGTCCTCTTATTACTTCTAGCGCTAATGCAGATTCACTTTGCGTCTCAAATAAGCCGTTAACATTGCAAAATCCGCTAGGCCTTGTCGGTATGCCATCTTCAAGTATTAAAAAGGAACCACATGCCCCGGGACCTGTCAAAACAGGAGATCTTATTGAGGTAAGGTGTTCTTGCCCTGAACCCCTACTTATCCAAACCCCAGGAACTCTAGCAAAGGTCTGTTTTGGATGTTGAGCTTGTATAAGACTAATTTCTTCAGAATTAATAGTGCTAGAAGATACTGTGATTTTCCATTCTGAGATGCTATCTGAAGTTTTAGAAGAAACTATAATTTCTTCTACTTCAGGAAATAAATTTATAGAAATAAAGAGTACTAATATTGAAGCGTATTTTATTTCCTTATACATATAGCCTCTTAGATTTCTTATAGAATTTTTAAGGCTCTATTCTATTATAGTTTGTGGGCTTAAATAGATTGTTTAGGAAAAACTTTTTTCTCTGCTTTTACTAATTTATTTTTAATTTTCGAGAAGATCCCCTTTAAGGTTTCAGGAACAACTAAGGCACAAGGCGTTACAACTAAAGTAAGAACTGTGCCTACAGCCAATCCAACTGCAAGGGCTCCAGCCATTTGCTCCCAATAACTAGATATAAAGGAACCAGCTTTTAATGTTCTTTCTAATAGATCTACACTATACCCAAGGGAAATTGGCAATAATCCTGCTATAGTTGTAAAAGAAGTAAGGAATACAGGTCTTAATCTTAAAACTGCTGTTCTAAGAGCAACATCTTTTAGGCTAGTTCCAGGGTTATTTCTTCTGAGGACATTAAAGGTATCTACTAAAACTATATTGTTATTAACAATAATCCCAGTTAGTGCAATGAATGCTATCCCAGTTTGCATGGTGCTAATTGGTCTGCCAAAAATTAAGAGAGAAAGAAAAACGCCTCCAAAAGATAGAACTATTGCCGATAAAATGACCAAAGCTTGATAAAAGCTATTAAATTGAGCAACCATCATTATCAACATTAAGAACAAAGTTAAAAGAAAGGCATTTACTAGATAGTTTGTTGCTTCTGAGTTGTATTTCTCAAAACCACCATATTCAATAGAAATCCCTGGACCTAAATCTGCAGAGGACATCCACTGTTTAATTTGCCTCATCTTTTCTGAGACAACTACCCCTTTTTCCTTTTCAGCAGAAATTTTATAAACCCTTTTACCATTCAATCTTTGTATCATTGTGGTTTCAGGTACGGGTGTTGATTCTAAGAAACTGCTTACTGGAACGAGTCCTTTATTGGTTTTTACATTGAGTTGCTCTAACTGATCTATGTTCCTTTCAGATTTTGGAAATCTTACCCTAATATCTAACTCTCTATCAGCATCTAAAGGTCTATACTCCCCTACTTTAATACCGCCGGTTACCATTTGAACTGCTGCACCTACATCATTTGTATTTGCACTCAGTTGTGCAGCTTTTGTTTTATCTATATCCAGTTTCCATTCGAGCCCTCTCTTAGGAAGATCATTCTCAACGTCTATAAGTCCTTCAAGTTCTGTATCAATAAATTGAGTAATTTTTTGGGTTGCGGCCATAAGACTCCTAGGGTTTTCCCCAAGAACACTTATATCAATGGCTCGACCAATTGGGGGACCATGTTTCTCCGATTCCACTTGGACTAAAATCCCAGAATGGCCTTTTGTAAGCTCTCTTACTTCATTTAATATCTCATAACCATCTCTCCCTGAAGGTCTTTTATCCTGATCATAGTAATCAGTTGTTATACGTGCTATACGATCAGGAGATGAGCCTCTGCCAAATCTACTTCTTCCTGAACCAGTTCTGGTATAAGAAGTTTCAATATCCTCTACTTGTAAAATATCTTTTTCCACTTCTAGAGCTAAAGCTAAGACTTCATCAACTGCAAAATTACCTCTTGCAGATATATTTATATTGCTATATTGAGGAGCAACGTCTGGAAAATAAACTGTTCCCTTGCCATGATCTGGCCATATTTTAAATATGATTAAGAATATAGAGAAAATAATTAAGAAAATTATTTGTATAGGATTTTTTAGGAAATTTGAGACTCTCCTTGCATAAAATCCTGTAAAACCTGGCAAGGAAGTAGGTTCATCAGTTTCTAATCTTCTTACTTGGTCTATTTGTTCTTCAGAGCCTCTTCCAGTTGCCAATCCACCGAATAGAGCACCTAATACAGGAGCAAAAAATAGAGCATAAAGGAGCGAACCAGATAGAACGAAGAAAACTGTTGTAGGCATTTCTCTTATAAAAGAGCCCATACCTCCCCAGAACATTAATGGAGTAAAGGCAACCAG
>MDTE01026514.1_pt1 | contig 30364 bp, 25 predicted proteins | sample 811231 | NCBI WGS metagenome assembly MDTE01 (sample SAMN05326651, study PRJNA326480) | marine metagenome | isolation source: seawater | place: Indian Ocean: Red Sea | collected 2010 | reverse complement strand
CTCGAGCCCGTTTCGGATGAAATGACGTCGACCATCTTGCGTTCGATCGCGCGCCTCGTCGCGCGCCATACCCCGCCTCGCGCCGCGTCCGATCGACGCACGCCGTTCGTGAGAGTATGCCCCTCGCCTCTGCGTCGCACACCGCGTCTCTCGCTCGCGTCGCGCCTCGCGCGTCCGCTCATCGCGCGCGCGGTCGTCGCGTCGCCGCGCGCGCCATGGCTGAGGCTGCCCCGGCGGGCGGCGCCGCGCTCCGTCAGTTTCCGGACGCGCCGGCGAAGATCATCGAACACGACGATGTCTTGGGTTGGAAGCAGTTGGAGTCCAAGCTCATCGCGGCGTGCGCGACGCACGCGGGGGATTCGAGCGTGAACGCGAGGTTCAAGGCGGCGGCGCTCTTGGGCACGACGACGACGTACGAGGCGGTGAACGAATTGAGCGTCGTCGAAGTGTACACACAGGTGTACGAGGGTGATCTCACGACGTGTAGCACGATCATCGACGTGCACCTGAGAATTTTGGCGGAGAGCATGATCGATGGAGATTGGGAACGCGTCGGAAACTGCTACAAGAAATTTCACGACTTGCCGCCGCAGTTGAAGCGACAGAGTTTGTTGGCCACCGCCGCTGTGGCGGAGGCGGCGCTGTTGTTCACGAAGGAGGAGTACGAGTACACCGTGGCGCTCTTGCAGGATATCTATGATTCCCCGGAGGCGACGGAAGAACTCAAGGAGGAGTACGAGGTGAACATGGAAATGGTCAAATCCATAGAGCGCTTCATCGAAGAGATGTCGAAGAACAAGGATGAACGGGATCGGGCGTGATCGGGACGTTCGCGTTCGCGCGCGGTAGTGATACGGTGATCGTTAAGTTTATTAGGCTCGCATTTATTAATTAAAGACGTCCATGGGTTGCACTCGCGCGATCGTCCACACGCGTTCTCAATGTGCCAACGTCTCCGTGCCGGGCGCGCCGAAATACAGTGCGTGCAACGCGAAACCGAAGAAGAGGATGCCACCGACGAACGACACGGTGCGAGGAGAAATCTTCAACGCCACGATTCTACCCCCGAGAACGGCCAGCGACGTGCAAAAACAGTGACCCAATATACCGCCGATGGCCACGCCGTACGGGTTCTTGTGCGTCGCCAGCGCGATGGTCGTGATTTGACTTCTATCGCCCCACTCCGCCAAGAAAATCAACACAAACGCCTCGATAAACACCGGCGTGCACACGCGCGACATGATTCGCGCGATGCGCGTGCGCGTGTTCACCACCGTCCCCTTTTCCAACTTTTCCTCAACCTCCTCGACCTCGCTCGACATCGACGACGAACCCTCCGACTTGTACGCGATGTACATCAAACGACACCCAAAAAACGTGTACAAAACGAACGCCGCCTTGCTCACCGTCTCCTTACTAATCAACTGCGGCACCACCAAACCGAGCATCACCGAGAGCACCGTCATGATTGTCAACGCGCTCAAACCTCCCGCGAGCACCACCGCGCGCGAGTTTCTCATCGCCATGATGGCGGCGATGATGAACGTCTCGTCCCCGAGTTCGCTCACGAGCACCATACCGAGAGAGGCGACGAACCCATCGTTGAATCCACCGTCGCCCTCCGGCACGCCGTCCGCGAACGCGTCGCGATCGTGCGCGGCTCCGGATAAGCGCGCGGCCGCCACCGGGGCGACGCACGCGCACGCCGCGACGACGCACGCGAGCGCGGCGACGCCCATCGCGCGCGCGCGCATCGCCCTCATCACCATCGTCTCCCTCACTCGCGCGCGCTCGCCGTCTCCGTCTCGCGCACCTCGCGCGTCGTCGTCTCCGGCGGTTCGGTTCAAAAAAATGTCTCAAATGTCTACAGTCGCTACTCGGGTCTACGCGCCTCGCGCGCGCGCCTTCGAGCGCGCGACGACGTCCGCGAACGCATCTCTCGTCGTCCGCACCGTCCCGGGATCCACGGCGCGTCGCTCGACCTCGGGTTTGAACGCCGCGCACATGGATTCGATCGCGCCGTCGGTCCAGTCGGCGAACCCGTGCGCGTCCGCGACGCGTCGCACGTCGCGCGCGGTGAAGAACCCGCGCGATTTCGGATCGAGGACATCGTACGCGAGCGCGACGTCGTCCTCGCTCGGCGCGCGGAGGCTGTCGGCGCGCGCGGTGGACGATTTCATCGCCGTCGGTCGCGCGCGCGCCGTGGCGTCGGCGTCGCTTTCGTCGTCCTCCTCGCGCGTCGTCGTCGTCGTCGTCGCCGTCCTCGCGCCGGGGACGTCGACGGCATCGTCCCCGCGCGCTCGTCCGCGCGCGCGGGGACCCATGCGTCGACGCGTGACGTCCCGCGCGCGACGTCCCGCGCGCCAACCGTCAGACGGGGACGCCGAGAGCGTTCGCGCGCGATGCGGTCTCCGACCCCGAGTCCTCGCGGACGCCGCGCGCCGTCCGCGGAGCTCGTCCTGGACGATCCGTGCGCGCCGTCGCGATCGTCTCGAGACGGTGAACCCGAGGACTCGGGGGCGGGGACGAGGGATTGTTTCAAGACGCCCGAGGGACGATACAACTTGGGGAAATCTTGGCGCACGAAATCGTCGTCGTACGTCCTCGGTCGAACGTCGAGCGTCGGTTCGACGCGATGGGTGGAGTACGATCCTCGGTGTCGACGTCGTGTCGAGGTGGGGACGGTGGACGGGACGAGGTACGTGCTCGTGAACGCCGGGGACGCGGTGCGCGCGCACGAGTACAACGCGTCGACGACGAGCAAGGCGACGGCGAAGATACGATTCGAGGGTGAGTGCGTGACGGCGTTGGCGTGGAGAGGGCGTGGGGAGGAGGAGGATGGGTGTGGTGATTTGCTCGTTGGATTGGCGAGCGGGGAGGTGTGCGCGGTGGATGTGGGGAAACACGTGTCGGAGAAGGCGAGACGGTCGCCGGTGACGAGGCGGTGGAACGCGGGCGGGAACGGCGTGAATGGATCGAGAACGACGTGCGTCAAGTGGAGGACTGGGGGTGGGACCGACGTACTGTTTGATTTCGTGTCGTTACACGCGGACGGGAGCATGTACACGTACGATTCGACGAGCGAGGGGACGGCGGCGACGTTTACGCAACCGACGTCCGACGCGACGCCGAGCGTCGTGTCGTCGGATGTCCCGGGATCGAATCCGAGCGCTCGGTGGCACTTCGGGCGATCGGCGCTGAACGCTGCCGCATTTTCGCCCGATGGGAGGTATTTAGTGGTCGTGAACGGCGCGGGGATGTGTCGAGTGTTGGATATCGCCGCGCCGAAACCGAAGATAATCGCCGGTTTCAAGTCGTACTACGCCGGTTTTAACGCCGTGGCGTGGAGTCCGTGCGGTCGGTACGTCTTAGCCGGAGGGGAGAGCGACATGATAGAGATTTGGGGATTTTACGAGCGCGAAGTCGTCGCATGGGCGTGCGAAGGTCATCGAAGTTGGATCACGGATATCGCCGTCGATCAGAGCGACGCCATCGAGGGCCATCGAATCTTACGATTCGCCTCCGTCGGTGAAGACTGTCGAGTCGCGCTGTGGGATTGGCACATTCCCGACGACGACGCCGACGACGCCGTCGACGTCGACACGCTCGACGATCGCGCGTCTCAACTCACCGTCGGCGAATCCGCGCCGCCGCGACACGCGAGACGCGCCTCCTTCTTCGGCCCCGACGCGCACGTCGTGCAATCCGCCCATCGCGATCAGATCGAACGCATCGTCCCCGTCATGACTCACAAACTCCACACGGCTCCAGTCACCGCCGTCTGTTTCACCGCCGAGGCCGTGCTCACGGCGACGCAGGACTCGATGAAACTGTGGCTCAGACCGAGCCATCCGTCGCGATACGCGCGAGGCGCGCCGCGCGCCGCCGACCCCGACGAGAGCGACAGCGTCTTTCCTTGATGCTCACGCACGACGACGCATTTTGAAATACCCATGTATCTATTCTTTCTCGCATCCACCGTCGTCGTCGTCGAGCCGTCAAACGCGCGCGGCGACCGCCGCCGCCGCCGTCGCGACGCCACGGTCCGGTTTTGACATGTCACGCGACTACCCCCCGATGGGGACGACCTCTCGCGAGCGATCGTCGGCGCCGCCTCTCCGCGACGCGAAGTCTAGCGCTCGGCCACGATGGCGCCCCGCATCACGTACAAGCGCAGACATGCGTACAACACGCGCAGCAACAAGATCATGAAGAAGCGCCTTCCGGGCGGCGCGCTCGGGATCGCGTACGTGAAGAAGACGACGAAGGGCGCGCAGCCGGCGTCGGGCGATGCCGGGCGCATTCACGGGGTACGTCGAGCGAGACGCGAAGAGATGCGTCGTAGAATATCGTTCGTGATGTTTGATCGCGCGATCGAACGTCGCGAGCGCGCGCGAGGGACTCGGTCGCGCGCGATGCGTCGAGCGTGAGGTTTCGCACTAGGGCTTTGAGACGCGCGCGGATCGGCGCGCGCGCGCGCTCGCCGTTCATCCGAGCGCGAGAGAGGGTGCGAGACGCGTGAGTACGGTGACTGACGGTTTTTCCTTCGCGTTCGTTCGTTTCGTTCGACAGGTCCCGCGCTGTGCGACGCAAAAGTATAGCCGCAAGCACATGGCCAAGAACAAGAAGAGCGTCTCTCGCGCGTACGGCGGCGTCATGTCCGCGGGTGCGGTTCGTGAGCGCATCGTGCGCGCGTTCCTCGTTGAGGAACAGAAGATCGTCAAGGTACGTCGTGTGTGACGCTTCGTGAATCGACCGCGTAGCTCGATGGGAAGAGAGACGTCGACAAAACGCGAGCGAGTGACTGACCTAGCCCACGTCTCGTCGTCGACGCTTCGCGCATACACAGAAGGTGCTCAAGCTCCAAGCTGCCAAGGAAGGCAAGTAAGGGGAGTAAGGGCATTGGATTATCAATCTTAGCGAATTCTACCTAGTGGACATGGCTCTTCGATTAGAGCGGTTGTAATCGAGAAACGAGAGCGCGTTTCTTTCCAGCGGCGGGACGGGATTTTTCCTTCTTCGTACACAATGTTACACGTTTTTCGCGCGACTCCTAAAAGCTATGCGTGCGCTCGACTAGCGTCGCCGCGTCCTCTCAGGCGGCGACGACCCCCATTTCCGACGTCTCGTCCCCACGTCCTCGTCGTTGTCTACTCAATCTTTGTTCGGCACACCGGACACGTGTCGCGCTAAAAATACGTCTCGCGTCAGTCACCGCGCTCTCGCGTTCCGCGCGCTCCGATCACGTACCGTTTTTAACCACTCCATCAAACAATTCGCATGAAACGTGTGACCACACTTCGGAATCGTCTTCACGCGTTCTTCGCCCTCGTACTCGCTCAGACACACCGCGCACGGCTTTCCCGCGCCCGCCGCGCCCGCGTCTCGCGCGGTTCCCTCTCTGAGCGCCTCCACCGCGCTCGCCGACGCGGGAGAGTCGAAATTTCGCGTGTCAAACTGCGTGAGATCGATGTCTCCGAACGCCCCTCGTTCACCGACGATCGGGATGAAGGCGGTGCCGAGCAAGACGCCGGGAAACGCCCCGCGCTGACCGCCGTCCTCCCCAGCCTCGTCGCGCCCGTTCGCGGGGTCCGCGCGCTCGAGAAAGACGCCCGAACACGCGGGACACTCGGGCACGGACGACGCGCTGGAGTCGCCGTCGAACGCGCGGGCGTCGACCTCGACGCGCGCGCGACAGTCGTGACACCACACCGACTCCATCGCGCGCGCGAGTGACGATGAGACGGAGACGATGAGACTCGCGCGCGCGCGGAGACGGACGAGGAGAACGCGAGCGCGCGTGTGGGGGTGAATAAAATACCAGAAAATAATTTCATATAACCTGGGGGTCCTTCTAAGCTACCGACGCGCCGTCTGTCGCGAGCATAAAATCAAACAATGCGCTCGACTCTCGTCCTGGGCGACGCGCTTACTCTTCGCCCATGACGGAGCCCTCGACGCGGAGAAGCACGAAACCGATGGCGAGGCCGACGAGGGTGATGGCGAAGCACGTCGTCGCGACGGACGCAATCTCCGCACTCTGGCTCGCGACTTGCGCGACCTCAACCATGGAAGACTCGGTGGCCACCGCGCGCGGAGCGGCGCGGCGAGTCGCGCGCGCGCTGCGTTTAAAAAAAAATCGCGCGTCTCGTCAGTCAGTCGTCGTCCCGCGCGTCTCCACCACACCCTCGACACCCACGCGTCTCCATAGAAAACGTTGAAACCTCGTCGTCCACGCCTTGACGCGCACACATCACCGAGACGACGCGCACACGCACCTCTTCGTCGGCGCGGCGACGGCGGCGCGAGCGGCCGGGACGCGCGCGGCGCTGCGAATAAAAACCAACGCGCGACGCGTTCATTCGTCAATCATCTCGTTCTCGCCTCCATCATCCATCACCACGCATCACCCCTCTCACACGCGCGTCCCCTCACCCCCCTCGCGCCGAACGAACGCCGACGAAAACCGCCGCGCGCCGTCGCGGATGAATGGATAGGGCTTTCCCACCCCGACCCGACCCGCGCGCGCGATCGCGCCTCCCCCGTCCCCGTCCACGCGCGTCCCCCGCCTCGACGACGCGCGCGATCGACGGAAACGAGAGACAGAAATACGCACGCGCGCGTCCCCGATCCTCCCGAACGCCTCCATCCCTCGCGCGCGTCCATCCCACCGAACGTCTCGCGCGCATCGGTCGCGCGCATCGGTCGCGCATCCGTTCGCGAACGGGCGATGTTCATTCGTTCCGAACGCGCGTTTCCGTCCCCACATCGCGCGTTCGATCGAATATATTCACACGCACCGATCGACGCGCTTGGACTTCGGCGAAGACGTCGTCACGCGCGCGCGCGCGTGAGAAACCGTCGTGAGAGAGATCGCGCTCATGTCGTCGAGAGGCGTCGAAGTGTGTCGGTCGGGGAGGGGTGGCGGATGGCACGGGTGTGCCGCGAGGGGGACTCGATGACGAGTCGTGACCCGTCGTGTCCGCGTGTCGTGTGTTTTTCACGGGAGTAGTCGGACGTTCAGTCAGTAGTCTCGTGGTATGTAAGACTATCTGTTTGGATTCGATGGATGGATGGATATCCATTCCATCCACACTCGACGCGATGGATGCGGACGCGCGCGCGATGCGTCGTTCGCTCGCGCGTCGACGCGGACGCGGACGCGCGAGAATGGGGGACGCGTTCGGCACGCGCGGTCGACGCGGTCGCGCGTTCGGAACGGTCGTGACGATGAGAATGCTGACGATGATGACGATGATGATTTCGATTCGAGTCGCGTCGGCGACGACGTGGATCCCGCTCCCCGTGGACGACGATCGATTCCGAGTCGTTCGTAGCTACGCCCCGCCCGAGTACGCGGTCGATGCGGACGGTCGCGCGCGGTTTCGAGGATGGTTCGCGTCGTCGACGAAACTCGACGCGGGCGACGACGCGTTGGCGACGCCGGTGCCGCGAGACGCGCGACCGACGAGAGAGGAGACGTGGAGGGTGACGCTCAAGGGACACGATCGCACGCTGACGATGACGAGAGAGGGGCGATTGATCGTGGGGGATGTGTACGAGGCGGACACGTGGTTCGCGTTGACGGGGTTGGAATACGACACGGCGGCGGCGTTCGAGGCGGCGGCGGAGACGGAGACGCGCGAAGACGAAGACGCGGGCGACGGCGCGTGCGCGGCGCGATAGACGCAGACTGTATTAAAAGAGTATTAAAAGAATAGGAGCGCGTCGTGGAGGCATCACACCTCCACCTCGGCGCACTCGCACTCGCGAACGCCCGGCGGAAGTCGTCCTCGCGACCCGGCGATGATTTCCGACGCCACGCGCGCCAACGACGCGTCTTCGTTCACTCTCGGTTCGTTCCTCGACCACCGTCCGTAATCCGCGGCGAGTTGCGTGAGAAACCACGGCATGACCGCTCCTAAACTCCATCCCAACACCGTGTTCAGACGCCCGCCCGCCCGCGCGAAGACCCCTTCTCGAAAGTCGCCCGCCACGTCGATTTGACACTTGATCGCGTCCCGCGCGCCGTCGTCGCTCGTCGTCGCCGTCACCTCGTTCCTCAATCGCAAATCCTTCAGACTCGCGTTCACCGCGTCGATAACCTTTGCGCTTCTTCCATCCGTGGGTTTTAAATTCACGATTTCCGCGCCGACGAGCGTCTGCACGCATCCGTTTCCGTCCTCTCGCGCGTCGACGCGCACCGTCCCTCGAGGCTCGACGTCGAGAAACAACAATCGCTGTCGACCCGCGCTGACGACGAATCCACCGCTCGCGTCGTGGGTCACGTTTTCGGGGTCGATGAGATTGTACTCGTTCGCCGGGAGACTCACGTATTCGAGCGCGCGTCTCGGGGCGTCGGCGTCGAGATCGGCGATGAAGGCGCGAGAGACGCGCACGCGGGCGGCGCCCTCGTTCGCGACGTCGCGCTCGACGTCGCGAAGATCGCTCGAGGGAGACGCGCGGGGAGGTCGCGACGCGCGAGGACGCGCGCGCGCGCGGACCGAGGCGGACGCGGCGACGGTGGACGTCGACATGATGACGGCCGGGCCGACCGACCGACCGCGTCGGCGTCAGAGAGTGACGCGCGCGTCGTCGCGCGCGACATGGCGTCGGCGACGCAGCGCACGGTGGAACTCTCGAGAAAACGATGGTCGTACGCCAAGGCTCGATTGTGCGTGCGCGAGGCGAGCGCGGGCGGAGGAGACGACGGGAACGCGATGGGTCGTGGGCGCGACATTCGACGCGAACGCGAGGATTGACGACGACGCGCGGGCGACGCAGGACGGTGGTCGGGGAAGGAACGATCGGGGATGGGACGTGGGAATCGATTCGTGACGACGTGGAGACGTCGGTGCGCGACGCGGTGCGTCGAGCGCACGGTGTCATCGACGGCGGGTTCGAGGCGACGGTGATTGGCGGCGACGGCGGCGCGCGAGGGACGATGACGTTCGTGGTGCGAGTGGAACACGAGTACCGTCGACGATTGTGGAGCGCTTTGACGATGGCGACGACGTTCGGGGAACGGTCGTGCGCGTACGACGTGCTCGGGATGGAGGAGAGTCTGAGCGCGCTCGCGGAGACGACGCGGTGAGCGACGTCGAGTGCGTGAATGTTGCGAGTGTTGTATTATAAATCAAGCTAGGCCTAGAGACGACGAATGAACGTTCGCGTGTTTTGAGTTTTTTGTCGACGCCTTACGATGCCTTACGACGCGACGTCGACGCGATTCCTGGCGAGCGTTTCGCCGTCGACGTCGTCCTCCTCGTCGACTTCGTACCCCGCTCCGATGACGCTGTCCTTGGCGACGACGCGGGAACCGATGACGGCGCCCGGGCCGACGATACACCCCTGAATGTGCGCGCCGTCGTGCACGACGGCGCCGCGCAGGATGAGCGAATTGGATATCTTCACGGCCGAACCGAATTGACACTCCGCCGCGATGACGGATTTCTTCACCGAACACTTGTCTTTAAAGGTGCACCGCGCGGCGACCGCGCATCCCGGACCGATGGTGGATTTGGTCCCGATCTCCACGGACGGGTCGACGACGTTGTCGTATTTGCTCAGCGGTTTCTCGTTCAGGTGATGAAACTCGGACGCGATGTCCTTGGACGTCTCCAAGAGGGCGGGTTTCGCCGAATCCACCGCGACGCAATACTTGTCATCCTTGACGATGTACGCCGCGACGCCTCCCTTGGTCGTCCCGCGAAACTGTTCCTCCACGAAATGAGGCACCAAATCCAGTCGTACGCTCTTCAGATGCGGCGTTTCTCGCAACGCCCTCAACGTCTCCGCGCCGTCCAACACGTACGCGCCCACGTCCGTCAAATCCGTCCTAATCACCATCTCTCCGTTATTATTCAGCGCCGACCGATGCAACTTGAGCCGTTTCTTCGCCTCATCTTCTTTTCCACCCGATAAAAACGCCACCGTACCTTCATCTGCGCTCAATCCAACGTACCGCATCCCTTTCGGCGCGCGTCCCGCCTTGCGCTCAACCTCGCCCCACGCCCGTCTCTTCGCCAACACGCACGTCGCCGTCGCCTCTCGCACAAAGTGCGCGCTCACCACGTCATCAACATCAACATCCATCACCACGTCTCCATTCACCACGATCAGCGCCGTATCCTTCATCTCCGCCGCCTCGTCGTCTCGCGTCGCCGCCGCCAACGCGTCGCCGCCGCCCGCGCCCTCGTCCACCGCCGTCACCTCGATCGTCGGCGTCGTCCCCCACTCGACCGCCCACGCGCTCGCGCACTCCCGCACGATGGCCGCGTGCGCGTCACCTTCGCACACGACGGTGATCTTTTCGCACGCGTACCGCGACGCGCGCGCGATCGCGCGAAGGGCGTGGTACACCAGCGGTCGCGCGCCGCACTCGAGCGCGAATCTCGACGCGACGCCGTCCTCGAGGAGCGCGTCGCCGAACTCGCGCGCGCCGCCGAGGGCGAGCACGATGCCGCGCGCGCGCATGGTCGCTCGCGAGGGCGCGGAGTCGACGACGGAGGCGTCCGCGTGTGACGCGACGGACCGAGGAGCGAGCCGCGAGCGACCGAGCGGGACGGGAGACCGAGACGCGCGAGCGAGTCGTCGACGCGCGCGCGAGCGCGAGAGAGGGACGGGCGACGGGCGCTCGATCGTTTCGCTCGAGGCGTTCGGGGGTTTAGGCGAATCCACGTCGAGAGAGAGAGGGAGAGACGCCCGCGCGCGAATTCATCTGATTGCCCGTGCGAACGCGCTCGTCGTCGTTTGAACGTCGACGCGCGCGCGATGGCCACCCTACGCCTTCGAGACCTCATACGGCGCGTGCGGGAGTGTAAGACGGCGGCCGAGGAGCGCGCGGTGGTGGCGCGCGAGGCGAGCGCGATCAGAGAGAGCCTGCGAAATCCCGATCAGGGACGCTTGGTCCCGAGAAACGTCGCCAAGCTCATGTTCATGCACATGTTGGGATACCCCACGCATTTCGGACAGATGGAGTGCGTGCGACTCACGGCGCGATCGGGATTTCCGGAGAAGCGCGTGGGGTACCTGGGACTGATGTTGCTCCTGGACGAGGATCAAGAGGTGACGATGTTGGTGACGAATAGCGTGAAGAATGACTTGTCGCATAAGAATCACTACGTCGTCGGGTTGGGATTATGCATGTTGGGGAGCATATGCAGCGCGGAGATGGCGAGGGACGTCGCGGGTGAGGTCGAGGGATTGTTGTCGCACGGGAATTCGTACGTTCGGAAGAAGGCGGCGTTGACGGCGACGAGGGTGATTAAAAAGGTGCCCGAGTTGTGCGAAGGATTCGTCGACGCGGCGGAAGCGTTATTGAGCGATAGGCATCACGGTGTGTTGCTCGCGGCGTGTACGCTGGCGACGGAGATGTGTGAGAAGGACGCGGAGGTGCAGACGCGAATGCGAAGTCAGGTACCGCAGTTGTGTAAGGTGCTCAAGTCGTTGATTTACGCGGGGAAGAGCGCCGAGCACGACATTGCGGGACACGCCGATCCGTTTTTGCAGGTGGCCATCCTGCGATTGCTTCGCGTGTTGGGTCGAGGCGACGCCGACGCGAGCGATGCGATGAGCGATATACTGGCGCAGATCGCGTCCAACACGGATGGTTCGAAGAACGCGGGTAACGCCATCCTGTACGAAGCCGTTGAGACCATCATCGCCATCGAGGCGGTGGGCGGTTTACGCGTGCTCGCGGTGAACATTTTGGGTAGGTTCTTGCAGAACAAGGACAACAACATTCGTTACGTGGCGCTGAACACGCTCGTCAAGGTGGTCGAGGTGGATATGCAAGCGATTCAGCGTCATCGCTCAATCATAGTAAACTGCGTGAAGGACGCCGACGTGACGATTCGCAGAAGCGCGTTGCAACTCGTGTACAGTTTGGTGAACGCCAAGAACGTCACCACGTTGACGGTTGAACTGCTCGAATACTTGGAGGTGTGCGACGAAGAGTTCAAGTGCGATCTCGCGAAGAAGACGTCCGCTTTGGCTCTGAAATATTCGCCGAGTAAACAATGGTACATCGACACCTTCATCGCGCTGCTCGTGCGCGCCGGTCAATACATCGATGAGTTCGAGTGCAACGACTTCATGGGTCTCGTCGCGCGAACGCCTCCGCTTCACGGGTACACGGGCCGCGCTCTGTATCGCGCGGCGTGTGAAGACGACGCCAAGGTGACGTTGTGCGCCGTTGCGACATGGGTGTGCGGCGAGTACTCGGACGCCATGGTGCACGCGCCGCACATCGAGGGCGAAACGTTGACGAAGATTAAGCACAGCGACGTGACCAAGCTCATGATGGCGATGTTGAATGAGGAAAAGTACACATCCATTCGTCCTCTGATTATGACTGCGTTAGCAAAGATCGCTGCGCGCGATCCGAACGAACAACCGACGGTCATGCCCATTCTCACAAAGTTTGAAAAGGAATTAGAGGTGGAAACGCAGAAGCGCGCGTCCGAGTACAAGCGGATGCTCGAAGAATTGCCAGATCTCAGAGAAGTTCTTTTCGAACACATTCCCCCACCGGAAGCTCCCAAATTCGTCGCTGCGGACACCATGGAGACACTCGCGAAGAAGAAAGAGATGGAGGCGACGAAACCGGCGAAGAGTTTCGGCGACTTGCTCAACTTTGACGACGACGCATCGGCGCCGTCGCAGGCGAGCGGCATCGATCTGCTGAATGATTTACTCAGTGGTGACGGTTCGATATCTGCGCCGACCACACCGGCGAAGACGAACTCGGCGGTTGATTTGCTCGGAGACATGCTCGGAGACGCTCCGCCGCCGGCGACGGCTCCGCCGAAGGTGTCCGCGCCGGACGCGTTGGCGGATCTTCTCGGGGACGCTCACATGATGCCGTCGACCGCACCGCCGACGCCGGCCCAGGCATCTATACAACGAGACATCCTCGGCGATTTGATGTCAAGCGAACCGACGTCTCCCGCGCCCGCGGCGTACGATCCATTCTCGAACATGGGAGGCGCTCCGCCAGCCGCGGTGAACGCCGTCATGGATCTCATGGGAGACGCCGTGGCTCAACCGCCCGTCACTGCATCGCCGGCAAAGGTTGAACCCACACCGGTTCCTTCTGCGCAAGCTCCCGCGCCGGCGTACACCAAGGGTGGTTTATCCATCTTTTTCTCCGCGTCGAAACCGAACCCGCTCGATCCGATGGAAACCTTGGTCAGCGCGCGATACGTCAACGCGGGAGAACACGCGTTGGAAAACTTTTCACTACAGGCGGCTGTTCCAAAGACGATGACGCTCGCCATGCAAACCGCGAGCGGGTCCACCATCGCGCCCGGGGCCACCGTGACGCAGACGATGACGGTATCCACGACGGCGGAACACGCGTCCAAGCCCATCGCGATGCGCGTCAAGTTGTCGTGGGTCGAGGCGGGACAGCAGGTGAACGAACTGGCGACCATCTCTAAGATCTAAACTCGCATAGATGATACTGTAGCACGTGTAAAACGCTTAGATTATAAAAGAAACGTAAAGAGAAAGAATGCGCTACTGGAATGAATACTACCACGGCTATAGGAGGGTATGTGCTACGCGCTATCGCCCTACGTCATCGTCGCCGCGCCCGCCTTCACGAGGGACTGCATGGCTCGAAATTCGGCGAATGAATCCGCAAACGCGTCCATGACGGATTCGTCGACGAAACTGGCGGCGATGGAGACGCACACGTCGTTCGACGCCTCGCACCTCAGCGGTTTCGCCGTGTGCCACCAATTACTCGGGACAAAGAGAATCTCTCCCGCCTCGACGTCGACGGTCAGTCGTCTCGCGCGCGTAAAGTTTGGATACTTTTCGAACACGTCGGGCGCGTCGACGTCTTCGATGGTGGATCGATTCCCCGTGAGCGACGCGTACACGTGAGCACCATCCGTGGGAGGAAACAGAGTGAACCTCTTCCGTCCTTGAATCTGATACGACGCCGCGTGCACGCAACACGCGTCGCGATGAAGAAACGGAAATCCCGCGCACGTAGAGCGACACGCAAAGAGCTCAAACCATCGCCTCCACCGTCTCGGCACGAACGGCGTTCGCGTCTCATCCGCGAGCAAATTATCACCAAACTCTCGAGGTAAGCGCAACGCGCTCGCCACGTCTGGAAAGTAATCCTCCACGTGCAGATTACGAAGATACGCGTCGGCGTCGGCGTCGCCCCTCGCGAAGGCGCTCAACTCGCACTCTCGCTCCAATTCCAACGGCACGCGAAAATCCTCGGGCACGCTCGCGGCGAGAGATCGCAGCGTGAACGTCGGCACGCACGCTCGCTCGGCGTCGACGAGAATCACCGGCGCGCGTCGCGCGAGAAAAGTGTCGGCGAAACGCTTCGGGTCCATCTCTCCGAGAGGAATCCTCGGGACGACGTACGCGAGCGTCGCGCCTCCCTCGGGCGCGACCGGGTCGTCGAGGACATCGCGAGGCGCGCGCGCGGTGTCCTCGCGCGACGTCTCGCGATTCATCGACGTCGTGGAGACGCGCGCGCGCGCCGAGATGTCGTCAGTGTCGAACGCCGTCGCGATGATGACGTCGGTCGCGCGCGTCTCGACGACGCCTCGCGCGTCGCGCACCGTCTCGAAACGCGTCGACGTCGAGAAATCGCGACGCGGAACGCGTTCGATCGCGCGAGCGCTCGGTTGCGGCGAGATCGCGTGCGCGGTGGACCCGAACGCGGGCGAATCCATGGTCGCGCGCATCAACGACGTCACCGTCAGCGCGCGCGCGCTGCGCGAGGTCGAGGTCGTGGACGCCGACGGTGCGAGAGAGACGATCGGGAACATCGCGGGAGACGCCTCTCCCGTCGTGCTCGTCGTCTTGCGTCATCTCGGGTGACTGTTTTGTTGGTCGTACGCGAGGCAGTGGGCAAACGCGCGCGCGCGGGTCGAAGCCGCGGGCGGCCGCGTGGTCCTCGTGTCGTTGGGAAGCGCGGAGAAACTGGGGAAATTTCTCGAATTGAACCCGGAGATTCCACGTTCGATCGCGCGCGTGGACGAATCGATGGATTTCGCTCTGTACGAGGCGTGCGGATTCGGGAAATTTACGGACGCGACGACCAAGCCAAAGTTGCAGTCGCCGAATTTTTCTTTCGGAGATTGGTTTAAATATCTCACCAACGTCGCCAAATTGGCGCCGATTCGCGAGGGCGAGCGCGGGGTGCCCGAGGGTGTGCTTCGACTCGGCGGTACGTTCGTCCTTCGCGGCGAAGACGTCGCGTACGCGCACGCCGAGGCGCTTCCGGGCGCGCACGCCGACGTGGACGACGTGCTCGCCGCCGCCGGCGCGTGAACGCACCGATAGCGCCGACCATCGACACGAATCACGTTCTCGCGCTCAGTGACGCGCGCGCGGGAATCGTCGCTCTGTTTTTGAGCGCGTCCGCGCGCGCCGACGCCGCGAGCCGGCTTCGTCGTCGACACGCCGTCGGCGGGGACTGGATGACCCAAACCATTTTAACACTGTTTACCCATACAAAGGAACCGCGCCCGCCACGCCACGAATCGATCGTCGCCGCACACGCCCGCGCGTCATGGCTGCCGTCGCGCGCGGCGCGCCGACGTCGTCGCGCGCGGCGCCCGCGTCCGCGTCGCGGCCTCCACGGCGTCCGCGCGCGGAGATCGGCGCGCGCGGGGGGCGTTTCGCGCGCGCCGGCGCAAAAGCACACGCGCGACCCGGTGGTGACGATTATCGCGCGCGAGCGTCGCGCGCGGGGGCGAGCGCGAGCGCGGGGGCGAGAGAGGAGTGGCGCGGATTCGTGCGCGCGTCGTCGGTGCGCGCGTGGGGTGCGCGGACGGGCGAGGGCGGTGAGAGGGCGGTGAGAGGGCGCGCGGTGAGAGGGCGCGGGTTCGGTCGGTTGTCGCGGGTGTGCGCGGCGGCGGGCGATGAGAGAGGCGACGCGAGCGACGCGAGCGAAGGGACGACGGAAACGAGAGTGCCCGTGGAGGAGGCGGACGATTTGAACGTCACGAACGCGATTATCGCGATCGGTGTTGGTCTTTTGCTGAAATTCGCGGTCGGGTGTCCCGAGGCTTTGGACGACCAGGCGTGGAACTTGTTGAGCATCTTCGTGAGCACGGTGACGGGGTTGGTGTTGAAGCCGATGCCCGTCGGGGCGTGGGCGTTCGGCGCGCTGACGGTGGCGCTGGCGACGAAGACGTTGACTTTTACACAAGGCTTGAGCGCCATCACCAACGAGGTCGTGTGGCTCATCGTCGTCACGGGCTTCTTCGCGAGGGCGTTCATCAAAACTGGATTCGGTGATCGATTGGCGTTGATGTTCGTGTCCATCGCGGGAAGCACGACGTTGTCGTTGGCGTATGGGTTTCAAATCGCGGAGGCATTGCTTTCGCCGGCGATGCCGTCGACCACGGCGCGAGCCGCCGGCGTCTTCGTGCCGGTGATCAAATCCCTCGACAAACGCACGCGAGCGTATCTCATAGGTCAACAGATTCAGGGCACGAGCGCGACGTCTACGTTTCTGCTCTCGGGTGCGGCGCAAAACTTTTTGGCCATGCAAATCGCGTTACAGAGCGGTATTCCGTTTAGCAACCCCTTCAACGCCTGGTTCGTCGCCGCGAGCGTTCCGGCGCTCACATCCCTGCTCTTGACGCCTCTGGTCATCTATAAGATTGATCCGCCAGAGCTGAATGAAACTCCGGACGCACCTTTGGCGGCGGCGAAGCGTCTCGTAGAGCTCGGTCCGCTGAGCAGCATCGAGAAGAAGATGGTCATGTCTCTCAGCCTCACCGTGTTTCTTTGGGTTTTCGGCGTGCAACTCGGCGTGAGCGCGGTCGTCGCCGCCATGATCGGCATGTGTTTTATGCTCGCGTTCGGCGTGTTGTCCTGGGACGAAGCTCTCGGACAAAAGGGTTCTTGGGACACGTTGATTTGGTTCGCCGTGCTCGTCGGATTTAGCGGACAACTCAACACGATGGGCGTCGTCGCTTGGCTGAGTAGTTTCGTCTCATCCTATCTGTTCGGGCTGCACCTCGGTATGTGGGGCATGTTCACCGCATTGCATGTCTTTTACTTTTTCCTGCACTACTTTTTCGCCTCGCAATCGGCGCACGTCGGAGCTCTGTATCCGGCGTTTTTGACGCTGTTGCTCGCTTCCGGCGTACCTCCGCCTCTCGCGGCGTTATCTCTAGCGTTCAACACCGATAACATGGGTGGTATGACGCACTACGCCAGTGGACAAGCCGCGGTGTACTACGGTTCTGGAGAAATCAGTCTCAAAAAGCTTTGGAAGCAGGGTTTGTACATGTCGGTGGTCAACTTTTTCGTTTACGGCACCGTCGGCATGGCTTGGTGGAAGTTCATAGGTCTGTATTAAGCTAGTGCGCGTTTGGTCAGAACACGTCGTCGGGCCGTCTCACGCGAAGAGGCGAATCGAGGGCGACTAATTAACATCTTGTAATCAGCATCACAAACAATTGATTAAATGAATCAACTAATAGCACGACTCGGGATCCACCTCGCACGCATCGAACGGCGTAAATCTCTTATCGATGTCCGCCACCGACCCAACCGCCTTGAACCCCTTCAATTTCAACGGCCCTTTCGCCAAACTATCGTTAAACACCGTCACGATGAACTCGACTCTGGACGTCCCGTTCGGCACCTCGCCCTTGATGGCCGACAACACCGTCCTAGAGCTCCCATCCGGGTTCACCGTCGCCGCGCTGTTCCCATCCACATCACTCACGAACCCAAACACGTTCGCGCTCTCGATCTTCTTTCTCGACGCGTTGGTCGCCGTCGCCGTAAACTTGAGACACGACGTCTTCCCCTTGCTCGGCATGTATTGATTCGGCGGACACTGCGTCTGCTCGTACGACACGTCGTCCAGGACGATCTCCCCCGAGAAGGCGCGCGCGACGTCCGCGTGCGTCGTCATCGCCATCGTCACCGCGACGACGCACGCGCGCGCGGTCGCCGACGCGTCTCGGTGCATCACCACCGACGTCATCGACGCCTCGCCGCCCTCCTCGCGCGCGCCTCGCGTCGCGCGCGCGATCGAGCCGGTCGCGCGCGTCGATCGCGTCCGTCTCGTCGGCGTCGGCGTCGTCGGCGTCGGCGTCGCGCGCGCCGTCGTCGTCATCGCGCGCTCGTCTCTGCGGGACCGCTGGACCGTTGGGACCGCGTGACCTCACATCGCGCGCGCACGCATGTCGCGCGCGAAGCCTCTCGTCGCGGCGCCCGCCGCGCGCGAAGCCGTCATCGCGCGCGCGCGCGGCCCGCGCTCGCGCGCCGATCTCGTCCGCGTGGCGCCGTGCGCCGGGGAGATGTTGCGCCCGGGCGGCGCGTTGGGCACCGCGGCGTCGGACACCTCGCGCGCGATCGAGGACGACGCCGAGGAGGACTCGCGCGCGAGAGACGACGTTCGACGACGCACGTTTTTCGCCACCAACTGCGTCGGCGCGCTCGCGGCGTGCGCGAGCGCGTGCGCGGACGCGGTGAACGCGGCGGAGGAGGTGCCCAAGGATTACGCGAAACTGGCGCGCGAGCTCGTGGACGCGTTGACGACGTCGCTCGAATACGAGGCGGCGAACGCGGATAAATCACCGGGGGAGAGGTTTAAATTCGCGGAACCGGCGAAGAAGGCGGTCAAGGCGTACATCTCGTACGATGGTGGGAACGGGAGCGCGGCGGGTACGGAGACGTACGCCGACATCTCCGAGGCGTTGCGAGAGTTGAGCGCGTTTTATAAGAGGAACGGCGCGACGACGGCGGTGAGCGATGAGGTGAGAGAAAAGATATTGTCGAGACTGTACGAGGCGAGGGATCTGTTGCCGCCGCCGGAGCCGACGATCATGGATAAATTATTAAATTTGAAAAAGGACGAGTGACGAGACGACGGTCGTCGACGAGGCGACGGTGCGTACCCGCGCGCGTCGATCGCGGTCCGGAATCAGAGAATACGTGTACGGCTACGGCTAGCGAGCGGGTATCGTCGTCATCGCGCGGTTCACGAGACAGTGTAATACAACCGTACAACCATCGCGCGCGCTTCGCTTTTTTCAGCCCACTGCGCTCCCCACTCGCGGGCGCGTCTCGACGCGCTCGTCATGGCCCCCGCACCCGGTCCCAAAGACGGTCACGCGAGCAAGGCGTCGTCCGACCTCGGCGGACGTCGCGGGCTCCCGCGGGAGATCAAGCGCGTCGCCGTCAAGTCGAACGGTTTCAAAGGCGCGAGCGGCGGCGGGGACTCGACGAATCGCGGTCTCGCGGGCGTGCGCCTGGGCGAAGGGAACTCGGCGCGGTCGGTCGCGGCGCGACGCGCGCTCAGGGAGCGGTTTCTTGCCGGTCTGGCGGGGAAGAAGGGTCGGGAGTCGAAGAAACGGCGTCGAGAGGAGACTTTGGCCGCCAAGGCGTCGGCGACGACGGTCGAGGACGACGCGGGAGAGGAGGCGGAAGCGAGCGTTGAGGATGACTTCGCGCTAGATGCGTCGAAACCGAGCGCGGAGGATGCGTTGGAGGCGAGCGGGTACTATTGCGAGGCGTGCGCGTGCAAGTGCGGGTCGCTGAATAACTATCGCTCGCACGCCAACTCGAAACGACACAGGAAAGCGGTCGAACGCCAGCGAGGGATGGAGATACTCGAGGCGATGAAGGCGGCGAAGCGGCAAAAAGTAGAGGCGGACGCGAATAGCTAGATGTAGATGTGTGTACTAACAAGGATGAGTGTGAATGCGAGCGTCGTCTCACGCGCGTTTCTTTTGTTTCTTTGACGATTTCGGCTTGCCGCCGTCGGTCGACGTACGCTTCTTGGACTTCTTCTTCGGCGGCTCTTCCTCGGAATCGCTCTCATCATCGTCGTCTTCGTCTTCGTCGTCGTCGTCGTTCGTGACGTCTTGAACCCGGACATTCGGAACGTCTCTGCCGAGGAGCGCGCAAATGCGGCCAAAGGCTTTTTGCGCTTTTTGCGGCAACGCGGGCGGACGGGACATTTGCTTCGCGATGGCGTCGACGATGGCGTCGACGTCGATCATCGTCTTAATATCGACGTCTCCGAGTAAACGGTTCAAGGACTCGATGCAATTGGCCGCCTGTTGGCACGCGTCTGCACGAGTATTCTTGTTCTTGTACGGCGCCGAGACGACCGCGGCGAGGGACTGCGAAATAGTCTTCATCGACTTTTTCGCGCTCTTCGCGAGCGGCGGGTAACGCTTTTTGCCGGCTTGGATGACTAGGATGACGAGTTTCAACCCCTCGAGACGCAAGAACTCACCGCGAGCGTTCGTTTTGTCAGCGTCCTGCGCGACGAGCTCAAACAACTCTGGTAGCAATGCGCACGCGAGAGCCGGATGACGAACAAAGGTTTGCGAAAAGAAACCCGTCTTCAACCTACTCTTCTTCGACTTGAACATTTTCAGAGCATCACGGTAACACTCGATACCTTGATCGCTCGCCACCTCAGAGCCCTGATCGGCGGTTTTGCCGCCTTGTTCGCGCACTGCGACTGCTTCGAGAACGCGCAACAAATACGCCGCCGCGGCAGTCGCCGTTTTGTTGAACAGCTGACCGTCGCTCGCACCTCGGTTCGCGCTGATGATGACTGACATGAGCTTCTCTTTGATTGAATCGGCCGACGTTTCCTCATCAGCAACCTCGGGGAGGTCACGCGCGTGCGCGATGTGCTTGCTGATGAGAGACGCGATTCTCTCCGCGAGTTGCGTGCTCTGCGGATCCTGCTTGCCGAGAGTGTCTCGCATGGCGTCCAGAAGCGTGACGACCGAACCGGGCAAGTACGCACTTCCGGGCTGCGCTTTTGCATAGAGCTGGAACAGAGAGATGACTCGGAACTTGAAATCTCGCGTCGCGCGCTTCAAATTCTTTTTGCGCATCAAATCTTGTTGCCTGCTTTTGAACGCCTCGGCCAAGAGCTTGTCGATGCGAAACATCGCCGCGTCATCCATGCCTTCGGAATCGGAATCGGATTCGTCCGAATCATCATTCGCGGCCCCGACGATTTTACTCGCGGCGGCACGCATGGCTGCGATCTCGGCTTCGTTTGCCTCGCCAAAGTCTTCGTCTTCATCATCTTCGTCATCTTCGTCATCTTCGTCTTCGTCTTCGTCGTCTTCGTCTTCGTCGTCATCATCTATGTCGCTATCGTCATCCTCCATGAGCACGTCTTCGCCCTCACCCTCCGCTTCCTCGGCGTCGTCGCCGACTTCGGGTCCGGTGACGATTCGCAACATGTCTTGGATGCCTTCCTTTGAGACTTGTCCAGAGATAGCTTTGAACGTGTGCTCGACGACGTCGCGCAACAGCGCGCTGGGTTGCGCCAAAAGACTCAAAATAATATCCACCAACACATCGATCGCCTCTGGTTCTTCCTCATCGCCCTTTTTCGTCTTCTTTGCCTTCTTCTTCGGAGCGATGAGCTCGGACACGCATCGCGGAAGATCTTGTAAAGCCGGCGTGAATTCGCGCCAATCGCTCACTTGAAGAACAGACAACACGCGAATGAGTGGCATAACTTTTCTCGCCAGTTCTTTATCGCTCTTCTCGCACGCGTCGAGCGTTTTCAACAACTCGTCACGAATTTGCTGATACTCGTCGGGAATGGCGTCGCACATCTCGACGGACGTTTCACCCTCCAACATTCGACAAAACGCGGTCGCTTCGTTCAAAAGATCGACAACCTTGGTGGCATCGTCCGAATCCTTATTCGCGTTCGCACGCTGCGCCCGAACGTTCGAGTTCAACATGGCTAAGAAACGCGTCGAGCACGCCGCGCGAACAGATCCCGTCGGCTCTTCCAGAGGAGACTTGAGCAACCGATCGGAAACCTTCGATTTACCCTTCTTCGGCTTGCCCGCCGTCTTGTAGTAGGCGTGGAAGAGCATGAATTGCATGAGCTCGACGACTTTGTCGTTCGGGAGCATCGGAATGAGTCCAGCCATCTGCTCGAGCGCCCAAAGACGACGCTTCTGATTGGTACCGTTCGCCAAAGCGCTCGCGAGCTCCTCTTCCGTGCCGACGACGTCAGGATCTTGTTCCGGTGCGGTCGTCACTATACCGTACATGCCTTCTAAGTAGTGCACCGCGTCTTCACTGTCCAAACTCTTCACCAAATCTTGCACCGCGTTCGTCTTCGTCACGTTGTCGAACCGAGTCGGTCCTTGACGTTGCAACGCTGCAATGACGGCAATCTTTTTCGAGGATTCCGTCTTCTTATCCGATGCGAACGCGACGATACGAGCCAAACAATCGACCGCGCACTCGTGTAAATAATTGTCCGGCGCGCTGAGATTGTTCAACAGGCATTTGATGAAGTTGTTGGAGAAGAGTGCCGGGATTTCGTGCGCCTCGGCGGAGGAAAGAAGCGTGTCGAAAACGCGGAATCCGAGGAATCGACGCTGATGCGATCCTGACACGAACAAACCTTCTTCGCACACGACTTCCCACAGAGACACGACGCCGCCCGCCTGAGAAACCTCGCGAAGAATCATCTCCCACGCGTTGTGCATTCTCGGATGCGTGTGCGCGGCGTTGACGAGCGCGGTTGAAATCTTACGCAATCCAGCGCGCGTGAACACCTCTTTCCAATCCACAGATTTCACACCCTTCTTCTTCGATTTGCACGTCGGCAACCATGCGATCGAATCGCGCGTGTTCGCCGGTAAAACATCGCACAATTCGCAGGCGAGCCAGAGCGTGTCCGCGGCACACTCGCCTCGTAACCACTCCGCCAAATCTTCTCCGGCGCGTTCAGCCACCGCCGCGAACGTCTCGTTCCCCAACACCCGCCGCATCTCGACCACACACGCCGCCACAGGTTCACACAGATACGTCTTTTCCTTACTCAACGCCCTCGCCCGCGTCATCACCTCGGCGCCGCACCTCGTCCTCGCCTCCTCGTCCAAATCCGTCCTCGCCCCCAACGCGATCCCGATCGCCGCCAACCCAAACATTCGTCCCAAGAGAATGTCCCTCGCCTCTTCACCCTTGGTAGATTTCGTGATCGCCGCCACGTTGGCGTCCAACGCCTCCAACGCCTCCATCGGCGTCGTTCCCAGCGTCTCCGAGCTCGCGAGCTCGCTCAGCGCCAACGCGAACCCCTGCCTCGCGCCTCCGCGCCCCGAGCTCAACCCACGCGTCAATCGTCGCAACGCGTACGCGCGCACGTCCGCGCCGTCATCCTCGTTCTCCGAGCGCCCTCGTCCATCGCTCTTCCCGTCACCCGCGCGCCCGACGTCGCCTCGACCGTCGCCGCCGCCGCCGCCTCCTTCCCGCGCGTCGTCGAGGTCATCCATCAGCGCCTCGCACGCGCGCACGCGCGCCTCTCGGTCCTCGCTCGCGAGCGACCAGAACCGCGCGAGGACTTCCGATCGAACCTCGCGCGCGTCCGCCATCTCGCCCGTCGCGACGCGTCGCCGTCTCGCGCGCGCGCGCGAATCCGGGCCCGGTGCGCGCGTCAAAGAGGGACTCATCGACGGGTCATGACTCAAGAAACCGTCCCGAGAGACGTCCCGCGCCCGCACCTCGCCCTCGCCCTCGTCGGCGCGTCAGACGACGACGCGCGCGACGCGAGGGCGAGCGCGGACCATCTCGCGCGAGCGAACGAACGAACGAACGAACGACTCTCGCGGTGTCGATCGATCGAATCCTTCGCGCCGACCGATCCTCGATCGTTCGTCGACCGATTGATTTCGATCGACGTCGACCGATTTCGCGAGCATGATGCGACGATTATTGCGAACGACGGCGTCGTCCGCGACGCGCGCGACCGTGGGGGTGCGTGTTATCGCTCGATGACTCGGCGTGATTCGCTCGATGCGCGCGCGCGCGATGCGCGAGGACGACGGAGGGAGATGAAGGACGAGGGAAGGACCCGGGCGGCGAAAAAGGGACGCGCGGGGACGCGGACGCCGCGGCGCGCGAGAGACGACCCGACGACGCGCGAGGGCGAGCGAATGACTGACGATGGGGCGACGCGCGCGGGGGTTTTCGTTTTTCTTCGCAGAGATTCGCGGTGAGAGATTCGGTGGTCGCGGCGACGGAGGCGAGATGGTTGAGCGCGGCGGTGCCGTCCTTCGCGAGAGGGTACGCCAAGGGCGGCGACGTGATCGGCATCGATCTGGGAACGACGAATTCGTGCGTGGCGGTGATGGAAGGGAAGAACGCGCGAGTGATTGAAAATGCGGAGGGCGCGAGAACGACGCCGTCCATGGTGGCGTTCTCGGATAAGGGTGAGAGATTGGTGGGACAACCGGCGAAGCGGCAGGCGGTGACCAACCCGACGAATACGCTGTACGCGACGAAGCGACTCATCGGGAGAACGTTTGAGGATGAACACACGCAAAAGGAGGCGAAACTCGTGCCGTATGACATTATCAAGGCGTCCAACGGCGATGCGTGGGTGGCGGCGGGCGGAAAACAGTATTCTCCGTCGCAAGTGGGAGCGTTCGTGCTCCAAAAGATGAAGGAGACGGCGGAGGCGTACTTGGGGCACGGCGTGTCGCAAGCCGTCATCACGGTGCCGGCGTACTTCAACGACGCGCAGCGTCAGGCGACCAAGGACGCGGGTAAGATTGCCGGTCTCGAGGTGCTTCGCATCATCAATGAGCCGACCGCCGCCGCGCTTTCCTACGGGGTGGACAAGAAGGAGGGCCTCGTCGCGGTGTACGATTTGGGCGGCGGGACGTTCGACGTCTCCATCCTCGAAATCTCCGGCGGCGTCTTCGAAGTCAAGGCGACGAACGGTGACACCTTCTTGGGTGGCGAAGATTTCGACACCGTGTTGTTGGATCACTTCGTCGAGAACTTCAAGAAGGAACAAGGCATCGACCTCAAGCAAGACAAGCTCGCGGTGCAACGTCTCCGCGAAGCCGCCGAAAAGGCGAAGATTGAATTGTCGTCCGCGCAGAGCACGGACATCAACTTGCCGTTCATCACTGCCGATGCCACGGGTCCGAAGCACATGGCGTTGACCCTCACGCGCGCCAAGCTCGAGGACCTCGTGGGCGGTCTCCTCGAGCGCACCAAGCAGCCGTGCAAAAACTGCTTGAAGGACGCCGGCATCGGCACGGGTGAAATCTCCGAAGTCTTGCTCGTCGGTGGCATGTCTCGCATGCCCAAGGTCCAAAGCATCGTCAAGGACCTCTTCGGCCGTGATCCGAGCAAGGGCGTGAACCCGGATGAAGTCGTCGCCATGGGCGCCGCCATCCAAGGGGGCGTCCTCCGCGGCGACGTCAAGGACATTTTGCTCTTGGACGTCACCCCGCTCTCTCTCGGCATCGAAACCCTCGGTGGAGTGTTCACGCGCTTGATCAGCCGCAACACCACCATCCCGACCAAGAAGAGCCAAACCTTCTCCACGGCTGCCGACAACCAAACCCAAGTCGGCATCAAGGTGTTGCAAGGCGAACGCGAGATGGCTGCCGACAACAAGACGCTCGGTCAGTTTGATCTCGTCGGTATCCCGCCGGCCCCGCGCGGTGTCCCGCAAATCGAGGTGACGTTCGACATCGACGCGAACGGCATCGTTAACGTTAGCGCCAAGGATAAGGCAACGGGCAAGGAGCAAAAGGTCACCATCCAATCTTCGGGCGGTTTGTCCGACTCGGACATTGAACAAATGGTTCGCGACGCGGAGGCGCACGCCGAGGACGACAAGAAGAGAAAGGAGATGATCGAGATCCGAAACGAGGCGGACACGTTGGTGTACAGCGCGGATAAGAACTTGAGCGAACACGGCGCCAACTTGCCGCAAGACGTCAAGGACGCCATCACCAACGCCCAAGCCGACGTACGTTCCGCCGCCGAGGGCGAAGACGCCGAAAAGTTGCGCGACGCCATCAACACTCTTCAACAAGCCGTCATGAAGATCGGCGAGGCGCTTAACGCCGGTTCTTCTTCATCCGGCGCCGCGTCCGAGGGCAACACGTACGAGGGCGAGGAGGTCAAGGGCGACGAGGACAAAAACTCGTCTGAACAGCGCTAATCCGCGCGTCTCGCCGACGGACGAACGAACACACACTTTAATAAACCACACATTCTACATTCTACTCGCGTCTCGTTCGACGCCCTCATCACACCACCCCACCGCCTCTCTCCCCTCCTCCACCCACCAACCGCGCGCGTTCGTCCCTCGTCGCCGCGCGTTCGTCCCTCGTCGCCGCCGCGCGTCTCGCCGCGCGCGCGCGTCGCTCGTGACGAAGATGCGCGTACATGAAGCACAGATACGCCCCCACGAGCGCGCTCATGCCGACAAAAAGTTCCCCCGCAAACTTTGCCTGGTGTTCCCACTGACTCTCCGCCATCGAGTCCCACCGGCGAGGCGTCGTGTGTCGCCTCGCGCGCGAATCCGCGCGCGCGCGGTCGGGGCGCGCGGGGACAACAGTCACACTGTTTACCCACACGAACGAGTCACGAACTCGAGACACGCCTCGAATCGCCTCGGCACTCGACGACGCGCGACGGGGAACACATGTCGAGCGCGGCGGCGAATGCGCTGACGAATCTCGCGCGCGCGGCGGTGACGATCGGTGTCGGCGCGTCCGTCGCGTCGCAGGCCATCTACGACGGTGCGTGCGCGCGCGCGCGACGGGGAATTCGCCGTCATTCGTCGTCGAGGGGTGGGGATGGATGATTGGATGACGATCGAATGCGCGCGGGTCGCGATGCGTGGGAGGGTTCCGTTCGCGAACGATTCGTGGGGAAGGACGCGTGGGAGGGTGGTGGTTGGCGTCGACGCGCCTCGGCGCGTGGGAGTGGGTGCGCGCGGTGGTGATGGACGATGGACGCCGCGCGGCGACGAGGGAGGGTTTCGAGAGAGCGCGCGAGACTGACATTTTCGATTCTTTCGTGACGACGCGCAGTGGATGGAGGCGAACGGGCGGTGATGTTCGATCGTTTTCGAGGCGTTTTGCCCACGGTGACGAGCGAGGGGACGCACTTTGTCGTGCCGATCATTCAGACGCCGACGATTTACGACGTGCGCACGCGGGCAAAGTCGTTGACGTCGGTGACGGGGACGAAGGATTTGCAGCAGGTCAACCTGACGCTTCGCGTGTTGTGCAGACCGGACGTGTCGAAATTGCCGAAGATTCACCAAGAGCTCGGTCAAGATTACGACGATCGAGTGTTGCCGTCCATCGGTAACGAAGTGTTGAAGGCGACGGTGGCGCAATTCAACGCCGACCAGTTGTTGACGCAACGTCAATTGGTGAGCGAGCGCGTGAGCCTCGCGTTGAGAAAGCGCGCGGAGGATTTCGGGATTATCTTAGACGACGTCGCGTTGACGCACTTGAGCTTCTCGAACGAGTACACGAAAGCGATTGAGGCGAAGCAAGTGAGTCAACAGGAGGCGGAACGCGCGGCGTACGTCGTGAAGAGATCCGAGCAAGAGCGTGAGGCGGCCATCATTCGCGCCGAGGGTGAATCCGAATCCGCGCGTCTCATTTCTCAAGCGACCAAGTCCGCGGGTCCGGCTTTGGTCGAGCTTCGTCGCATCGAAGCGAGCAAGGAAATCGCGCAGACGCTCGCTCGCAGCCGCAACGTGATGTACTTGCCCGGCGGAAATGCGAACATGTTGCTCGGTGTCGGCAGCCAATAGATTTTAATTAATGTTTAGTCTACGAACGGTATTACAATTCCTCTTCCTACGTTCCGAACCTGTGCCTGTAGAGAGGCTGCGCCATCGTCTTGAGAACGTCTGCCCAAGGTCGCTCGATCAGGAGCGCCTTGTTGACGCCAGAGTATCCCAAGTACAGGCACGGATGATCGAGCTTGACGACGCGTACACCTCCCGGGGCATCACCCGTCGAGTAATTCTCCGGCGCGCGTCGCTCGCGCTCGCGACGCCGCTTCTTCTTCGACGTCGTCGTGGCGTCGTCGGTGATTTTCGCGCCGAGGTCGACGCGCGCAATCGCCGTCGGAGTGTGCGCCAAGAGCACCGATTTTTTCGACTTGGGATCAAAGCTCAGTCCACAAATCTGGCCAGGCATCTCGCGAAGCGCCGAGGGGGCATCAACCCCCGCCTCGGCCAACGCCGCACTCCATTTCGTGGGCTTGACGTTGTCGATGTCGTACGTGAACAAGGCGTTTGACGGACCGGCGAGCGCGAGCACGCCGCCGCCGCTCACCGCCACGGCGGAAATCGGTGGCCACACGGCGTGCGTCTTCGGGGGCGGCAAGGACACGTGAAGTTTCATCGTGTCGAAATTGTACACGTACACGCCGCTGCCGATCGTCGACGCTAAACCGTCGACGGCGCGGTCCGTCTCGTCCGCGCCGCGCGCGGTGACGACGACGAGCCATTGGTTGTCGCTGCTCACTCGCACGTGACTCACCACGGGCACGCCGATGTCGCCCGCGGTGACGACGCCGTCGCTCACGCGCGATTCGCCCACCGCCGCGGCGAGTGCCGTGGCGGCGGCGCTTTGCTTGGGAAGATGCGCCTTTAAAACCTTGCACACTTCCCACTCGTCGAGATCTATGACGGACACGGCGCCCGCCGGCGACACGGCGGCGAGATGTTTTCCATCCGGCGCGAACGCGACGAGATGCGCCGAGGATACGCCCGCCGGTGGCTCTTGTCTGCGCACTTCCCACGCCTCGTCCGTCTCGGCCGCCTTGGGCGCTTTGATTTCAAACAATCTCAACGCGCGCACGTCGCTCACCGCGATGGTTTTCCCGTCGGGTGAAATCGCCGAACATAAAATGTGTCGAGTCCCCGCGAGTTCCGCGCGCAAGACGTGCGCGGGCGCGGACGCGAGCTTCATCATCCCTTCCTTCTTATCCGCGCGTTGACGACTCTCACCGATTCTCCACACGTCCAGCCACTTCGAGTGCTCCGCGAGCAACAGCGGCGGATTCGGACCTCCGACGCCGGTGATGGAAATCGGCGTCTTTTGCGGAACGCTCACCACTCGCACCGGGTGCTGCTTCCCGTACGATCCGGCGTTGTACGCCAAAATCTGCGCGTCGTTCCCACCGGAGATGAGTATTCCGTCGTCCTCCGCCGAGCTCGTCGCCGCCATGGCGAGCGCGCGCACGTCGTGCGTGTGCGGTCGCTTGCTCGCCGTGTGCGTCCACTTGTTGAATCCCTCCTCCATCTCCAAATGTTCGTCGAGCTTGGTGAACTCCACCACCTGCGCGTCCACGCCCGTGGCGAACACTTTATTCCCACTCGGCGTCGTCTCAATCGCGAGCACGTCCGCCTTGTGCTGCTGATACTTGGCCAACTGCGTCGAAAACTCGGCGTCCCAAAACGACACGCACCCGTCCGAGTCGCCCGCCACGAGCGTCCCATCCGGAAGATACGCCATCGCCCACACGCAATGCTCGTCCGTCGCGTTCAAAATCCCGTGCGCACCGTACGGGGCGTGACACACGTTTATCCTCAGCGACTCGGTGTACGTCACGCAATCCATCACGTGCGCCGTCCCTCTCGACGATCCGCACGCGAGGAGCTCCTCGCTCGGGTGCCACGCCACGCTCAACAACCTCCCCTGCACGCGCAAAAACCCACGTCCGTGCGCCAACCCGCTCCCGACCTCGTTCCCACCGACGACGGTCAATATCCTCGCGCACCCATCGTCGCACGCGATCGCCACGCGCTGCGCCCTCCCCGCGACTCCCCGACTCCTCGGCGCCGCGCGCATGGCCCAAATCGCCCCGCCTCGACTCTCCGTCTCGCTCGTCGCTCGTCCCGTGGACACGTCCCACTGCCTGACGCGTCCATCCAGCGAGGCACTGAGCAACACCGTGTTCACCTCGCGCCCTTTCCCCCGTCGACCTCTCCTCGGCCCGTCATCGCCCGCGTCGTCGTCTTCGCCGCCGCCGCCGCGCTTTTTTCCCTCCCCGTCCCCATCCCCATCCTCCCCGTCGTCCTCGAACGCCTCGCACCACGCCAACGCGCTCGGCGCGTCGTCCTTCGCCCCCGGAACGCGCGCGACGCACCGCCAATCCCTCGCGTCGTACACCTCGATCGCCCCGCACTCGCGCGCGCACGCGACGAGCGCGCCGCCGGGCGCCACCGCGAGCGCCGTCACGCTCGAGGGCGTCCACTCGACGAATCGTCCGCGGTGGAGCTCGAGCATGGCGAGAAGACGACCGGGTAAACGCGCGCGTCTCGCTCTCTCTCGCTCGCGGGGTCGCGCCGCCTCGTCGCGCGATGGGCGCGTCGCGATGGAATGGCGCGCGCGAGAGAGAGAGGATGAGATGGCGTGCGAGAGGTGGGTGTATTTATTGAGTCATGACTCGTCGTGAGTCCCTTCCTTTCGCGATTCAATTCGACCGCGTCGGCGTCGCGCACGTCATCGCGCGACGGATCGGATCGACGCGGTCGACGCGACGGGGGCGAGAGAGACGACGTCGAGAGGTCGGT
>MDTE01041296.1_pt1 | contig 30365 bp, 34 predicted proteins | sample 811231 | NCBI WGS metagenome assembly MDTE01 (sample SAMN05326651, study PRJNA326480) | marine metagenome | isolation source: seawater | place: Indian Ocean: Red Sea | collected 2010 | reverse complement strand
GTTCAGCTTCAATGTTACTTGGCATTATTTTGCTTTTACTTCTATAGATATAGATTTAACTATTTCTGGATGAAGTTCAACGTTTACTTCAAATTCTCCCACTTCTTTTATGGGTCCTGTCGGCATAATAATTGAAGAACGCTTAACAAAATCATGTCCTTTCTTATGTATTGAATCAAGTATTTCAGAGATTCCTACAGAGCCAAATAACATACCACTCTCTTGAGCATTTGCTGAAATTTCAAGTTTTAGTTTCTCTAATTTAAGCGCATGGGCTTCTGCAAGGGACAGTTCATCTTGTGCTTTTTTTAGATATTCCTCTTTTTTTTCTTCAAAATCTTTCATATATTCTTCAGTAGCAGGAAGGGCTTTATGGTATGGAAGTAAAAAATTCCTAGCGAAACCAGATTTTACATCAACAACATCACCTATATTGCCAAGATTCTTAATTTTTGTGACTAATACAACTTTCATTTACTTTCTTCGATTTTATGCTTATCGGTAAATGGCAAAAATCCAAGAATTCTTGCTTTTTTTATTGCTTTTGTTAGCTTTCTTTGGTCTTTTGCATTTAGTCTTGTATATCTTGAAGAGAGAATTTTTCCATTTTCAGATATAAAATTTTTTAAAGATTCAGGATCTCTATAGTCAATGTTTTTTTTCTTATCTTCAGCCATTTTATGAAATACCTAACTTTACTGTTAAATGTCTAAATACATTTTGATCATACTTAAATTTTTCTTCGAGCATTGCTAATGTCTCTACCTCAATCTTCACATCTAAATGAACATAATTTGCATAATTCATATTATTAATTGGATAAGCTAACTGTCTTTTGCCAAGTAATTTTGTGTCAACTAGCTCACCCTTATTTTCTTGTATTATATTTTTCAATTCGTCAAGAAAAACGTCAACTTCATCCGTTGTATTTGGATTAAGCAGTAGCATTAATTCATAATTTTGCATCATTTAAGTACCAAATTCTGATCTGAACCATTCAAGCATCCGGCCTATGATACCTCTGCTTTGATTAAAGGTAAACTGTTTATTTCTTTCTAATGCACAAAATTTGACCATTCCTAGAATAGTACTAAATTGTGGTTTGATAAGTTGCTCTGATTTAGAAGGTTTTTCTACTAATGGTAGTCCGATTTCAAACCTTTTTTTAGTAATGCTTTCACCTAGTTTTTGTATTCCTTGTAAATTTGCGGTGCCACCAGTTAATACATAACCAGAAGGAATATAATTTAACATTCCATTATCTTCAATACAGCTATGTGAATGTCTAATAATCCTTGTTAAAGATTGTTCAATAATTTCTGATAGTGTTTTTCTAGATATCTCTATTTCTCTATTTCCATTTATTCCAATAATTTTTAATGTATCCTCGGAGTCAGGATCTAAATCGATAGAACCATATTTCTTTTTTATTTCCTCAGCTTGGGTTGATGTAATATTTAATGATGTTGCAATTGTTTCAGTAATATAATCACCTGCATAAGGAAAAACTTTTGAAAATCGTATTGATCCCTCTTTGTAGATAGAAAGATCTGTTGTTCCTGCCCCAATATCTAAAAGACATACTCCAAGATCTTTTTGATCGATATTTAATGTACTTTCTGCTGCTCCTAATTGATTAAAGTAAAACTTTTTGATTCTTAAATCATTCATTTCTTCAACACATTTAGCAATGTTCTCTTTTGCATTCTGGGAGCAATACACTAAATGCGTTATGGCCTCTAGCTTAACTCCATTCATTCCAATTGGTTCTGCTACACCAGGCTCTTTATCTATGATGTACTCATTAGGAGAAACGTAAATTAGAGTCTTTCCACTTGGAGTTTTCATTGTTGAAGACATATTTAGGGCTGCCTGAACATCCCTAGCAGTTACTTCTTTCTGTCTTATGATAGCCGCTCCAGATGAATTGAAACTAGATATATGTTCACCTGAGAAACAGACAATAACATCTTTAATTTTCTCTCCTGACTGAACTTCTAGCTGATTAATTGATTTTGATATATCTGTTGAGGTTAATGCTATATTAATTATTGATCCAGTTTTAATACCTGAAGTTTCAACTGATGAAAATGCTAAGATTTCAGGTTTTGTATCTTCATCCTTAACTAAAATAGAGCTAATTTTTGATGTTCCAAAATCTAATATACAAATCATTAGTCTTTAATTGAGTCTTCTATTATTAACGTAATAAGTTCTTGATAGTTTATCCCCGTTTTTTTTGCAGCTAAAGGAAATAGACTTTTTTCTGTAAAGCCTGGTACTGTATTTATCTCTAAGATACCTAAATTTTCTCCATCAAATACAAAATCGACTCTCCCCCATGTTCTGCAACCATGAGCTGAAAATGCTGAAACTGCAAAATTTTTTAATTCTTCTTTGAGATTTTGATTATTTAATTCAATTTTTATGGTCTTATCAGACTGATATTTAGCTTGATAATCATAAAAATCTCTACTTTCATCAGGCAGTATTTGAAGTGGTTCTAATGCATCTCCTTTGAGAATACCGACAGTGTATTCAGAATTTGTATATGCTTTTTCTATTAAAACTTCTTCTGAATATTCTTTAGCTAATTTTATTGCTCCTTCGAGATCTACAAGATCTTGAACCATTGATATTCCAAAACTTGATCCATTGGTGTTGGGTTTTACAAAGAATGCATCTTGATTTTGAAAAAAAATGTTATTAGTTTCAACTTTCTCATTTTTACTTAAAGTAATAAATTCTGGAGTTGGTAATTGCTTATCTAGGAGAATTTTCTTTGAGCGAATTTTATTCCAACAATTCTCACATGATTTTTGACCTGATCCAGTAAAAGTAATATTTTTCTCTTCAAGAAGCTTTTGAATCCTTCCGTCCTCTCCTCCCTCACCATGTATTGCGATAAAAACTATAGAATTCTTATTAATATCATTTATTTTAAAATCATTTAAATTCATAAGGACAGGAGAGAAAAAACTTCTATCTATGTACTCATAGATTGAATTTGCAGAGGATTCAGATATCTTAGATTCATCTGATTCTCCTCCATAAAGAATAATTACTTCCTTCATTTATATTTAGCTAACAGAGAATTTGAAGTTTCCACTATATTTCCAGCACCTTGAGTAACTAAAATCTCATTATTTTTTACTTCCGATTCTAGAAGTAAAGAAATTTCTTCCATATTCTTCGCAAAAAAAGCTTTTTTTCCTTTTTTAATCAAAGAATTGACGAAATCATATGAACTTATTTCTTGTGTATTTTGTTCTCCAGCTGAATAAATATCTAGAATTATTATCTTATCAACTAGGCTTAAAGAATCGATAAAATCATCAAAAAGTCTGTATGATCTAGAGTATCTATGGGGTTGAAAAATCATATTGATATTTTTATTTTTATGAGATGATCTAATTGCTTCGATAGTAGCACTGATTTCAGTTGGATGGTGGCCATAATCATCCAGTAATTTAACTTTGTTGTCTCCAATATTTAATTCTCCCTTAAATTCAAGTCTTCTTGACACTCCACTAAATGACTTAAGTGAATCTTTTATAATCTTTGTAGTAATTCCAGCTTCTTTTGCAACAATATAAGCTGCAGTAGCATTTAATGCATTATGACGTCCTGCAATTTTTAATTGAATCTTTACCTCTTTTCTGACTAAGTTTCTCACAAGCGTAAATTCTTGATAGTTTGTATTTTGTTTTAAATCTTTCAGGAAATAGTCTGCTGACTTATTAAATCCATAAGATATTTTTGGTCTTGATAGATTACTAAAAAGTTCATGCCCTTTTTCATCATCTGTGCATATGATTGCTGTGCCATAAAAAGGTAAGTTCTCTAGAAATTGATGGAAAGTTTTACTAAGTTTTTCTAGATTGTTTTCATAAAAATCTAAATGGTCATTATCAACATTAGTTATTACACTTACTTCTGGACTTAAATGTAAAAAAGACGCATCACTTTCATCAGCTTCTACAATTAAATATTCGCTAGAGCCAAGAATACTATGATCTTCTCTTCCTAAAATTCTTCCGCCAATTATATATGTGGGATCTAGTTTAGCTTTGATAAAGATGTTGGCAATAAGACTAGTGGTTGTAGTTTTGCCATGCGATCCTGCTACAGCTATACTTTGAAAGCCACGCATTAAGCTTGATAACATTTCTGCTCTAGCAATTATCGTTTTATTAAGAGATCTGGCTGAGGACATTTCTGGATTTGATTCTGTAACTGCTGACGAGTGAACAATTACGTCTGAATCTCTAACATTTTTTTCACTATGACCAATAAAAATTTTCGCTCCTAGAGATTTTAATCTTTGAGTATTTTTGTTCTCAATAAGATCACTTCCTGAAACTGAATATCCCTGATTCAATAGCATTTCTGCAATTCCAACCATTCCTACTCCACCAATTCCAATAAAATGTATATTTTTAATCTTGCTTAATTTCATTTGCTATTTTCTTTGCTGCATCAAAGTGTATATCTTTCTTCATCTTTTTACTTAATTCTTTTAAATCTGAACTATTAAAATTATTAAGTTCTTTAATAAATAATTCTTTGTTAAATTTTTTCTCATCAAAAACTATGGCTCCTCCATCTTTTGCTGCAAAAGTGGCATTAATTTTCTGATGATCATCAATTGAGTTTGGTAGAGGAAATAATAATGCTGGCATTCCATATGACTGCAATTCTGCTATTGTTGATGCTCCAGCACGACATATAACAAACTTTGTTTTAGTGAAAGTCGCTGGAAGATCTTCTATGAAATCTATAAATTCAATCTTACTTGATAAGAAATTTACTAAATGGTTACCTTTTTGAAAAATTATCTTTTCAGATATTTCTGAATTATCTAATATGTCTGGAATGTTTTCATTAAAAAATTTAGATCCCTGACTCCCACCAATAACCAATATAGTATTTTTAACTGGATCATCAAAGTAACATGCTTCATGAATTTCTTTTCTAATTGGATTACCTAAATTGTATTCATTGTTTAACCCAATTTTAAAGCTTGTGAATACTTTATTTGCAAATCTTCTAGCAAAATTATTTGAAGTGCCAAGAATAGAATTTTGTTCATGAACATATAACTTTTTAAATAGTATTTTTCCAATAATTAAACCTATTGAAGATATGTAGCCTCCCATCAATAGTACTTTTTTTGGATTAAGCTTTATAAAGATAGTCAAAACCCTAAATAAATTGAGAGTAAAACTAATAGGCCATAGTAATTTTTCGAGTACGCTCTTACCTCTGAAACCACTAATATTTAAGTGAAAAACTTTACAATTAGTTTTTTTATAAATCTGCTTTTCTATTTCTCTATTAGATGCAAAAAAAATTACATCATTTTCATCATATTCCTTTGCAATTGATAATGCAGGAAAAATATGTCCTCCTGTGCCAGCAGCAAAAATAGCGATTTTCATTTTATATTATTCCTAAATTCCCAGCTTGATCTTAAAGTTATAGCCAGAGCAATAAAATTCATAATAACACTGCTACGCCCATAACTTATAAAAGGCAATGTAAGGCCTTTAGTTGGTATCATGCCTAAATTTACAAAAATATTTAGAGACGTCTGTATAAAGAATATTAAAGCGAAAGAGGTTATAAGTAGACTATTAAAAAAGAAATTCTTTTTCATTGACTTTTCAGCTAGCTCAAATAATCTCCAAAGGATCACGAAATAACAAATAAATAAAAATGACATTCCAATGATGCCTGTCTCTTCGACGTATATTGAAAATATAAAATCAGTATGCGCTTCAGGCAAAAAGTAATATTTCTGAGTACTCTCACCTATTCCCAAGCCTGAAAATCCCCCCTGTACAGAAGCTATTAAAGCATTAATTAGTTGGTAATCTGAGCCACCTACATCATCCCAAGGATCTGAATAACTAGTGACTCTATCTAATCTCTCAGGGTTCAGATATATCAGTATTGACACAATGCTAAAGAAAACTAAAAACAATATAAAAAGCTGATTGAATTTTGCCCCTCCAATAAACAAAATAATGATTCCAATTGTGAAGATTATAATTGTGGCACCAAGATCCATTTCAAGAAGAAGTAATATGCTTATAAGAGAAGTTAAAATTAATGGCTTAATAAATCCCCACCATGATGTTTTCAGTTGCTCTTTTTGTTTTAAGCAGTACCCACACAAATAGATAGGAACAAATATCTTTGCGATTTCTGAAGGCTGTATATTGAAACCTAAATTTATCCATCTTAAGCTTCCATTTTTTTCTATACCAAAACCAGGAATAAAAACTAAAGTTAATAAAAAGGCTGAAAATAATATAAGCAGAAGTCCATTCTCTCTGTAAAAAGATATTGGTATAAATAAAGCAATTGTTCCAGCTAATAATCCTACTGATAACGCGATAAATTGTCTTTCTAAATAAAAATACTGATTATTGAAATCAGCATCGGCAATTACATTTGATGAAGAGTATATAAAAATGAGGCTAATAGAGGTAAGAATAGCAAACGGTATTAACAAAGATTGGTCTAAGAGACTCTCTTTTCTATTCACTAAAATATTCTAATACTTTGTTTTTAAAGTATTTCCCTCTTTGGATAAAATTTTTAAAATCTTTTCCACTTGGATTGCCTGGTGAAAATAAAATTTTACTAAAATTTTTTGATTTTTTTAAATCAATAAAAATCTCATCTAGATCCATACACACATTTATATTTTCATGTTTTACTATTTTCATTAATGCTTCTCTATGCTTACCAAAAATATAGACTTTATTTGGACCAATAATATTAATCTCGTCTAAACATTCTTTTTCTGGATCTCCACACATTATCAGTGTGTCTTTAAATTTTAATTTTTTAAGTGCATATTTTAAGGAAGAGGAATTAGTTGATTTGGAATCATCAATAAATCTATCTTTAAAATGTTCAAGTCTATGAGGCAAAAAAGATAATTTTAAATCCTTATAGTTACAATCTGGCTCAAGTTTTTTAGCAACTTTAATTGCTATAGCCCCATAGTCATCACTGTCGCAAAAAATTGATTTTATACTACTCCTACAGATTTTTAGTTTGGCTTCTTTATATTTTTGAAAAGTTCCATGGTATTTAATGTGGTCTCTTTCAATATTAGTAATTATAGCTAAGTCAAAAAAATTATTTTTCATCTTATCTAGCTGATAACTAGAGGCCTCAATAATGCTATATTTTTTTGAATGGCTAATATTTTCAAGAAGAGGATTTCCAATATTGCCTAGCGCTATAGCGGAACTTGAAAAATTCAATGCTTGTTCTAAAAGATGCACTAATGTACTTTTTCCATTAGTTCCTGTTACCCCAATTTTATAAGAATTATTTTCATGAAAAAAAATATCTAAATCACTTACAAAATTTAAATTGCTTAAATTTCTTTTTTTGAAATAATCCTCAATTTTTATTCCAGGTGAAATATAAATATCTTTATACTTTTGAAGGTTCTCAAAAGTAGGTTTGATGTTTTTTGTTTTTTCAGATTTAGGCAATATGCTTAAGTCAGCGTCATAAATATCAAAATTTATATTCTTTTTTTTTAAATATGCTTCAAAGGATCTGCCAGTTTTTCCATACCCAAAAATAAGCGATTTCATTATCTTATTTTTAGCAAAGAAAGGCCTATCAAAACAAAAATAAAAGTTAAGATCCAAAACCTAACTATTATTTTTGGTTCCTTCCAGCCCATTAATTCAAAATGATGATGAATAGGTGCCATTCTGAAAATTCTTTTCTTTCTAATTTTAAAAGATAAAACCTGCAAAATTACACTCATTGCTTCCATGATGAAGACCAATGACATTACTGCAAAAACAATCTCATGTCTGACAATAATTGCTACAAGAGCTATGAATGCACCCATTGATAATGACCCTACATCTCCCATAAAAATTTGAGCTGGATAAGTGTTAAACCATAAAAAGCCAATGCCGGCACCAATCATTGCACCACACAAAACCAGCAATTCTCCAGTTCCGACTATATGAGGTATATAAAGATATTCAGCTGCAATAACATTCCCTGATGCCCATGCAATTATTCCAAGAGCACCAGTTATTATTATGACAGGCAATATAGCAAGACCATCCAAACCATCCGTCAAATTTACAGCATTGGAACTGCCAATAATTATAAATATGGAAATAAATATGAACCAAGACCCAAAATTAAGAACTACATCTTTAAAAAAAGGGACTATATATGAAATCTCCTGTTCATTGACTGCTGTTAAATATAAGACAATAGAAATAATGCAAGCGCCTATGAACTGAAAAAATATTTTAGATTTTCCAGACATGCCGTCTTGTTTTTTTTGTTTAATTTTACTTAAGTCATCTACAAATCCTATTAAACCAAAAAAGAATAAACAAAAAATAGACAATAAGAGATATTTATTAGTTAGATCGCCCCAAACAAAACCAGATAATATTACACTTCCAATTATTAATAACCCGCCCATGGTTGGGGTTCCATCCTTGATTTTATGGCTTTCTGGCCCACGATCAGAAATTGGCTGGTTAAATTGTAGTTTCCTAGCCCGCTTAATAAAAACTTCTCCCAAAAAAAGGACCATCATTAAACCAGTTAAAGTTGCAAGAACAGTTCTTGTTGTAAGATAAGAAAACAAGTTTAAAAAATTTGATTTTTCAGGAAGGAAATTTAAAAGCAAATCAATCATTTAATAATAAATTTAAATACTGCTCCATTTTACTAGACCTTGAGCCTTTGAAATATAAATTTTTTCCATCTTTAAGTTTTTGGACTAAAGTTTCTTTAGGAAATTCCTTTAAATTAGAGAAATATCTTACATTGGGGAATTTATATAGCTTAATTGCCTCCTTATAAATATTACCCGTTACATATATTTCAAATTTTTTAAGCTTAATGAGCAAATCAGCATGAATATTAATTTCATTTTTTCCAAGTTCAGCCATATCGCCAAGAATTAAAGTAGTAATATTTGGGTCTTGCATTGAAGCAGTCTCATAGACAGTTTTAGGATGTGCGTTATAAGATTGATCTATTATTTTGCCATTTAATCGATTAATCTTATTTCCTCTTCCTTTGGTTGGTTTGAATGAATCATAATCTAATGGATCATTCATTTTTAAAATTTTCATTGTTGAATTAATTATTCTTTTATTATGCAATTCAAAATTATTTTCTGATATTTTTCTACCATCTATAAAATTTTCTTGATTTATTAAACTTTCTCTTAGTTTTAATTTTGTTTCTATTATGGCTCTTAAATCTCCAAATGATTCAAGATGGTTATCTGTAATGGCTGTTAAAATAAAAATATCACAAAATAGTTTTTTTGATATCAAGTCGAAATCATTCTTTTTTCTTGCTCCACATTCAACAACTAAAAACTCTGTATCTAAGGGCATACTTAAAATAGTGTATGGAATCCCAAATTCATTATTTTCGTTTTCTTTGCTGCAATGACACTTATTGCCCAAAAAGTGCTTCAACATATCCTTTATTGTAGTTTTCCCATAACTTCCAGTGATGAAAATAATTTTAGGTCTAATATTCTGAAGATTGTTTTTTGCTAATGTGAGTAGGCATTCGTAAACATCATCATTATGTAAAACTAAACCACCTAAATTCTGTTTTGTTATTGCTGCTGCCCCTTGTGTCAAAGCAGTTTTTACGAAATCTTCGCCATTAAATTTACTTCCCTCTAGAGGTATAAACAAATCTCCTTTTGCTGCAATTCTAGAGTCAAATTTTATTGAATTAATTTCACAATCATTTTCTGGAACAGCGACACCTAATGCCTCAGCATAGTCTGTTAACTTTTTAAATCCTTTTACTTTATACACTTTAAAATTTCTTCGTAATCAGAAAAGGGCTGCTTATGATTTTCTACTATTTGATAATTCTCATGCCCTTTGCCTGCTATTAAAAGAATTTCATCATTACTTAAATCGTTTACTGCTAATTTAATTGCTTCAGCTCTATCAGTTTCAATAGTTACTTTATCAATATCTGTGATTCCTTCAATAATCATATCAATGATTTCTTCAGGATTTTCATCTCGAGGATTATCTGAAGTAAGGTAAATTTTATTTGCATATTGTTGAGCAATTTTCCCCATAAGTTTTCTCTTGCCTTTGTCTCTATTTCCTCCTGCACCAAAAAGCAAATTTATTCTTTTATTTTTAGATATTGCAAGTTCAGAACAAACTGATGATAAAGCATCAGGAGTATGAGCAAAGTCAATAAAAATATTGGTATCAGATATCTTTTGAAGCCTTCCTTGAGGAAGATTAATTTCTTCTACTGCAGAAAAAAATTCATTAATGTTTGAGTTAACTGCATAGTAATATGGCAATGATATCAATAAATTGTAAATATTGTATTTGGTATGAACTTTTGAACTTGATTCATAATTGCCCCACGGAGTTTTAGCAGAAAATGAAACAGTGCCATCCTTATATATTTCTTTAATTTCAAAAAATATTTCAGCATTATTTTTTAGTGAAGATAATGAAAATATTTCCTTGCCAGTAAAAATTTCATTCATTGAGGAAAAATGCTCTTCATCAAGGTTATATGTAAGAGTTTGAAGACTATTTTTTTGTGCAAGCTCTAATTTAGACATTAAATATGAATCGAAGCTCTTATGATAATCAAGATGATCTCGTGAGATGTTTGTTAAAGCTGCATGTTCAATTTTTAAACCTTTAAGCCTATTTTGAGCTATGCCAATTGATGATGCTTCAATAAAAAGATTCCTTATATTATTGTCCTTACATCTTCTTAAAACTGATCTTAAAAATAAAGGCTCTTCAGTTGTTAGATTATTATCAAAAAACTTGCTGCCATTTAAGTATGTACCAAGAGTGCCAACTGTTGAATTCGGTCTCGAGTTTAAAGAAAAAACTTGGCTCAAAAAATCAATTGTTGTGCTTTTGCCATTTGTTCCAGTTACAAAAAAATTCTTAAATGCTGATTGATTTATTTCATAGATATCATCAATCCATTGAAGATAATTCTCTTCAAGATTGTCGATTTTTAAAATCTTTTCATTTATTGGTACTTTATATTTACTATCAATTAATATTAATGAAAGTTTTTCTATTTGATTTTTTTTAAGATATTTTATTCCTCCATTAAGTGATATAAAAATATCATCTTCTTTAATATACTTCGAGTTAGATACAAAGTTTCTTTTCTCAAAACCCATATTTTCAAAAGGATTTATCATAAAAATTTAAGCCTTTTCATAAAGTTAGACATCTCAATTACAACTGGAGCTGCAATATCACCACCAAAATAATTATTGGGATCGGGCTCGTCTATGGTAACAATCATTATGTACTTGGGGTCCTCATATGGAAAAATTGATGCAAAACTTGATAAATATTTGCCTTTTTGATGGCCAACTCCTTCTACATACTTTTCAGCAGTACCAGTTTTGCCAGCAATATGTACTGTTCCTTGCTCAAGGTTCTCTGCGGTTCCAACTAAAACAACATCTCTTAAAGCTTCAAGAATATAATTAGCAATATCTTCTTCTAGAACTTTTGTTTTAATAGGCGTATCACTAAGTATTATTTTAGGTTCAATCATGTATCCCTTATTTGCAAAAACAGTATATGCCCTTGCAATCTGAAGAGAATTAGCTGCCATGCTGTAACCATAGCCTAAAGATGCCTTGTCAATCTCATATAGCCTAGGTCTATTTAAAATTAATCCTTTATAATCTGTTGTCCAAGACATGTTTAATTGTTCTCCAAAACCAAAGTTTTTTAAATTTTCTACAATCTCTTGATCAGAAAATTTAAGAGAAATTATTGCAGTGCCAACTTGAGATGAATTTATGATCACATCTCTAGGAAATATTTTTCCAAAATTCTTGCCACCTGCTTCACATCTTTTATAACCAGATAAAGTAATACATCCAGGATTTGTATCTATAATTGTATCTTCTTTAATTAAATCATATTCAATGGCTCCTGCTATTGTGAATGGTTTAATTAGAGATCCTGGTTCATAGAAATCATCTATTAGCCTGTTTCTTTCTATTTTTCTAGAAGCATTATTAGGATTAAATGTTAGGTAGCTTGCCATAGCTAAAATATCTCCAGATTTTGCATCAATGATAACTGCATAGCCACCTTTTGCTCTGCTAGATGATATTGCAGTTTTAAGTTCATCAAATAATTTATATTGAAGTGTTATATCGAGTGTAAGCTTTAAATTTTTTTGAGGATTAGATGAATAAAAATCTTCAAGATCACCAACAGTCTTGCTTCCTTTTCTGCTTCTTATGAATGATCTAGAAAATTCAATTTCGGATAATTCAGTATTGTAAACACGCTCGACACCCTCAAGACCTCCATCAGTGCCTGAGAAACCTACAACTGTGCTTGTTATTGAGCCGTAAGGATAGTACCTTCTAGATCTCATTTCTTGAATTGGATTACAGTCACATGCATTTTTAGCTTTTTCGAGAAAAGTTATATCTATGTCATTCTCAAACCAGAGCCTTCTGTTTGCATTCAAAAAAATAGCTACATTCTCTTCAATAGCGAGCTGCAGTACTATATTTTTATCTATTTCATTTTTAAAAAGAAGTGTCTCTCTTAGAATGTCTAAAGCTAATTGATTGCCGTTTCTATCAACTATTTTTAATCTAGGTAAAAAACTTACTTCTGTAACTTTACTTCTAATTTCACTTGCTGAAAGGAATCGATCTCTTTCTAAACTAAGATCATAATACCTTAAGATTGGTAATAGCATTAATACTAAAAAAAATAGGAATATTAATCTGAGCTTATTCATGGATCAGAACTATCTGGCTCTTTCATTCCAAGCTCAATAGCTTTTTCATATATATAAGGAGACGATTTAATTAGAGAAATTTCAAGATTTAACTTAGTATTTTGATTTTGAAGCGATGAAATTTTTTCTTGAATTTTATCTAAATACTCAAAGCTTCTTTTATATTCAAAAACCAGATTGGCCTTAATGAGTGCAGACAAAGTGATGATTATTAATAAAAAAAATAAGAAAAAATCTATATGTTTCATAATTTTTCAATAATCCTCATTTTTGCACTTCTTGATCTTATATTCATTTTAACTTCATCTTTGGAAGGATAAAGAAGCTTGAAATTTTTGAATTGCAAAGTTTTTTTGTTTTCAATGATTGGTAAATGTTTTTCATGAAAATTAATTCTTTCTTTAAACGCATTCTTTACTATCCTATCTTCTAAAGAATGGAAAGATATAACAACTATCCTGCCACCATCTTTGATTTTTCTTTTAAGGTCATTTAAACATTTCTCGAGATTCAAAACCTCATCATTTACAGCCATTCTTAAAGCTTGAAAAGACTTTGTGGCTGGATGCTTCTTTGTTTTAATTCTTTTAACGTTTTTTATTAATTCTGACAATTCTGTTGTTCTTGTAAACGGCTTTGAAAGTCTTCTTTTGATGATTGCATTGGCAATTTTTCTAGATTCCTTTTCTTCTCCATATTTCCATAAAATGTCAATTATTTCTTTTTCTGAATACTTATTTACAATTTCTGAGCAAGTGATACCCAATTGGTTATTGAACCGCATGTCTAATGGGCCGTCATTTTTAAAGCTAAAACCTCTATTTGGAGAATCCAGCTGAGGAGATGAGAGACCACAATCAATTATTGCTCCAGATATGGATTTATCATCAAAATAATTTTCTAGATTAGAAAAATTATCATGTATAAAATTAAAATTTTTATTTTTAATATTTGTTGATTCAAGAGCAGCTTCAGGATCAAGATCAAAAGAATATAATCTTCCTTTTTTGTGAAGATTCTTTAATATTTCTTTACTGTGGCCTCCCCTTCCATATGTACAATCTACATATAGCCCATTTTTATCAGTCACTAAATAATCAATGGACTCTTCAAGTAAAACAGAAAAATGTTTAATCCTTTAGTCTCCTTAGAGTTTCCTCTATATTAATTTTTTTTAAATTATTTAGATTTACATATCCATCAGAACTATTAGTAGTATCTAAATTATTTGAAGGATTAATAGATTTAGATGGTATGTATGTTGTGGACCGAAACTCATCCAAGTTAAATCGTCTCAAACCTGTAGCTATAATAGTTACTGAAATTTCATCGCCATATGATTCATCTATCATTAGTCCTGGTATTGCTTCAATTCCCTCTTTGCCAATATTTTGCACATGAGTCATTATTTCCACTAGTTCTTTTTTTTCAAGAGAAGAAGCACACACATTAATGATGATCCCCTTAGCATTTCTCATATCAGCTTGATCGAAGAATGGATTATTTAATGCATTATTTACAGCTTCTGAAGATCTATTATCTCCACTGGCAGTGCCATAACACATTATGGCCATGCCTTTATGAGACATAGCAGCTTTTACATCTGCAAAATCTATATTCATTCTAGCTGTATCAGATAAAATTACATTTGTTACACTTTTTAAAGCTTTGGTTAATACATCGTCAACAGCATCAAATCCTTCCATCAAATCTGAATCTTCTGGAAAAACTTGAAATATTTTCTCATTGTCAATTTCAATAAGTGAATCAACATTGTCAATAAGTTCTGATATGCCAACTTTTGCTTGGCTAGACCTTTTTGGTCCTTCATGTTTGAATGGAGTTGTCACAACTCCTACAGTTAAGATTCCCATATCTCTTGCTATTTTGGCAATAACGGGAGCTCCACCTGTACCTGTTCCTCCCCCCATTCCTGCAGTAAGAAATAGCATTTCTGTATTTTCAAGGTGCTCCTTTATTTCCTCTACGGTTTGTAGAGTTGCTTCTCTACCTTTTTCTGGATCATTCCCAGCACCAAGACCTTTTGTTAATTCCCTTCCAAGAACAATTTTTTTGCGCTATGAATTTTGCTGAGATCTTGAGCATCAGTATTGGCACAAATAAAGTTCACTCCTTTAATGCCAGACTTAATCATGTGATTGACGCTATTTCCACCTCCACCACCAATCCCGAGGACTGTTATTTTTGCTTGCTCATAATCCGAGTCTAAAATTTGCCAAGTCATAAAAGAATTTTATATGAGAGGTTTGAGTTGGTCTATAAGCCGGATTCTGTTTTCAGCTATCATTTATCTAGATGTTTTGTCACCAAAACATTCTTGCTGCCTACCCAGATTATGCACGAGCAGTGCAAATTAATCTCTATTTGGCATTGCTTCAAGTGGGGTTTACCATGCCTTAACTTTCAATTAAGCGGTAAGCTCTTACCTTACCTTTTCACCCTTACCATAAAATGGCGGTATATTTTCTGTGGCACTAGCCGTAGACTCACGTCTCTCAGTTGTTAACTGACACTTTACTCTTTGAAGTCCGGACTTTCCTCTTAATAATAATTAAGCGATAGCTCGACCAACTCAGGCACATATAATATCAAGAGTTTTTAGAAAAAGATAAGAATCTTTTATAAATTTTATTCCTATTAATTCCAGTTATTTCTGCAACTATTTTTGCTGATTCTTTTAAAGTAATTTTTGAGGATATATGGTTATAGATTTTGTCTGCTAAAACATATGATTCATCAATGTCTAAAGTTCTTATTAGAATTACAAATTCTCCTTTAATTAAATTTTTATTATTTGATAGAAGATTTATAAGTTCCTTAGGCGTGCCTCTGAAGAAATTTTCGTGAATTTTTGTTATCTCTTTTGCAACACAAACTTCTGCTGAACTACCTATTTCTTGATCTATAAGACATAGAGTTTGCAAAAGTCTTTTAGGAGACTCAAACATTATTGTAGTTCCATTAAAGATATTTATATTTTCGCATAAAGATTTTGCATCTTTTTTTATTCTTGGAAAGAATCCAACAAATTTAAAACTATTTGTTGGTAAGCCGCTAGCGACTAAAGAACTTATTACTGAGGTTGCGCCAGGCAGTGGTACTATCGGCACATTTAATCTAATTAATTCTTTTATGAGCTTATATCCAGGATCTGATATTAGGGGAGTTCCAGCTTCAGACATTATTCCTCCTGATAACTGACATTTAAGTAAGTTAATTATTTTATTTCTATCTCTTTGATTGGATTTGTCATTGTAAACAAGAATTTTTTCAATTTGGACTTCATGTTTTTGTAAAATGATTTTTGCTTTTGATCTATTTTCAACAACTAAAAAATCTAATCTATTTAGAACCTGAATTGATCTAATTGTAATATCATCAAGATTGCCTATTGGAGAAGGTATAATATAAAAGTTCATGTTCATAAGAATAGCTTTAGTTACATTTTATATTTTATTTATTATCAGTTGCTCGTCTTCACCAAAATTAGTGAGTGAAAAAGTCTTGGTAACCAACGAGAATAGTTCTTTAAAATTCAATGGGGTTTCTAAAATACAATTTGAAACAAATGAAAAAATTTTCTTTGGAACCTATATTGTGGCTTTACCTGATTATAAAAGATTCTCAGAATTTAATAATTATTTTCAAATTGGCATGCTTTTTGCAATAAACGATAATGGGATAAATAATGAGGTTGAGTTCATACTGCAGGAAAATGTTATTCCAAAGAATGTAAAAGATAATTTCCTTATTGGACCAGTAAATAAAGAACTTTCTAAAAGATTAGATGGTTTGATTTCTAGAGGAGATGCTTTGTTCCTAAATGAAGTTAATACAAATTATTACATAGCTTTAAATAGTTCATCTCAGCTGAATGCCCTCCATGAACATCTTGATCTAAATGAAGTCACTAGAGTTGGTATTATTAGTGATTTTTCAAGTGATAAGAAATTAGAAAGAAGATTCAAAGATAGATGGTTCAAAAATAATTTAACAGATGTTATTACTATTAATTCTGATGATGATAATGCAAATTCAACGATCAGAAATTTTCTGGATATAACAGAAAGTACTGATAGGTTTGAAAGGATTGATAAAGCTAGCTTCGCTTCAATAGAATTTGTTCCGAGAGCTCGTGACGATTTTAAGCAAATTGTGCTCTTCCCAAAAGATGCGAATAGAATGTATGAGCTAGCTTCACTTGTAAGATTTAATTATGGTCTAGATTATGAGATTATTGCATTAACTTCTGAACTTGATGAAAAAATTGATCAAAATGAGATTAATCTTCATAAAATATCACTTATTGATCACACGTATGAAAATAAATATGGCTATGATTTAAATAAAAGTAGAAGCTTTTCTTTGGGTTATGACTCGATGTTAATTTCTTATGCGATCAGCAATCGATATCAAGGGAATATTAAAGGCTTACTAGGAACTTATATAGTTCGATCAAACTCAATAGAATTTATTTCCTATATCAATTAAAAGAGTATTTCAAATCTCTTTCTGCATCTGTTAAAGATAGATCAAAACCGGGTCTAGAAAAAAGTTTATCCTGGTAACTATATAAAATGTCAAAAGATTTTGATTTTGGTGTATTTACTCCAAGATAAGGTAGCCTATAAAGTATTGCACTCATGTAGCAATCCACTAATGTGAATTCATCACTCATAAAAAATGGTTTTTCTTTGAGCACTAGAACAATGCCTGCAACCAAAGAAACAAGCTCTTTTTTAAGTTTAACTAATTCTCTTTGAGTTATTTTTGGCATCATCATTTTATCCATTATTGGAAGCCAATCCCTTTCAATTCTATGTATTAATAATCTGCATTCAGCTTTTTCATTAGGGTAAATTGGAAGAAGAGGCGGGTGCGGAAACCTTTCATCAAGATATTCTGAGATTATTCGCGGTTCATAAATGGTTACTTCGCGATCAACTAAAACTGGTAGTTTATTATATGGATTGATTGTTCCAATTTCTTCAGGCAACTTGGTGTTAGGATCAAATTCTTTTATTTCGCAAGCGATATCTTTCTCTGCTAAAACAATTCTGACCATATGACTATAATGTCCTTTTTCTTCTGAATAAAAAATCATTTTATCTCCTTTGCATATTCTCTATATAATAACCACATAACAGCAGTAAAAATTACGAAAAATAGTACTACATAAATTCCATTTTTCTCTCTGGTAATCCTTGCAGGCTCACTTGCATAAGCTAGAAAGTTTACAAGATCCTTCATCGCATCATCAAACTCACTTTGTGAAAGAGAACCTTCTGATGTACTAATAAGTTTACCATCTGTGTCAAGTTCTTGATTTCCCTGCAGCATAACTAATACATTTGGCATTGAAGTGCCTGGATAGACAAGATTGTTTGTGCCGGATAATTGCTGAGGATCTTCATAAAATGTTCTTAAATAAGTGTAAATCCAATCTTCCCCTCTAACTCTTGTTCTTAAAGTAAGATCAGGGGCTCCTATAAGTGAGACTTCAGGTAAGCCAAATCTCATGTGATCAGCTATTTTTACGTCTGGATTAGCTATTAAATCGTCCACAAGAATCGTTTCCGGTATATCTAAGTCACGTTGAAGTCTATTCCATCTTAAAAGTTCAAGAGTATGACATGTTGAACAATAGTTCATATAGATACCTAAACCTCTTTGAAGAGAATATTTATCATGAACATCAGCACTATAATAGTCGCATTTTTCCAGAGATCCACATTTATTCTCACTAGCTGGACTAACAAAAAAACTTGTTAGAACTAATAGAGCTATTAGTTTTTTCATAGGCGATCAGGGACCTCTAATGTTTTTTCATACTTTGTATATATTGGCATCAGCAAGAATGGAGCAAAATAGAATATTGTGCATATTTGAGCTATTAATGTCCTTAATTCATTTACAGGTTTAGTGCCTAGATATCCAAGAGTTATGAATGAAGATGCAAAAAGAACCATAGCGATTTTGCTATAGATTCCTTTATACCTTATGCTCTGTACCTTTGATCGATCAAGCCATGGAACGACAAATAAAATTGCAATACTTGCTGCGAAAACTATAAATCCAAGAAATTTACTAGTAATGCCGAGAAATGGAATACCAAAAGTTATAGCTCTCAATATTGAGTAGAATGGTGCATAGTACCAAACTGGTGCAATATGTTCAGGGGTTTTGAGGAAATCAGCTTCTTCAAAATTAGGTTTCTCTATAAAATACCCTCCACCAGTTGGAGCAAAAAATACAATTGCAAAAAAAACAATAAAGAATATTCCTATTGCTGGTAATGCGCTAAATGTTTTGTATGGATGAAATGGCGCTCCATCAAGAGGCATCCCTTTAGAATCTCTGTATTTCTCAATATCTACTCCTTCTGGATTTCCAGCTCCAACTTCATGCAATGCAAAAATATGAAAAACAACAAGCGCTATCATTAGAAGAGGCACCACCACCACATGGAGAGCAAAAAACCTTGATAAAGTAATTCCAGAAAGAACAAAATCTCCTTGAATCCATATTTGTAAATCTTCACCGATATATGGTATTGCACCAAATAAAGATAAAATTACATTTGCTGCCCAATATGACATCTGACCCCAGGGGAGAACATAACCAAGAAATCCCTCAGCCATAAGTAAAAAAAGCAGGAAACAACCAAAAAGCCATACTAGCTCTTTTGGTTTTTGATAAGAACCATATAAAAGTCCACGAAACATGTGAAAATACATCAAAAAGAAGAAAGCACTGGCACCAGTGCTATGCATATATCTCATCAACCATCCATATTCAACATCTCTCATTATGTATTCAATGCTTGCAAATGCACCCTCTTCAGTATTTGTGTAAAACATCATTAACCATATGCCTGTAACAACTTGAATCATAAATACAACCATTAATAAAGCACCAAATAGATAATAAAAATTAACTTTTTTCGGTACAGGATGTTTTGTAAGATGTCGCTCTAAGTTTTCAGTTACTGGAAATCTTCGATCTATCCATGACATTATTGAATTTGAATTTTTATTTTCAGACATTTTATTATCCTTGGTATTATCTATGTGGCTTCTCCAATTATTAAAGTGTTACCTTCAAATTTATGAGGTGGTATTTCTAAATTTATTGGAGCTGGAACTCCTTTATAGACTCTACCTGCCAAATCGAACTTAGAACCATGGCAAGGGCAAAAGAAGCCACCCTTCCAATCCTGATCCCACTGCTTTGGTCCAATCTCGGGATGATATTTAGGTGCACATGACAAATGAGTGCAAACACCTTTCAAAACAGTATATCTATTTTCATCATTAGGTAATGTGTCAATTGCTTGGTCTGTTACCCTGTCATTAAGTTTTGGAAGATTTTCAATAGCTTCAAGTGTTTGATGCACAACAAAAACTGGTGTTCTTCTCCATTCCACAATAGCCATTGATCCTGGTAAAAGCTTAGATAAATCAAATTTGACAGAAGCTCCTAATGCTTTTGCTTTCTCACTTGGTTTCCATGCACTTAAAAATGGAACTGCAAATCCAGCAACAGTAACAGCCCCCATAATACCTGAAGTAATTAATAAAGCTTTTCTTCTTTTTTGATCAACAAGAGCCTTATTTACAGGTTCTTGTATATTAGAGTGCTCATGATCATGAGACTCTTCAGGTTCATCTAATAAATTGATAGATTCAGAATAGATTTTATTTTTCCATTTAAAAAGTAATTTTTCTGCTTCTTTCCTATCCGATGTTTTGAGGCTTTTCTTAAAAATTTTTCCTTCAATATTTAAATAGCCCCAATAAAAAGGAGAACGATCTCTTGTATAAAGAGACATTCCATCAAGTATATGAATATGCTTTCTTTTTTTAGACATTTTGAACATTAAAAGCTGTGTTCAAAATTAATTGAAAAAGCTTATTTGACCCACCATTGCTTTGCATTTTATGCATTATATACAGAATTTATTAAAAAAAAAATTTTTTTTTTATATTTTTTAGATTATTTTTTGAACATTATTGTAAATAGTGTTCAATATTAGAATTAATCTTATCTTTTTGAGAATTGAGGACTTTTTCTAGCTTTTTTTAGGCCTACTTTTTTTCTCTCTTTGACTCTAGAATATCTTGTTAAATATCCTGCTTTTTTTAATTCGGCTCTTAACTCAGGTTTAAGTTCTATAAGTGCTTTTGAAATAGCTAGTCTAATTGCTCCTGCTTGTCCAAAAGAACCACCACCTTGAACTTTAATATCAATGTCATATATGCCTTCAGAATTAGTTAGTACTAACGGTTGTTTAATGATCATTTTAGCAACATCTCTGCCAAAATATTCATCAATATTTTTTTTGTTAACTATAAGGTTTCCTTTGCCTTTAGTTAAACGAACTACAGCTGTTGCCTCCTTCCTTCTGCCTGATATTGTTGTCATTTATATAATTACCTCTGGATTTTGAGCTTCATGTGGATGTTTTTCTGAATTATATACTTTTAACTTATTTATAATTTTTTTATTTAATCTATTTTTTGGAAGCATTCCTTTTACAGCATCTTTGATTATTTTTCCTGGATTTTTTTCAAGTTGATCTTTAAATGATATTTTCTTAATCCCTCCTGGATATCCAGAATGCCTATAGTAGATCTTATTCTCAGATTTCTTTCCACTTACTTCAATTTTGCTTGCATTTATTAAAACCACAAAATCACCAACATCGGAATTTGGTGTATATTCCGGTTTATTTTTACCTCTTAAGATATTTGCAATCTTAACAGACAACCTTCCCAATTTTTTTCCTGAGCAATCGAGAAGATACCATTTCTGTTCAATATCTTGTGTTCTTAATGCAGTTGTTTTCATCTATTCCTCAAAGTTGAGTCGGTATATATTAATATATTGATAGAGGATTTAAAACATGAGAAACCTGTTTTTAGTAATTTTATTCTTTGGCTTATTTTTTGGAATTCAAATTCTTTACTTCGAAAATTCTTTGAAAAAAAATAATCAGATAAATTTTGAAGAAGTATCTAAATCAATTGTTTCTATTGAATCAGTATCCAATTCTCCTCAAATGAAATTTGGATCAGGAGTAATAATTTCTGAGGATGGTTATATCATAACTGCTTTTCATATATTATCAGGAAGCATAAGCTCAGTAAAAATTGATGAAAATATATATATGGCAAATTTAATTGGTTTTGATGAGTATGCTGATCTAGCAGTATTAAAAATAAATAAAGAGGATCTAAGACCAATTGAATTTCCTGAGAATTTTGATTTTGAAGTTGGTCAAACTGTATTCGCTATAGGCAATCCATATAACCTTGGTATTTCAGTTTCAAAAGGAATATTGAGTGGTACTGGAAGAAATTTTGGAAACCCCTATCTAGATATTATCCAAACTGATGCAGCAATAAACCAAGGTAGTTCAGGTGGTGCAATAGTCAATGCTAATGGAGAATTAATGGGATTGAGCACTTCAATAGCCTCAATATCTGGTGGTTCAGATGGTGTAGGTTTTGCGCTGCCAGCTGAAAGAGTGATCTCTATAGCAAATGAAATTATTAAATATGGAGAGGTAAATAGGGCCTGGATTGGCGATTTTAAGTTTAAGAGAGGTTATTACAATCTCGATAACACGAAAATACCTGCTTTATTTGTCTTTGGTATCGATAATTCAAATATTGAAAATGGGTTAAAAGATGGCGATATAATTCTTGAGGTTAAAGGCGTAGAGGCAAGGTGGAATGTTCTTAAAGCATCAGTCAATAGCATACTTCCTGGAGAAATATTAGAGTTAAAAGTAGATAGGTATGGAGAAATAATAACATTAGAGATAATAACTCGAGAGAGACCTAATATTCCGCCGGTTCTCTAAAGATTTCAGCGCCTAACTTAGTTAGTTTTTCTTCTATACACTCATAGCCTCTATCAATATGATATATATCCTCAATCTGAGTTCTATTTTTTCCTACAAGACCTGCCAGAACTAAACTAGCCGAAGCTCTTAAATCTGAAGCTGAAACAATTGCTCCAAAGAGATTTGGAACACCTTTGATTAATGCTTTATTTTTTTCCAGAGAAATATCTGCTCCCATTTTCATTAATTCCTCTACATGCTGAAATCGATTCTCAAATACAGTTTCTTCAATAACAGATGTGCCATTTGATATTGAGTTTAATGCCATAAATTGTGCTTGCATATCCGTTGGAAAACCAGGAAATGGTTCAGTTGAAATATTTTTCGCAATAAGGTCAGAAGATGTTGCATCAACTTCTACCCAATCATCGCCAAAATTAATTTTTGCTCCCATTTCTAAGAGTTTCGAACTAATTATTTTAATTGTGTCTGGTTTTATCTTATTAATCTTGACATGTCCATTTGTTATTGCAGCTGCAACCATATATGTACCTGCCTCAATACGATCAAACAATACTTCCCATTTATTTGAACTCAGTGATTTCACTCCATGAATCTCAATTAAAGATTCGCCCGCACCTAATATTTTTGCTCCACAGTTATTCAAAAAATTAGCTAATTCCACAACTTCAGGTTCTTTTGCACAATTTCTTAATATTGTTTTACCTTCGGCTATGGCCGCTGCCATCATTATATTTTCTGTTCCAGTAACTGATATTTTAGGGAAAGTGAAGTCAATTGGATTTAGTTTGTCTGCTTCAAGGTATATATATTTTGAGTCAGACTTAACATTTGCTCCCATCTTTTCTAAGCCATTTAAATGGAAATCAATGGGTCTCATTCCTATATTGCAGCCTCCAGGTTGGGAAATTTTTGCTTTACCATATTTAGCTAATAATGGTCCCATTACTAAGATTGAAGCTCTCATAGTTTTTACTAATTCATATCTTGCTTCGGGAACAGTTATATTTGATGAATTAATCTCTATAAAACCATCTTCATCAAAATTAATTGATGCTCCCATAGAATTCAATAGCTCTAGCATTGTTGTAATATCTTGAAGATGCGGTAAATTACCTATCTTAGCTGATTTATCTAAAAGAATTGTTGATGCTAATATTGGCAAACCAGAATTTTTTGCACCAGAACAATTTACTTCTCCATGTAATTGATTTCCACCTTTAATTATTAATCTTTCCATCTACTATTCAGTTATATTTAATGGCTTCCATTCTTCTATTGCTAAATCAAGATCAAAATTATTTTTTTCAAGGATATCTTTGAATTGATTTCGGAAAGTAAGACCTAAATTTATCCCATCAATTATTATATTTACAATTTTGAGTTTCCCTGATTTATTTCTGTATAAAGTAAATTTAGTTTTTCCAGTCCATGAACTCGTGTCTGAGACAAATTGAATCTCAACCTCATAGGTTTTTCTGTTTACTTTAATTTCCTCATCAGTGATTATGTCGTATTCTTCAAATTCAAGAAGGGTTGTTACATAGGTGTCAAGCAACAATTTTTTCGTTCGTTCTTCAAATAATTTAATTTGCTCCCTTGAAGCACTGCTGTAAGCATCTGATAGTATTAGTCTCGCTACAGTTGTTATGTCTACCATAGGTTCCCAAATATTTTTGAGTTTTGTCTTGAACTCTTCAGGATTTGTTTCATAATTTGAACCTTCTTGTTTAATAAGTGTCAAAAAATATTGAGCATTTTTATCAATAAATTGATGAACTTCTGGTATTTTTTCTGCAGAAAGAAATGGTGAAAAAAGCGATAGAAGCAAAAAACTTCTTAAAAAAAATCGTATCATGTTTAGATTATAGTTTGAAATGAAGAAAAATATTTTTCAAAAAGAAGCAAAAAAGGCTTTTTTAATAGAATTAGATGAAATGCAGGCCTTTGCAAGGTCCAAATACTTCAATGTTGAAGAATTATGCAAAAAGATTTATGAATGTAAAGGAAAGATATTTTTAACCGGAGTGGGCAAATCTGGCCATATAGCCAATAAAATTTCAGCAACACTCTCAAGTACTGGGACTCCTTCATTTTTTATTCATCCTGCAGAAGCATTACATGGTGATCTAGGCATGTTGCAAAAAAATGATTCTATTTTGGCAATATCAAAATCCGGTGAAAGCAAAGAGATTTGTGATCTTATTCCTGCAATTAAGTTAAAAAAAATACCGCTGTACTCTATTACAGAAAATGAAAAGTCTAGAATTGCATCTGCATCTGATTCACATATTTTAGTAAAAGTTAATAGAGAGGCATGCCCAAATGATCTAGCGCCTACTTCAAGCACAACTGTCACTTTAGCTCTGGGTGATGCTATAGCTATATCTCTGCTCAAAGCTAAAGGATTTACTAGTGAAGATTTTGCCAAATCTCATCCAGGTGGAAAATTAGGAAAAAAGCTTACACTAAGAGCTAGAGACGTAATGATTCCAATATCAAAAGCAGCTAAAGTTGATGAAAATAGTTCATTAAAAGATCTAATTTTCGAAGTATCATCCAAAAAACAAGGAATTGCTCTTGTAAAAAAAATAAATAAAATTACTGGTGTTTTCTCAGATGGAGATTTAAGAAGAGAATTACAAAACAATACTGATATTCAAAATACAAAGGTTAAATCAGTTATGAGGAAAAAGTTCAAAACAATAAATCATGAAGAACTTATAGCTGAAGCAGCAAAGAAGATGAAAAAATACAAGGTCTACAATCTAATAGTTGAGCAAAAAGGTAATATTATTGGAGTACTTACAATGCATGATATTCTGGAAGCCAATGTTCTATAGATTAATTTTAATATTCTTGTCAATTAATGCTTATGCTCAGGAATATGAGATAAATTCTGACAAAGTTGAGATTAATACTGAACTTAACACAATAACATACAGCAACAATGTTTCTTTTAGTTCGGTAAATATTGATTTTGAAGCAGAAATTCTCAATATTGATCAAAATAATCAGTCATTTGAAGCATCTGGAAATCCAATAAAAGTTAGATTTTATGATGGAAAAGAGTACATAGAAGGTGAAGCAAATCTAATTGAAATTGTTTCAGGAAGCCTAATCTTAAAAGATGATGTTAGCATCATTAAATCTGGCAATAAAATTAGTTCGGATCAAATAATAATAAAACTTGGTGAAAATGATCAAAGTTGAATCTCTAGAACGTTCAGTGAATTCAAAAGTTTTATTTAAAGATATTAATCTTGAATTGCCAGCTAATCAGATTACTGGTTTACTTGGAGCCAATGGTGCTGGAAAAACAAGCCTTTTTAGATCTATAGCTGGACTATCTGATGTAGATTCAGGAAAACTCACTTTTTTTAATAAAAATCTTAGGGGCATGAGTTTAGAGCAAAGAGCTGCTATTGGTTTAAATTATGTTCCACAGGAGAATTCATTATTTGAAGAACTAACATTACTTGAAAATTTAATGGCTGTTGTTGAGTTAAAATTTGGCTCTATTAAAGAATCAAAACTTAAAGAAACATCAACTCTACTAAAAAAAATGAATCTAATTGAAAAAAGAGATATTAAAGCCAAAGATTTATCTGGTGGGGAAAAAAGAAAGACTGAAATTTTAAGGGCTATACTTTTGGAATCTAAATTTATACTTCTGGATGAGCCTTTTGCAGGAGTAGATCCAATATCTGTTGAAGAGATAAATAAGATCTTAAAAGATCTAAAAAAGCATGTTGGGATCTTTATAAGTGACCATAATTTTCGGGACGTTATTAATGTTTGTGACCTCATTATTCTTCTTAATCAAGGTGAAGTGCTTCTACAAGGGACCCCTAATGACGTCAAAAATAATCCAATAGCAAAAAAATTCTATTTTGGCGATCTTAATTAGACTAATAATCTTGTAAAATAGCCGAATGGCTAGCAAAAATTTAGACACAAAATTTGAAATCATACAGGATGCTATTTCTAATACAGAGTTTAAATCTAAACTAGGTCGCATATTAAATGAAATGACTCCTAGTGAGCTTGCATATGTGATTGAATCGTCTCCTCCCCAAGAAAGGAAAATAATTTGGGACTTAATTCAACTTGATACAGAAGGTGAGGTTCTTGGAGAATTAGATGAGAATCTTCGAGATGATTTGCTTAAAGGTATGGATGCCGAAGAAATCTCTAAAGCCATAAGTGATTTAGAAGTTGATGATCTTGCAGACATCTTGCAAAGCTTGCCTGAAAAGATAACAAATGAAGTGCTCAGCTTAATGAACTCTAGAGACAGAGGCAGAGTTGAAAATGTTTTAGATTTTCCAGAAGAATCAGCTGGAGGTTTAATGAATACCGATGTAATTACTGTAAGACCAGAAAATTCTATTGAGCTTGTAATGAGATATTTAAGATTTTTGAAAAAATTACCACAAAATACAGATGATATATATGTTCTGAGCAGAAATGATCAGTATTTGGGCATATTGCCTATAACTAAAATTATTACATCTGATCCAAGTTTAACTGTTAGAGAAGTAATGGATACTGAATTTCAACCCATTAAATCTGATACTAATCAAATAGAAGTCTATAACGAATTTAAAACAAGGGACCTTTTTTCTGCACCTATAGTTGATGACAAAAATTTGCTCGTTGGAAGAATTACCGTTGACGATATTATAGAAATTGCTGCTGATGAGGTTGAACAAGATTTTATAGGTTTTGCACAGATTGAAGAAGATGTTTTTGCTTCGCCAAAAAAATCTATAAAAAATAGACTTTTGTGGTTATCAATAAATCTTGTGACAGCTATTGCTGCTTCTTTATCTATAAGTTTATTTGAGAATGTGTTGAGTGAAATTGTTTACGCTGCCGTTTTAATGCCTATAGTAGCAAGCATGGGTGGAATTGCTGCTACTCAAACACTTGGTATATATATAAGAGCTGAAGCAATGAGAAAGATTAATAGAAAAAATTTAAAATATTTATTTAAAAGAGAGTTTATTGTCGCGTTGGCTAATTGTGTTGTATTTTCTATTTGTATTTATTTCTTTACTATAGTTTTATTTGATAACAACAAAATATCTTTAGCCATATCTCTCGCAATGATATTCAATTTACTTGCAGCTGCAATATTTGGATTTCTTCTTCCTCACTTTCTTAGAAAAATTGGTTATGATCCAGCCATAGCAGGAGGAGTAGTGATTACTACAGTAACAGATATAATAGGATTTATAAGCTTCTTAGGGATTCTTAGTTTCCTTGTTCTGTAACTCTAAATATTCTTTAACCAATTTTTTCTTTGTGTAATAAATATAAGAGTCCAGACTAATATATTGAGTAATGGATTTAAGATTACTCTTAGTTCTGTGCTTGAAGAAAAATTATTGAAATATCCTAAAAGAAAATTAAGAATTATACTTATCAAAAAAATCATAATGATTTGCTCCACAAAAGATCTCTGAATCCATTTTAAATTTCCAAAATTTAGATACGCGCCTATTAATGTAAAAGTTACTAAGTATGGAGCAGAGGAAACACTAAAAAACAAATCAATCAGGAAGCCTTTTATTACAAAATAATACAGGCTGGGGATCTTAGAAAAAAAGGTTGTAAATAATAGAGTTTGCACTAAAAAAATATCTGGGAGATAGATCCAAACCCCAGTTGATAAGAGAATATAATTTACAATTATTAAAAGAAATAAAATTAGAATTCTTATTAATTCATTCATGTAAATAAGCCTTTCTATTCATGGATTTAAAGGGGTCAAAAAATAATTCGATTTCAATTTCCTGTAGAAAGAAATTATTCTCAATATCATTTATATTTGCTAAATAACCTACAATTAATCCTTCAGGATAAATACCATCAAATCCAGTTGTATAAAAAGTATCGCCTATTTCATATGCAACTGCTTTTGATTCGTTTAAACAGGTAATTATCGAACCCTCACCCTTTCCTTTTGCTATACAAAAAAAATCTTTTGCTGTTTTTAATGAAATATATTCTTCAGGATCACTTAGTAATCTAACTTCAATTTCATTTTTGGATATTCTTCTTGTTTTGCCTATTACAAAATCTCCATGAGAAACAGCATAAACTCCGTTCTCAAACTCAGAGGGGTTTGTAATAAATACTCTATGCTTATTGCAGCAATTAAAATTTACTTGATCAAAAGAAGATATGTAGATATCACTATTACTATTATTTAAGTTTTCGTAATTGTAATAGGGGTTTGAATTCTCAAGAGACTTAATCTTTAAGTCTTTCTCATAAACTAAATCTTGTAAATTTATAATTTCTTTTTTTAATTTGGCTACTTCCTCATTTTGAAGCCTTTGATACTGATCCATTGTCTGATAAAAAAACTTCTCCGGTATCTCTAGAATTTTAGAGAGTAATCTTTGAGCTTTAAAATTAAGATCAAACGCATTAGAAATAGAACTAAGGGCAATAAAAAGAATAATTCCAACAATTGAAATTCTGATTTTATTCTTTATGGGTATTATTTTTGCTGACATTAATCCTCAGCGAATAAATCAAAATCCTTATCCATCAACCCTAAAGCAATTCCACCACCTCGTGCAACACTAGTTAATGGATCATCTGCTACTTTTGTCGGTATTCCAGTTGATTGCTCAATCAAAGTATCAAGACAGTGTAATAATGCTCCTCCTCCTGTGAGAACAATTCCATCTTGAGATATAACAGCAGCAAGCTCAGGTGGAGAAAGCTCAAGTGCTGTCCTAATAGATCTAACAATTGCTGATGTTTGAGTTTCAAGAGCTCCAAAACCATCCTCTTTTTTGAATATAACAGGTTCAGGTATTCCTTCTGCGAGATTTCTTCCTCTAAATTCATACGGGTCAAATTCTTTTTTACAATTAAGTGTTGCACATCCAACTTGTAACTTTATTAGTTCTGCGGTCGATTCTCCTATTACTACTCCAAATTTTCTTCTTACATAAGTTTGAATTGCTTGATCAAATTTATCGCCTCCAACTTTGAGAGACTCAGAATAAACAATGCCATTAAGAGATAAAATTGCTACCTCTGAGGTTCCTCCTCCAACATCTACAACCATGCTTCCTCTAGCTTTATCTATTTCAACACCCGCACCCAACGCTGCTGCTATTGGTTCTTCAATAAGCTTTACAACACTTGCCCCAGCAGATAAAGCTGATTCTCTAATTGCCCTTTTTTCAACCTGCGTTGCCTGAGAAGGAACGCAAATTAAAACTCTTGGGCTTGGTGAAAGAATTGAATTATTAGAAACTTTTTTTATAAAATGCTGAAGCATTTTTTCAGTTACATTAAAATCAGCAATTACACCATCTCTCAAAGGTCTTATTGCTTCCATTTTTCCAGGAGTTCTGCCTAACATTTTTTTAGCATCATGGCCTACTGCAACTACTGTTTTTTGACCATTCTTCTCTTGAATTGCAACAACAGAAGGTTCGTCAAGAACAATACCATGCTCTTTCGTGTAGATTAATGTGTTTGCTGTCCCCAAATCGATAGATATATCATTTGAAAAAAGACCACGTAAAAATTTAAACATTCTTAATATATCTCTATAATATTCAGAATCTTATAGAATAAGGCTTTTAATGGATAAAATCGAGCTAAAAAATCTATT
>MDTE01068763.1_pt1 | contig 30392 bp, 25 predicted proteins | sample 811231 | NCBI WGS metagenome assembly MDTE01 (sample SAMN05326651, study PRJNA326480) | marine metagenome | isolation source: seawater | place: Indian Ocean: Red Sea | collected 2010 | reverse complement strand
GCTGACGGATATCTTCCAGAACGGCTCGCAACGCTTCCAGGTTGCCATGAATGTCGCTAATCAGCGCGAGCTTCACGCCATACTCCCTTGTCTTTTCGATCAAACGAGGAACTCAACACAGTACTCCAGCGTACCGCATCTCCCGAACTCTCTCTGCCTCTCCGACGACCTCAACACCGGTCCATCTCCGCCTGCCAAACTCGTCTCGATTTGAGCCCGGCGTCAACCTCACCCAGTGTACCAACCTGGGGCCGCGCGATTCAACGTGGGTTCTCGCCGCACCGCACGATCCCACCAGCAAAGAGCCAGCTAGTGCGTCATCCGATACCACCCGATGACCACTAACGGTATGCCGTCGATAGAGTGCTTTTGACTGATGACATATTACTGATGACAACGTCGCAAAAGAACCGCACCCGCGCCGTCGATCCAGACCATGAGCCCGGCGGCCCGGAACATTGGTCCTACTCAACCACGGCAAGTACGTCGTCCTCACATACTATGATCACTTCGTCGTCCATTAGCACTTCCGTCTTCCCGTTTCCATAAAACAGGACTCGATCCCCTTCCTGAACTTGTGGGCTAACACGCTCTCCGTTGGGGAGTCGACGCCCCTCACCGACCGACAAGACACGCCCCTGTTGCGTAAGTCCCTGGGCTGCCTCTGGCAGGAGAATCCCGCCGGCAGAGGTCGGCTCTGCAGCAATTCGCTTCACGACCAGATTATCGCCCAATGGTTCGACTCGCATTTGGCTCTTTATCCGTTACGAAGTCACCCTGCCACCCCAGCGGGGCGGCCTCAAACAAGTCGCAGATTCTCGCACGCGACTGGCACTCACACAAGTGGCGAAATTGGGCTGTTTTGGATTTCTCGCCCCCTCCGCTTCGCTGCCCAGCGGCCTACCGTTGACTGGGACCTGCCCCCCTGAAAAACCCTGCCAGAACAACTTCTACGACAACTCTGCCCTAGATCGTTAAGGAGAACTGACCGCGCATTCCGATAAACCGTACTATTGCCGCCCAAAATGCGTTCGGCGTTACCGCTGCGGCGATTGAATTTTCCTTGCCAAATGGTGGAATTTTCGATGAATGCTCGCCCGCAACAGCCGGACGCCACCAATCTCAATCCTGCCTGCGATTCCAACTCGGGCCACCGCTACGATGCGGCCCACTATTCCAGGGCCCCCTCACCAGATCATAACGTTACGCCGACGGCCCTTCCGGAAGTCGAGCTGCTGCAACGTCAGACGCAGCAACTTGAAACACACCTCAAACAGCGGCTCCACGAGCTGGACCGCCGCGAGGCACAAGTCCACGCATCGTGCGCACAACTGGAATCCGACTTGCGAATCGCCCGCATGTGGTGGCTGGATCATCAGTGTGAATTGCAAGAACACGAGCAATTTTCGTCAAAACACGTGAAACACTCCGTGGACGACAACACACAGCCCGCGGCAGTAACGCGCGCCACAAAACGACCACTCGCTTCAGACGAACAACAGCGGACCGACCTGGAAACCCTCCGCATTAACCTCGGACTCGCCGAATCGCCTGTACCGACGACAAAACAAGGTCACCCATCTCCACACAACACGGAGGCGAATCCGGGTGATATACATGAGACAACACTCCACACGGTGCTGGAAACCCTGAAACACAGTGCCAGTCGACTACATGCCGACCAGCGAACGCTCGCGCAAGAACGCGAGGCGTGGCAACAGGAACGCATGGATCAAGAAGCGGAACTGAAACACCGCGAACAGCAACTGGAGAAAAAAGTCACGCGTGCTGCACAACGACTACAGCAACGCCGAGCGCTACTTTCACGAATGAGCAAAACCGTAGCCGCCTGGGATGAACAAGCAGTGCAGCACCATCGTGCATCACTAGAAGCCCGATGGGTGGCGGAACAACTCTACCACGATCTCCAAGCCACCGTGCCATCGGGTCAGCTCCGCGATAAACGTCAGGCGGCGCAGCGACGACTGGAACAGCACTACCACAATCGAGAAGCCGCCGCGCAACAGCGTCAGCTGGTATTGAACCAACAGACCGCACAGTTACATCGGCAACAGGCTGAACTGGCAAAACAGCGTGCAACCATACTGCAAGAGACTGAGAGCCAACGTCGGAAGATTGCGCAATTGACTGCACGGCTCGTGGAGCGGCAACGTCAACTCGACCGACGTCAACAACTACTACGCCAGCAGCGTCAAACATGGCAAAACGAGCAGTACCAGCAACAGCAGGCGATCTACCAGCTACTGACGGAACGCGATTACGTGCCAACGCCACCTGCAGCCGGCAGCCATAGTCAATAGACCCAAAGTCATAGATTAATGCCTTGACTCTACGGCTCTCCATTCCTGGTCCATAGTGTGCCGACCAGCCAAACGGTCGGGCTTCATATCGTCAAGATATCGTCCAGATATGACACCACGCGGCGCGGAAAACCGTCCCCCAGGCCCCGACAGCACCCGTTTCTGCTAAGATGTGTTGCCCCTTTCAGATAATATGCCCATGGCCACCATCTACATCCCACCTTCGTTACAAACGCTTACCGACGGACTCGAAAAAGTAGAACTCGAGGCCCTGCGGGTCAGTGATGCTGTCCAAGGCCTGGAACAGCGTTTTCCCGGCATTGAAAGTCGACTGTGCGAAGGAGACCAGCTGTCGCCGGGACTACAGGTATCTGTAGACGGATCGCTGCGTGGACTGGGCCTGCTGTGCCGCCTCAACCAGGATAGTGAAGTCCATTTCCTCCCCGCCCTGGGCGGGGGATAACTCAATTTCTTTCCAACACGCGCTCACATCATGAACTTACCCGCTCTGCAATCCGCGCCACATGACATTGACACACCTGCGCTCTGTGTTGACTTGGATCGAATGGAAGCCAACATTGGCCACATGGTCGCTTGCTGCCGTCAACACAAGATTGACTGGCGTCCCCACTCCAAGTGCCACAAATCACCTGCTATCGCACAGAAACTTGTGGCAGCAGGCGCCATCGGCGTAACCTGCGCAAAAGTCGGAGAAGCCGAGGTGATGGCTGCCGCTGGAGTGACTGACTTGCTCATCGCGAACCAGATTGTCGGCGCACAAAAAGTCGCACGCCTTGTCGAATTGCGCCGCACAGCGGACCCAATCATCTGCTTCGACCATCTGGATCAAGCACGGCCTATCGGCGCAGCGATGCATGACGAGGGACTGGCTATCCGCGCACTGATCGAAGTCGACATCGGTATGCAACGTGCCGGAACACTCCCCGGTGAACCCAGCGTTCAACTCGCAACGGCACTCGCCGAACTACCTGGAATTCAATTCGCCGGCGTCATGGGATACGAGGGGCACTTGTTACGCGTAGCCGACCCGGCAGAAAAAGAAGAACGCATTCGCACCGACATAGGGACTCTGGTCAAGACAAAAGAGCTGGTGGAAAGCCACAACATTGAATGCCCGATTTGCTCCTGCGGGGGCACTGGATCGTATGCTTATTCGGCGTCCCAGCCTGGCATTACTGAAATCCAGGCGGGTGGTGCAATCTTTATGGACGACTACTATCGCAAACAATGTCATGTCGAAGGTCTTGATTTCGCGCTCACGCTCATGGCAACCGTAGTCAGCCGCCCTGCCCCAGACCGAGCAATTATCGACGCTGGACGCAAGACGATGAATGCAGAACTCGAAATGCCGCGTGTAATTAGCCACACCGGCATCCAGGTTGAAGGGCTGTCTGCAGAACACGGCACGCTTCATCTAGAGCCCGAGGCGGCAGACCTGGCAATCGGTGACCGCCTCGTACTGATGCCCGGATATTCTGACTTTACATGCGTACTCCACGATCGTTTCTTTGCTTTCCGCGACCAAAATCTGGAGGAAATCTGGCCCCTCGAAGGTCGCGGTAGACTGCAATAATCCAGGCCGTTCTTCGGCCTTCCACTAGCCCAGGAATTCTGCCACACTTCGCCACGCTAAGCGTTCGTCGCTCTCCTTTTCAAAAGGAATCGTGGCATCATGTCGCGCAGATTCTGTCCTCTGCTGATGGTCGTATTCTTCGTTGCTCTCAGTGGCGATGCGCCGGGCCAGATCCCGATTGAATCCGTGCCCGCCAAGGCCGATGCCACCCCGGCGGCCAAGTCTGAAAACACCGACCCGACGCTGGCCGCCGAATTGGCCTCACCGCGAGCTACTTTGCGTACTTTTCTGGAAGCCTGTCGCCAGGAGGATATGAAACGGGCGGCCTTAACGCTCGACATCTCCGAGATGCCCGGCAGTGACGACGCCCGCGCGCTTGCCTCGCAGCGGATCGCCGCGAAACTTAATGAAATCCTCAGCCGACTCCTGGACGTAGATCTATCAAGCGTCCCGGATGATCCAGAACACCCACAGGCATACTCGCTGGTCGAAGGCCAGGACATTCCGGATGAAACCGATATTGCCGCACTCGCCGCGATCAAGATCAGCCGCATCCCTGCGGACAAGTTATGGCGATTCAGTTCCGAAACCGTTGATCAAATTGACACGCTCCGTGAACAAGCCAAAGACCGCAAACCAGTCACACCTGGAAAAGCCGTGCAGTCAACCGACCTGGCAATCCGGTTGTCCGACCTGTTTCCCAACCTTCAGAACAAGACCCTGGTCCTGAAAGATTACCAGTGGATCTGCCTCGCCGTTCTGATATTCCTCGGTTTTCTAGCTGACATACTAGTGCGTTTGTTGCTGCGTCACCTGACGGTCGCCTGGTTCCGTTTCATGCGTAACGGCGAGCAACGGCAGGCAGAAAAACACGTCTGGCGCCCTCTTGGTTTACTTGCCCAAGCGCTCGTCTGGTACGGCGGCATCTGGCTCATCGATCTAAACCCATTAGTCCACTCCATCTTCGGCTATGGTGTCAAAACACTGACTGTCGTGTCGGCGACATGGACGGCATTTCGACTGACCGACCTCCTCTCCGCCTACCTGGCACGGCGGGCGGCAGCGACTCCCACCCGCTTCGATGACTTGCTGGTGCAACTCCTCTCCAAGTCACTCAAAGCACTTTCCTTATGCGTGGGATTGATCCTGTTTTCACACGTCTTTGCCCTTGATCTCTGGGGCCTCATGGGCGGGCTCGGGATCGGCGGCCTCGCACTGGCCTTTGCCGCCAAAGACACGATCGGCAACTTCTTTGGTTCGCTCACCGTATTGGCAGACCGCCCCTTTGAAATTGGCGACTGGATCATCACCGAAGGTGTCGAAGGTTCTGTTGAAAACGTGGGGTTTCGCAGTACACGGCTGCGCACCTTCTATAACTCGGTGATCACTTTGCCCAACAGCCGTCTGACTACTGCGGTCGTTGACAACATGGGCCGACGACGGTTCCGGAGATTCAAAGAAACGATCGGTATTCAATACGATTCATCTCCGGAACAGATGGAAGCGTTTTGCGAGGGGATTCGTGAACTGATTCGTCGCCATCCGTACACCCGCAAAGACTACTATCACGTGTACTTCAACGGCTTCGGGGACAACGCCTTGAACATCCTCTTGTACTGCTTTGTTGAAACCCCCGACTGGGCAACCGAACTTCGCGAAAAACATCGGTTGTTCCAGGACATTTCCCGGCTCGCTGCCAGCCTCGGCGTGTCCTTTGCATTCCCCACGCGTACAATTCACCTGGTGCAATCGGAAAACACCCCAACGGAGGCTCCGCAAATGGGTGATCCAATCGATGCGGGACGTCTACAAGGTGCAGAAATCGCCGGACCTCCAGCGACCGCAGAAACACGCCCGGGACCCGTTGTCTTTACCAATCCGTAGGCAACTGCTGCTGCGCCTGCCGGCAATTCAGTCGGCCCCCTTCCAAAACCAGGCGCTGTAAATCTAAAACGACTGGCGACCGCGAAAAGGATTGCGGCAACTCGTCGAATTTCCGACTCTGCGGTAAACACGCGATAGGATATAATCCGAGTACGCGCCGTAACCCAGTGGAATCCCGTTAAATCTGGCTCGCAGGAGTCCCAGCATGACCGACGATGCTCCCCGCAGCGAGCAAGATCGTACCGATGCCGTCTCGGCGGAACTTCCCCGTTCAGAGGCAGGGCCAGGTACGGCCAACGAAGGCACCTCTGCAGAGCCAGACCAGGAAACATCCTCCACCGACAGCACGAGCCAGTCACCCGAGAACCTCACGGCATCCACAACTGAAAATGCTACTGAAACGCTGATCGAAATCGGCCCCAGTGGGATGCAAGAATTTGTGCAGCGGGGTGGTGCATTTGTTTTCTCGACCATCTTTCATCTGGTGGCCTTGCTTGTACTGGGGCTTTGCACCCTCAACACCGTTGTCCAGGAAGAAATCATTTCCCTGCTTTCTCCGGCGATTGAGGAGCAACCTGACGACGTGCCGGTCGAACTGGAGTTGGAGCAAGACCTGCAAGCAGCCACTGAAGTTACCCAGGCAGTCTTCGACAGCGCAGTGGCCGCAGCCGCACAAAGCGGAGCTACCACGGGCGAAGCAAGTGAACCACAACTCGACCAACAACTACTGGAAGAATTCAGTTCGCCGCAGGTCAAAATCCAGCCACCCTCGCTTGGACTTCCCAGCATGACCCGTGCTTTTGAGGCACTGCCTGAAGGCATTCTCGGCGACCCACGAATGGTTGTGGACAGTTATCAGCAGGCCATGGACCAGATCACGCAGGAAATACTATGGATGCTCGAACGTGGGAACGTTCTCGTGGTCTGGTGTTTTGACCAATCGCAGAGCATGAAAGATGATCAACGTGAAATTCGTGACCGAATCAACAAGGTTTACGCTGAACTGGGCCTTGTCGACCAGGCCAGCGGCAGTCATCTACTCACCGCGGTAACCAGCTTTGGAGCCGGATTTCAGATTCACACCACGGCCAACAACAAACCCAGACCAACGAGTAACCGCGCTGAAATCCGCGATGCAATCGATCTGGTTCCGGTCGATCCATCTGGGACAGAAAACATGTGCGGAGCCGTGCGTCAGGCCATTGGTTTTCATCGTCCGATGGCAAGAAGACGCCAGATGATTCTGATCCTGGTCAGCGATGAGAGTGGCAATCCACAAAATAATGCCGCGCTGCTGGAAAATACCATTGCCGAAGCCCGGGCAGCCCGCTGTCGGGTCTACACCATGGGACGAGAAGCGGTGTTTGGCTATCCTTGGGCGCACATCCGTTACAAACATCCACAAACCAAACGCACCCACTGGCTGCGCGTCGATCGAGGGCCCGAAACCGCATTCGTTGAGCAACTTCAAACCAATGGATTCCACCGTCGACACGACGCCTTTTCCAGTGGCTTTGGCCCTTACGATCAAGCTCGGCTTTCCCGAGAAACAGGAGGTATTTTCTTCCTGTTGCCAAGCATCGAAGCTGATCTTGTGGGTGGTAAAGCAGGTAAACGTCGCTACAAACTCGACGCCATGCGTCCCTACCGCCCCGACTTGCGAGCGCGTCTTTCTGTGGTTTCCGATCGCAACAAGTACCCCCTGCGATCATTGATCTGGAAAGTTGTCAATGACCTTGATCCCACGAAAGCCCGCCAGGTCAATATGCCCGTTGACTTCCCGCTGGCAGCCGCTCAATTTCTGCCAGCCGCGAGAGCCGCACAAACCAAAGCGGCAACTTATATCAACTATCTGGGGACCGTCCAGAAAATGCTCGAGTCAGGAAAACTACTGCGTGAACAAGAGCCAGAGCCTCGCTGGCAGGCGAACTACGATTTAATTCTGGCTCAGATTGTCGCCTACCAGGCGAGAATGTACGAGTATGGCGTCGCAATTGAACAATTCATCAAGACACCTAAGACTGCGGCGTTGACTCGACCGCCCAACCTGCGACTCGTCGATTGGAATATCACCACCAACCACAACGTACGTACCGAGACCAGCAAGCCTTACATCAAGCGTTCTACCGCGTTATTCAACCAGATCATTGCCGATCACCCCGGCACTCCCTGGGCAGCACGGGCCCAGCAAGAATTAACAAGAGGGTTTGGAGTTGATCTGGTACCTGACTACGATCCACCTTACATTCAGGTGAGTAACCCCAAACCACTACCCAAATTGTAGTCCCCCGAGGCGAAGTTACTTTACGATCCCAGTCCGTTGTTTGCAGGCAGTACCACAGTGCCCATTCGACACACACCGCGTACAGGCGAACAAACTACGATTTCCAGCGGGTCAACGAACGATTCCCTGCAGCAGCGGCCTGGCAGTGGATTCTCGCGCCGAACTGCCCTGACCACCGCAACCGGCTGGGGAGCAAGCCTGCCATGGCTTTCAGGTCTTGCTGCGGCGAAACGCGACCCCGCCTGGAACAAGACACTCGGCAAAGGACTCAACTGGGTCGCCAAGACACAGTCTAATCTGGGACATTGGACTTCAGGCAATCCTGGGCCCTACCCGACCGCAATGACCGCCTTGGCCGCCACGTCCCTGATTTGCGCCGGCGCGACGACAACACAAGGGCCATTCGCCCGCAACATTCGCCGCGCCGTCGACTTTCTTGTGCAAAAGAAGGCACGCCCCAATGGCCTGATTGGCGACCCGTTAACAGATAACCGCTACACCTATGGCCATGGTTTTTCGATGCTCTTCTTGTCACAAGTACTGGGCGAAGAAGAGGACCGGGACCGGCGTAGTGAACTGATCGACGTACTCACGCGCGCCGTGGAATTCAGTGTGCGGGCACAAACCAAGTCCGGAGGCTGGGGCTACGTCAGCGCCAAGGACGGCAACAATTTCGACGAAGGATCGACAACGATCACGCAAGTGCAAGGCCTCAGAGGTTGTCGTAACGCAGGGATCGCCGTACCGACAGAGGCCATCGAACAAGCCAAGAAGTACATCTATCGGTGCAAGAACAAGGATGGCGGAATTTCCTACAGTTCTCGCAATCGCGGAAGTTCACGGCCGGCAATTACTGCTGCGGCCCTCGCGTCGCTTTACAATGCGGGTGACTACGACAGCCCCCAACAAAAGCAGATGTATTCTTATTGCAAGAAAACACTACACAACATCAAATCCGGTTCTTCGAGGTCTTTCGGGCACTGGCACTACACCTACCTCTACTATTCGCAGGTGGTATACCGACAAGGTGGTGCCGAGTGGATCCCGTTTCGAGACAACTTGTTCAAGAAAATCGTTCGCGAACAGAATGGCAACGGCAGCTGGTCTGGCAACATCGGCCCTATCTACGTCACCGCCTGCAATCTGATCATGATGCAGCTGGATCAGGGATACCTGCCGATTTACCAGCGCTAGTCACTTATCTCCGGCCTTGCGTTGATACGCTATGCCACCCGGTATCCTCTGAGACCGGCGCCGCAGCCACCGGTTCGACAACTGCGATCGGCACCAGGTAGCTGGCTTTCGCAACCGCTGGTTGATCCCAGGCAATCAGCGCTGACCGTGCAGCTGACGTTCCCAACCGAGCAGTGTGACGGGGGTTCAACGGAACGGCAGGCCGACGGCGTGTCGCACTGGGAACGGTGCGATGCGCTGGATCAGGAATAGGCTGCAAGTTGATGTTTTGGTTTGGATCACGTCGCATCGGAGAGACGCGTGGAACCGCCGGCAAGGCCTGATTACGCTGTCGCTCAAGCAGAGGATTAACCTGTGGCTGTGGCTGAACGCCCGATCCCAGGGTCGGCGCACGGTCGGCAGCATTCGATTGTGGCGAAGGCACGGTTACCGCAGGGGCGGTGACTGCGGGCGCACCCAATGGAGGCATCGACGGTGTTGGCTGAAGAACTCCAGGCGCCATTGTCAGTGCCGGCGCCGTACCCAGCAATGGATTTCCGGGCTGGAGGCCAACCGGTATCGCAGGAGCGCGGTTCGCAAGCGACACCGTCGAATAGACAGGCCGATAACTGGTTACCGGCACGCGTCGCTGCTGCCATTGGTAAGCCGTACAAGGCTGAAGTGTCGTCTTCATGGCGGAAGTCGTCGGGTCCATGGCGGTAACTGGCCGGTAATAGGTTACCGGCGCAGGAATCCACTGCGTCTGGTATCTGGTGCGTGGGACATAGCCGACAACAACCCGCTGCAAATTAAAGGGTCGTGCGACGGAATAAGCACTACCGTTGCCCTGTGGAAACAGGCGCGCCGCCACAGAAGATTCCGCAGGTTGCCCCGTCAACCAGTCCCAAAGACGGCAAGCTTCCGCACGGCCGGCAGGTAAACTGCCCAATAGCAAGGCGAGACAAAACAAGTGCTTTTTTCTCATACGAATGCCCAACCGTAAATGGATCAGGGGGTTACGTCGATATACAACCGCCTATTGGAGCCTAGTTCAAACCCTGAGAAAACGATAGTCTCTGGTGCCCCGCGCCCTGCGGATCACCAGAAATACATGGGATCACACGGATTGGAGGAAACGTGAGGGCCAGGCCGATCGTACCCACAAAGCGATAAGTCCTTTGGCAGCCGACGTTTGATCGACGACAATGCCCCGCCCAAAGTACGCCACGCGTATGGCAGCCTGATAGCCACCCCGGTACCTGAGCCCCTTGTCACAAACCTGCCACTCGAGCAGGCTCTCTCCGGCACATACGGCGGCAACCGTTATCAGGGCGCGGGAACCGTGCCGTCCACAGCCCTCCGTCGGCGGTGTTCAAACAGGTCATAGAGTGCAAACAACGTCTCACGTAAATTGCCTTCCTGACGGTAGTAGCAGTTTCGCACATCCTCTTCCAGAATCAGGTTCTCAGGACAGGACTGGAGCAAGCGTGAGACAATCTGCTGAACCCATGCCAGCGAAGCTTTTGTCCGCACCAGCCACGGCAACTGAACATCGCGGTGGCTGGTAACCAGTAAGCCGCAACCACGCCAGCCACACAACCACCGCAATACCCATTGTGCGAACCGTGGCAACTGTTCAAATCCGTCCACAATTAAACGAGTCCCACTGCGACGCGTTGCCGACAGAGCCTGCTGAAAACCCCGATGCCAGCCCTGTCTGTGCAATACCACTTTTACGACCGGCGCCGACCGTTGCAGCAACTGAATCTCTAATTGATTGACGAGCGTTGTTTTGCCAGATCCATGCGGCCCTACGATCTGTCCCCAACCCCGCTCAACTTCAAGTTGTCGCATTAGCTGGTTCAAACAAATACCCGGAAGCGGCTCAAAACATACGCGGCTGGGGTCAATCCAACGCACGGAAAAAGGATTACTGTCCGGCCAGCGCAATCCACCAGGCGTACCAATAGCCTGCACTGCAAATGAGGACTGTACATCCGGTGACGGCGAACACAACGAACAAGCACACTGGAAGAATGTCACTCGGTCACCTCGGCCTCATAAATCACAGGAGCATCCCCTAACTGAAACGGCACCTCCAGAAACGCGTCTCTTCCCCGACCTAAAAAAATACGTACTCGTACACACCACCGGATTTTCACGAGGATTCCAGAATAGCTCAGAGGGGTTCTCGGCAGCGTCGTACGAAAATGCCGCATCGGCCGTAAATCACCCGTGTTCCGATCTGCGGCAACACGACGCTCGAAATAATGGATGCCGAGATCTTCATCACCCTTTCCCTCGGTGTACCACATCACCGAAGCTTCAACGGCACGCAAATCCGCCTGCTCCACAGCATCCACCTGGTATTCACAATCAAGCTCCTGGCCAGGCCAAAAAACACGGCCCTGCTCTTTGAGTCGAATGCTAATCAACGGGTCTAACATGCCGTTCACTCGCTCACCACAGGTGCAATCACCACTGGAAAACCTCGCTCAAATGACTGCCAACCCGTGCCCTGGCCGCGCACCATAAGCTTCCATTGTATGACGTTGTGCTGGCCCTGAAACGAGTGCATTGTCTTCTCTGAAATCTGTAGCGGGCAACGTTCTTCATAGGGCTGTTCACGACGGATCTGACAATCCTGCCCTCGATGAATCAACTCCTCGACGACGACGCGACGCTCTGTGCGGACGTCGGTACCCTGTCGATAAGTCACCTCTTCTTCACATACCAAAAGCACTTCCAGCGTCTGCAAATGCAACCGACCGCACTGCGACATGTAGACTTCATATGCGTCCCCCGGATGCAAGGGGTGATCGGAAATCTCTACGGTCGTAGGGCCGATCCCGCCGCGCATGCGCACCTGCCGAACAAAAAACACGCTCGCCCAGCCGGCCATGGCACCGAAAAAACTGGTCAACGCAATCAGGGCGATTTGCAGATTACCAGTTACCCACTCGCGAAACAGTACCAGCAACAACACAATCGCAATGCCATTACAAACCAGGCATAAAAAACCCGTCGCCAGAAAGGCGAGCGTCTGAGTCTGAATGACTGGCAATCGATATCGCAGCTCGACACCGGGACTGTTGTTCAGTGACTTGTGATCTGGGACGCCAGGATGTTCACTGAGCGAGGGCAGCTCGTCATTGATCAGATCAATATCTGCAGCGCGCTTAACAAGTGCCGCCCGACGTTCCGTTGACGTCCCGGTCTGCAAAGCGGTGAGCACCAGACCCCCACCACCAATCAGCAGAAACGAGGTAGAAATCAGCACCATCAACCAGAATTGAAATCCGACCGGTGGCTCGAGCAGCACTGCTGATGGCGACTGGGTATACCTTATGAAGACGTAAACCTGAACGATCCCGCCTAGTAACAAAAGCAGTCCAAAAAAAGATGCTTCTCCAACACTGCCAGCCAACCTGGATCCCGTCCGGCGCCGCCCTCGCTTCTTCTGCCAAACTCGAAACCACCTCGACACGGAATTGCGTCTCCTTTGAAATCCACCGCTGCCATGTTTCGTACCGCAACCAACCACAGTAACGCCAGGAGTCGGAATATACGCTGGCCTGCCCGGCCTGTGTCGCTCGTTTCCCGTATTTGCTGACGACACACTTCCGCAGGCACTTCCCTGCCTGGCGAACGCCTGGACAGCAGGGCTCGAGAAAGCAGACAATCGGCTCTAATTCCAGAACAAGCCCCCTACTGTCACACGCTTCGTCGTTCTGAGCGTGTATCCTGGCCCGAATATGATGGTCACGCAAGCTGCCTGGATGTGGCCGCTTCGCCAACAGGTGGGTAGAATGTGCCGCTAAAGTTAGCCCCCGCACTGGAAGGGATCCGCATGACCTGTGCTCACAGAGGAACATCCACCCGTTTCCTGGCCTCACTACTCATCGCTTCTGCGATGTTCCCAACCTGCCTGCCCACCGCGGTTGGCGGGGACTGGCCACAGCTTCTCGGGCCCACTCGAAATGGCTCGGCAACCGATGAGAATTTATTGGAAACCTGGCCGGCAGCGGGCCCTCAGAAACTCTGGTCGGTATCACTGGGCCAAGGCTACGCCGGTCCGGTAGTCGCGGGCATCCGAGTCATCGCGTTTCATCGTGTCGGTAACCAGGAGCAGCTGCTCTGTTGCCATCGGGACACCGGAAAAAAACTCTGGCAAACTAGTTTTCCAGCGAGATATGCCGGTGGCGTCAATCCAGACACTGGTCCACGTTGCACGCCAGTCATACACGCAAACCGAGTCTACGCATTCGGTGCTGCAGGCGTCATGCACTGTGTCACACTCGACACGGGAAAGGCCGTCTGGTCCCGTGATCTCTATGGAGACTATCGGGGAGATGAAGGCTATTTTGGCGCAGGGAGCAGCCCGATCGTTGCCGACAACAAGTTGCTGGTAAATCTTGGCGGACGGGACAACGCCGGCCTTGTTGCGCTCACCCTGGAAAGCGGCAAGACCGTCTGGCAAGTTACTGATGAACGCGCCAGTTACTCATCACCCACGGTCGTTCAAGTCAAGGGTAAAACCCACGTCGTCTTCGTAACACGGCTGAACACCATTTGTGTGGCAGCAGACAATGGAAAAACTGCGTTCCAGTTTCCCTTCGGTCGTCGCGGCCCCACGGTCAACGCAGCAACCCCACTCGTATTCAACGGCCACCTGTTCGTAAGCGCTGCATACGGTGTCGGCGCGCGTTTGACGCGAATTGCGAATGGTACCGCCACCGAGGTTTGGAGTAACGACACCTCGATGTCAAGCCAATATTCAACATGTGTATTTCATCGCCAATTTCTCTATGGGACACACGGTCGAGAAGATTTCAACAACGGAGAATTGCGCTGTATTGCCGCGCAAAACGGCCGCGTTCGCTGGTCGGTTCCCGGTTTCGGCGTCGCCAACGTACTGCTGTCAGAAGACCGACTGCTGGCACTGAATACAACCGGTCAACTCACCCTGGCTGCTGCGAACAGCAGCGAATACCAGAAAATCGCACAAGCGTCGGTAAGCCGTGGAACTACACGGGCCGTGCCAGCGCTTGCCCATGGCCTATTCCTGTTTCGAGCCAATACGCGTTCCAAAAGCGATCTGGTCGCACTGGTGGTCGGCAAACGGTAAGCCGTACCCCCACCTCCACGGCACGACACAGAAGTCTCGTAAAGCAAACAGGCCCTGCGCACAGCCGTCTCGCCGGACTCTTGCGCAGAATCTCCGTTGCGCAGAATCTCAGTGAAGGAACACAACAATCTTGCGACTGGCCGACAGAGGAGTCCATTTTCCTGGCACTGCACCGATCCATCTCTGGAGTATAGTAGAAAGTGAGCAGTCTACAGATCGCCGGCGAAACACCTCGTCTTCTGCAATTCTGTAGACCGAACCAGGAGCCCTCGGATTGACTACACACTCACAGCGAATTCTGGTAACTGGCGGGGCTGGTTTTCTGGGGTCACATCTTTGTGAACGATTAGTCGAGGCCGGTCACGACGTGATTTGCCTGGACAATTTCTTCACCAGCCAAAAAGCAAACGTCAGCCACTTGCTCGACCAACCCAACTTCGAGTTGATTCGACACGACATCACCGTGCCAATCTGGCTGGAAGTTGACCAGATCTATAACCTCGCCTGTCCGGCAGCACCAGGACATTATCAATTCAATCCAATCAAGACGATCAAAACCTCACTCAGCGGAGCCATTAACGTCCTTGGCATGGCTAAACGCTGCGGCGCCAAAGTTCTCCAGGCATCAACCAGTGAAGTTTACGGCAACCCTACGATACACCCACAACCGGAATCCTATACGGGAAACGTCAACCCAATTGGACCACGGGCGTGTTACGATGAGGGAAAGCGCGCCGCGGAAACACTATTCGCGGATTATCATCGCATGCACCGGACCAATGTCAGAATTGTGAGAATCTTCAATACCTATGGCCCTCGCATGCATCCATTTGATGGAAGGGTTGTATCCAACTTCATCCGTCAGGCTCTGTGCGGCGAAGACCTGACCCTATTTGGTGACGGCTCACAGACACGTTCCTTCTGCTACCGAGATGACCTTATCGAAGGCATCATCCGCATGATGAACGCACCGGATGAGTTGATTGGACCGATCAATCTTGGCAACCCTGGTGAGTTTTCGATGCTTCAGCTCGCGGAAGAAATCCTTGAGCTGACTGAATCTGACTCGCAAATCACCTACTCCCCGCTACCACCGGATGATCCCCAGAAGCGCCAACCCGACATTACGCTTGCCCAGCAGCACCTGGACTGGCAACCGTCTATCCAATTAAGAGAAGGCCTGGAAGCGACAATCCGCTGGTTTCGCTCGATCACATTTGAAGACTTCCGTCCGCCGACCCCCAATTATTGACCTCTCCTTGCCTGCGGTAGACCACGATCAAATTTCTCGACATGAGACCCAAGTGGACAGCCCGCCCTCTGTCGGCAACTCTGTGTACCAGCGCACTTGCGGTGCCTTGCTTTCATGACCTATCTGCTACTGCATACATTTTTCAGTTCGCTATTTATCCTCTGGGTTCGCTGGGTGCAGCAGCGAGGTGACAAGGTACTAGTCATCGGCGCTGTGAATTACATCATCGCTGCGGTGATCGCCGTCGCCACCTGCGCAATCACTGCACAGCCCACCATGACTTTCAAAGCGATCGCGACTGGCGGCGCCAATGGTCTGTGCTACTTCGTAGCCTATTTTTTCCTGATCGCCGCCATCGCCTGGCAAGGCGCGGCGAATATTGCAGTGATCGGCAGGCTCTCCATCCTGTTACCCATTCTCGTGGGGATCGCTTTCTTCAGTGAACGTCCCGGAACAGCTCACCTGACAGGCATCCTCCTGGCCTGTGCCGCATTAATCGTGCTGGGCAAAGGTAGTTCTCCGCTACAGGACGCAAAACGCCCAGCTGCCGGTTACCTGGTTGTAACTGCCTTTTTCCTGATCGCCGGCAGTTCGCGCGTCATTCAGACGATGTTCAAACACCTCTGTGAGCCATCTGAGCAAACCGTCTTCCTGCTCTGCGCTTTCATGGTTGCCGGGCTCTCGGCATTCGGCCTGTTACTCTGGCGGCGCGAAGTACCAACTGGCAAAGAATGGCTACTCGGCGCGGGACTGGGCATCACCAATCTGCTGCAAACCTTGTTTATTCTGAAATCACTCGAATCACTACCCGGCTATGTGGTCTTCCCCGTGACTAGCGCTGGAAGCCTGTTATTGACCACGCTGGCCGCCGTCTGGTTCCTCAAGGAACGGCTCCGGTTCCACAGTTACGCGGCACTGGCGATCGCCATTGCCGCCTTGGCTTTACTGCAGCCCACTGCTTGAAACCAGAGAGCGACACGTCCCTTCAAGGAGACTCGACAAGCTCGTGCTCACCCAGGGGTAGTTAGGGCCTGCGAATGTCACCACCCTGGCCAGCCACCCCAGTCTCAGCATATGTTGAGCTGAGACAATTCCGCCTCTGACTGGGAAACCGTATCGCATGACACTTGCCGACCCCCGACTCTTGATCCTGGGAGCGCATCCCGACGACGCCGAGTTCCATGCTGGAGGTCTGGCAACCGTCTATCGATCACTAGGCTACCCGGTCAAGTTGATATCTGTCACCGATGGTGGAGCTGGCCATCATCAAAGGTCACGCGCTACGCTGATCGAAACTCGACGCGATGAGGCCGCTGCATCCGGTGAGATCATAGGTGCGCCGTATGTCACCTGGGACTTCCCAGACGGGCATCTCGTAAATTCTCTCGAATTACGAGACCGGATCATTCGAGAAATTCGCACCTATCAACCGGATCTGGTGCTGACTCACCGTGTCTGCGATTACCACCCAGACCATCGCGCTGTCGGGCAAGCCGTACAGGATGCATCCTATCTTGTTACAGTGCCACTCGTTGTCCCTGAGGTCGCGCACCTCTCAGCAGACCCGGTAGTAGCCTATATGGCGGACCTGTTCACACGACCTTACCCACTGCAGCCTGACGTCATTCTGGACATCGAACCACTTCTACCTACGATCGTGAAGATGCTGGCCTGCCATCGCTCGCAAGTATTTGAGTTCTTGCCCTATAACCTGGGTAGTACTGTCGAGGTTCCTGACGATGAAAACGACAAATTAGCATGGCTCACGGACTGGTTCACTGCACATATCCATCCCAGGGCCAGCCGCTTCCGGAATGCACTCGTCGAGCAGTACGGACCTTCACGGGGCGCCGCCATCCGGTGGGTCGAAGCGTTTGAAATCAGTGAATATGCCTCCGCGCTCGACAAGGAGGCCCGACAACGCCTATTCCCTATTCCCTCGGTCTGACGTGATCAGACGGACCTGGATCACCGTCGCTCCAGGACAGCCTCCAGCGCGTCGGTCCGGTCGGGTATTTTCACGCGCTGACGCTCTGTCGGCCCCCTGCTACAATGACAAACCCGCGTCGGCCCGGTGCAAGGCATTGGATTCGCTACCGCGACAGCCAACCCGAGGAGTGTGTACGGACTGCCACGCGAAACATCAACGGCTGCTCTTTCGGGACGCCGTTTCCCTCGTTCATGGTGGACATCAATTGGGCCAGCCACGCTTATCTTGTTCAGGCGTTCTCGCGCACCTGCGAGATGCCGTACCGGCGATTCTGCCCTCGCTACTCCAATGTGATTTCGGGAATCTCGCAGCGGAGGTTCGCCAACTAGAGGCGGCCGGCGCCCCAGCGCTACATCTCGATGTGATGGATGGCCATTTTGTGCCAAATCTAACCTATGGCATGCCACTGGTCGCAAGTCTGCGTAAAGTCACTGCCCTGCCGCTCGACGTACATTTAATGATTTCCGATCCGGAACGCTACCTTGACGCATTCCACACAGCTGGTGCAGACCTGATCACCATTCACATCGAAGCGGTGCCAAAACCCACGAAAGTACTCGAGAAAATTCATCAACTTGGCATGGCCGCTGGTCTGGCCATCAACCCGGAAACAGCCGTATCCTCCATCGAACCCTACCTCGATTCGTGTGACATGGTACTGGTTATGAGTGTTCGGCCGGGATTTGGTGGCCAAACATTCCAGGAAATCGCGTTGAGTAAACTAAAGCGACTTCGACAAATCGGCCCTGAATCGTTATTGTTGGGCGTCGATGGAGGCATCAAGCAGGAAAACATTTCCAGCTGTGGTAAGGCGGGAGGTCAGCTATTCGTCGTGGGATCGGCTATTTTCGGAGAACCCGAATACGGCACCGTCATGCGACAATTTGAAGCCAGGGCGAGCTCCCCGTAAGATCGGGAGTCAACTGCCACTGTTTAGTGCGGTTGACAACGCACGCCAACTCAACCACGCTGGACGTCTTGCCTCGACAAAACTCGTTCTTGGATGCAATGGTGAGCACAGTACACAGGAAACGCGTACGCCCATCTCGAGGAGCCCACGCGGCCGCGGCCGTGACGATCATTCCATGAAGCGGCAGAAGCGAGGTGTCCCTGAAGGTCTTTGGCAACGTTGCCCTGGTTGCCAGAACGTGATTTTCCGCAAGGAAGCGGAACGGCGGCTGAATATCTGTCCAGAATGTGAGCACCACTTTTACGTCTCCGCGCAAGAACGCATTCGACAGGTTCTCGATGAGGGCACATTTGAAGAATGGGACCAGGCCCTGGTGCCTACCGACCCCCTTGAATTCAAAGACCGCAAGAAACGTTACAGCGAACGCTTGCAAGCGGAACAACTGCGCACAGGCCTCTCCGACGCGGCCGTCACCGGTGCGGGTATGATTCGGGCCCGCCGGGTCGCATTCGGAGTCACAGATTCCGCCTTCATCATGGGCAGCATGGGATCGGTCGTCGGCGAACGGCTGACTCGTCTTATTGAACGTGCAGGCCGAGAGCAGCTACCCTTGATCATTATTAGCGGCAGTGGAGGTGGTGCCCGCATGCACGAGGGCATCCTGTCACTTATGCAAATGGCAAAGGTCTCCGCGGCACTGGCGCAATACGATCAACTGGGAGGGCTCTTCATTTCCGTACTGACGAACCCCACCATGGGCGGTGTCGCAGCCAGTTTTGCATCGCTCGGCGATCTCGTCCTGGCAGAACCCAAAGCCCTTATCGGGTTCGCCGGCCCACGTACAATCAAGAATACAATCCACATTGAACTACCGAAGGGGTTTCAAACCAGTGAATTCCTGCTGGAACATGGTTTCGTCGATCGCATCGTTACCCGCCAGAGACTGAAAAGTGAAATTGCCCAACTAATCGACTACTGTGGCAAATAGACGGACTTCACCATTAATCGGGTGTTGATTTCCAGGCCTAGGGCCCCTGTCAACCGCGGTGAAATCATCACTTCTTCGGCCACGATGGTTTTCCGACAATGCCTTCAATTCGCTATAATGTTCAAATGGCATTGGACGACATGCGTCCCCCTGCCGTGGAACCCCTTCACTACCTCCAACGCAATCGTTTCGTATGGGCGTCTTCCAAAAGCTCCAGACGGTTTTCAAGAGTAACCGAAAACTGGACATACATCAGCGTTTCGAACTCCTCAAAGAAGCCGTGTCGGGGACGATGTCCAACTTCTACATGGCCCGCGATCGAGAAACCGATCGCATAGTTGGCCTGAAAGTGGGTATCCGCGAGAAGGTAGATTTCTTTGAGAACCGGTTTAAGGGTCTCAACAAACCGCCAGAGGGACAGATTGCCCAAACTTTTGACCATCCCCGCATTGTCCAAACCTACGAATACGGGCGCACCTCTGACGACGTTCCCTTCATCGTCATGCAATATGTTCGCGGGTTTGGCATGCATATGATGCTGAACAATCATGACCCGAACCTTGATGGTAACCAACTGGAACTCGTCCGGCAGATGGCCGAAGCCCTCAACATCGTCCACAAGGCAGGCTACATCCATCGAGATGTCTGTCCACGTAACTTTATCTGTGCCGAAGATGGCAAAACACTCACGCTCATTGATTTCGGGCTAACGCTGCCCGCGACGAGCGAGTTCACGCGTCCCGGCAATCGCACCGGAACGCCCCTCTACATGGCGCCAGAAGTTGTCCGGAGACGCGACACCGACAAACGTCTCGACATTTTTTCATTTGGGGTCACCGCGTTTCATCTCTGCACCGGCGAGCTTCCATGGCCCGGCGGAGAAACTTCAGGGCTGGCCGCGATGTCACACGACACCGTTGAGCCAACCGACATCTTCAGCTTGCGGCCGGATATGAATCCCAAACTGGCACGCGTGATTACCCGGTGTATGGCACCCAACCGGGATAATCGTCCAATGGAATTCGATGCCGTACTTCGAGAACTTCGGCCGCTCAAATCGTTCAACAAGTGATTTCCGCGGTTGAAGCGACGGCGTTACGGCGCTATACTGAGCATCTCAACAGCCCAATCTGGAAGGTCCCCAAACAATGACGCTCGACAAAAGTCTCAAAGTCCGTGCTGGCTTGACACGCCAACGTAGTGTGCTGAAGCGTGTGGAGCGTCTCGAAAAACTAAAAGAATCGGACCGCTGGTCCGAAGGTGCAAGCGTCTTCGGTCTCCCCAAGGTTCGAGTCCAGAAACTCGTGCTGAAGAAGAAGAAGAAAGAAAAAGTGGTCGAAACCGAGGAAGGCCAGGAAGCACCAGCAGCCGGCGAAGACCAGTCCTGATTCTCGATTGCCAAGAGCTGAATCGCGTCCCTCGTGGAACCTCGGGTGCCTGGCGTTGACGGTTGTCCAGGCCTATCGCCCACCCTGACCGCCGTATTAATTGGGGTGGAGTGTCATTTGCGCCTGGCACCCTCGATGACCGTCGCCAGGCCTTGCCGGTCGATTTCCTCAACTGGAGCACCACGAATAAGGCGAACCTGGGTATGCAAGTACACCTTGAATACGGCCGTGATGGCCTGAGTGTCGATCTTCCGGCCGACCGCGTCGTCCGCACTCTGGCATACAAGGACGCCGAACCGCTGGACGATCCGGCGCGTGCTTTACTCGCCACACTGCAGCACCCCATTTCCTCGCCCTCATTGGAAACCCTTGCGCAGGAACGACAGGATGCATGCATCGTTATCTGCGATATCACACGCCCCGTCCCTAATCGCTTGATATTGACTGAATTGCTGGCGACACTCCACCGTAGTGGTATTCCAGCAGAACGTGTGTTAATCCTGGTCGCAACCGGCCTGCACCGCCCCAGCACGACCGACGAAATCGTGGAGATGGTTGGTCCGGAAATCGCACGGCAGTACCGAATTGAAGACCACCATGGCCAGGTTCTTGAAGAACATACGCATCTAGGTGACAGTCCGCGCGGAGTACCGATCTGGATCGACTCACGCTATTTACAAGCTGATCTGAAAATTACTGTCGGGCTGATTGAACCACACCTGATGGCTGGTTTCTCGGGTGGTCGCAAACTGATCTGCCCCGGTATCGCTGCGTTGGAAACCGTGAAAGTCTGGCACGGTCCCGAATTTCTCGAACACCCCAAAGCTGACTGTGGCATTCTGGATGGAAATCCCGTCCACGAAGAGAACACCTGGATTGCGAGGCGCGCGGGATGCGACTTCATCGTGAACGTTGTCATGGACGACCAACGGCGACCGCTCAAATTTGTCTCCGGTGACATGGAAGCTGCATTTCTGGCCGGGGTTGATTTTGTGCGTAAAGTCGTTACTGACACGGTCGAGACTCCGGTTGATGTCGTCGTCACGAGCGGTGCCGGCTACCCACTGGACACCACCTTCTATCAGTCCATCAAGGGCCTGACAGGAGCTTTGCCGATCGTCAAAGAGGGAGGAACGATCGTACTGGCCGCGAGTATGTCAGAAGGTATCGGCAGCCCGCAATTTGAACAGTTGTTTGACGAACACGACAGCCTGGAAAGTTTTGTCGAACGCATTCTGGGGCGCGACTATTTCAAGCTCGACCAATGGCAACTTGAGGAACTCGCCAAAGTCCGCCGGAAAGTACGGGTCAAAGTGATCACGGACGGACTCACACCGGAGACCGTTAACCGGTTGTTTGTAGAAAGCGCTCCTAGCGTCGAAGAAGCGGTGGCCGACTCTCTGGTTGAATACGGTCCTGAGGCAACGTTGGCCGTTATTCCTAAGGGCCCGTACGTCCTCGCTCAGGTCGGTTAATCGCCACGACGTTTGCTGCGCACCCCCAATGCGCACCATGTCGCCTCACCAGGTCACCGCAATTGCTCTAGGTGGCCAGCGTGACAGCTCCCTATAATGCCGCCTTCACCAGGAGGTTAACAATGCGTGGCTTTGTGTGTGGGTTAGTCGTGAGCGTCTGTTTCATACTCGGCACCGGGCGGGCATGGCACAGCCCCCTGCCCGCCACGCCGCCAGTGGTCGCCGCCCAACCGCAGAACAAGCCTGCAGATTCGACAGCAAAACCACCACGCGCACAGCCTCAAGCTGGCCTACAGCCACAAATGGCTCGTGAATTACTCGAATTAAGACGTCAGCTAGGCGATACCTGGCAATCAGGCCAGGAAGGCGACGCTGCGTTTCTCGAAGCACTCAAGCAAGTGGCAAAGCAGGATATCGGGACAAAATCAGCAGATGCACTGCCCAGAAACATCGCCAGCCCTGATGTAAAGACACACGACCAGCTCTTCGAGATCTGCCAGAAACTCCTCAGGCTGACACAACAGCTGCGTAGGAATGGTCAAATCCAGGCAGCAAATCGCCTCGACGCGTTCGAGACATTGCTGCGTGGGGAAATACAATACTGGACTGCATTCCCGTCACGTGCGGAATCCGTCGATACCACCCTGACGCCTGCAGAGACACCACAAAGTGCGCCCACGCGTTGACCATGGCCCGATAACAACTGGCCATCAAGAATCAGCAGGCGAAGGCAACCGCTCTGGCGCCGGCCGGGATGAGCGACGCTCCGGAGCGACTTCCTGTAGTTGCCTTTCGACTTGTTGCAGCCGACGCTTCAAAGCACGCAACTCGATCATCAGTGCCTGCAGCTGAAGCTCGAGGGCTTCCGGGTCGGCGCGGCGCAAAGAATCCGTGACGGGCCTCCGGACGCCGGGTAAGACACCCCGTTGCTGCGGCAACTCCTCGCGGCCCGTGGCTGGCGCATCCATCCGCGCAACACCCCCAATCGGCGTTGGACGACGAATCGCTGGCCCCGGTAGCAAGACCACCTCCCTACGGACAAATTCCTGGCCAATCCGCCACATCAATTGCAGTGAATCTCCAGGTCGGCTCTGCTGTACCAACTGCTCCAAATCAGTAGCCCGTTGCAAATCCACACCATCCGCAGAAAGAATCACGGCATCAACTTTCAAGCCACATCGCTCCGCGGCGCTCCCCTTGCGGACTGCCGTCACCAGCACGCCTCGCTGTACGCCTCGCTTCTGCTTGCCACGTTCGGTCAGCGACTCAGCCGTAACGCCCAGCGTGGCACGTGGCCGTTCACTCGTGACTGCCGGAGGTGGCGGTGGCACGGACTCCGGAACACCGGGGCCCTGACTTGCTGCCCCGCCGGCGCCAAGTCGTGGAGCCAATGTCACGTCGACATCCAGTCGCTGGGCATCGCGTTTGATTTGCAGCTCGACACGGTCTCCAGCGGCTTTCGATTCCAACAAACTCGAAAGGCTATCGAGATCGATGACAGGCCGCTGGCCGACTGCTAAAACAAGGTCATCGACTTTTATCCCAGCGCGATCAGCAGCACCACCTGGATAAACCAGTGTGACTCGGACTCCATGGCCCTGCTGGCCAAAGTCATCCGCGCGCAATCCGAGAAAACCACGAGATTTACCTACCGGGGTCACAATCGTCTCGCGCGTCCGCTGCTCCACTCTGTCAAGAAAAGACTGCGATACGGCGGGCCGGTCAAGTGTTAAACACGCCACGACAGCCAGTGCAGCGATCGACCGCGATGTCAAAGCGAATCGCATTGGTGACAAACTCCTTGTACTGTGAATCTCAAGACGGCAGCCGAGTGGGCCCGCTACCCTGGCAAGATCGCTGTGCAACCCACCGAGCTTCCATTGACGAATTGTACGGTAGAAACTAACACCTTTGGAATATGGATGACTTGCGTGAATCCCCACAGAGCCCTCAGTTGAACATCGATTCCCCAAAATGACATCTACTGTGTACGCTGCCAGCGACTCATCGCTAAGAATTCAAACGGCAGACGAATCGTGGCGTGCGCAACTATTAACGGCGCTCCACAGGGAACCGAATGGTGGTCACGAGAGTAACGCCTCCCAGTTTCTTGAAGAGATCTCAACTCCCGCTATGTCGACGCGTTCCAGCCCGGACCTGCTTGTTGCCACCCGAGACGGTGAACACATCGTTGGCGCCGCGTGGTACCTGGTGCAACCCGGACGCGTAGGCATTGCAGGCTCTCTTTGGCTACCAACCCCAAACGCTCCGTCGGCAGCGGAACCAGGGACGCAATTACTGGCGGTACAACAGGAAATGCTGGCCGCACGGGGGTGTCAGCTTATCCAATCCTGGTTACCGCAATCGACTGGGAAGGCAGCGCACCGCTTGCGACAAGCTGGCCTGCAACATGTGGCCGATGTGGATTGCCTGGTATCACTACCGCATCACTGGCCGAAGACGGAGCCTTCTCTTGAGAGCCGGCTTCATTTCCTCAGCTGTCGATCCGCTCACCAAGAGCGGTTGAAAGCAGTGCTGTCCGCCACTTACACGGACACACTCGACTGCCCTGGCATCAATGCACTGCGGGACATCAAAGATGTACTGGAAGGCTACCACGCCACGGGAAGTCCGCGTAAGGATGGATGGTGGATCTTGCAATTTGACGATCAAGATGTCGGCTGCCTACTGCTGGCAGATTTCCCTGGCACTCGGCAAATTGAATTAGTTTACCTGGGACTCATACCAAGCGCGCGCGGCAAAGGCTGGGGACGGATTCTGGTACGATACGCGCAGTGGTTCACGTTCCAGGCAACCCGGGATCAACTCGTGCTGGCAGTCGACGCCAAAAACCACCCCGCTCGAACACTCTATTCAGACACAGGTTTCGTTGTCTGGAAGCAACGTTCCGTATTCATCAAACCTATGCCCCCCTTGCTACCTGCTCCTGAAAAAACTCCTGATTGACATTGATGTCCAGCCAGGTCGTGACGCGGCGTGGCAACAAATGCCCCTGTCCATCCCGGAAACACGGACGAACCGTCTCCACCAGTCTTAACCGACGCACCATGAGGGATTCTGAATGAAAGCGCTGGTCAAACGGTACGCCAAGCCAGGTCTCTGGCTGGAAGATGTTCCAGAACCGGAAATCGGCATCAATGATGTGCTGATCAAGATTTCACAAACCGGAATTTGCGGCACAGACGTACATATTCATCGATGGGACGACTGGGCTCGCAGCACGATCCCAGTCCCGCTGGTTGTAGGCCACGAGTTTGTCGGTGAAATCGTCGCAGTCGGTTCCAATGTCTCCGACTTCCATGCTGGAGAAATTGTCAGTGGCGAAGGGCATGTCGTCTGCGGTCGTTGCCGCAACTGCCTGGCTGGGCGCCGCCATCTTTGCGCTGACACCCAAGGGGTTGGCGTCAACCGCGCCGGGGCTTTCGCCGAATATCTGGTACTGCCCATGACCAATGTCTGGCACCACCACGCGGACATTGATGCCGAAACTGCAACACTCTTCGATCCCTTTGGAAATGCCGTGCATACCGCGCTCTCCTTTCCCGTCCTTGGGGAAGACGTTCTGATCACGGGCGCAGGCCCAATCGGCATTATGGCTGCGGCAGTCGCCAAGCACGCCGGTGCCCGTTATGTCGTAATCAGCGACATCAATCCTTATCGGCTGGAACTTGCCAAAACAATGGGGGCCACCGTTACGGTTGACGCCCGGTCCGAGTCGATTGGCGACATACAACAACAATTGGGTATGAAAGAGGGTTTTGACGTCGGCCTTGAAATGTCCGGCGACTCAACCGCATTTCGAGACATGCTGGCAAACATGTGCCATGGTGGAAAAATCGCCATGCTGGGGATCCCAGAAAAAGAAGTCGCCATCGATTGGAATGCAGTGGTCTTCAACATGTTGACGATCAAAGGTATCTATGGCCGGGAAATGTACGAAACCTGGTACAAAATGACGGCCATGCTCCAAACCGGACTCGAAATCCTGCCCGTAATAACCCACCGCTTCCACTACACGGAATTCGAAACCGCTTTTGAGACCATGATGTCAGGACAATCCGGGAAAATTCTACTCAGCTGGACAGATTAATCTCTCCCACAGCTGCCAGCAGCCAATGGATATTCCGGCAGCCAAAGATCCGCTAACGGTACGCGGCGAAGGAGCCACCAACCGGATTTGTCACGCGAGCAAAAGTTAGGCTAAAATGAACCAACGGTAGGGAGTGGCAGCAAGGTCTGCTCGTTTCCTGCAAGTCGCGTCCACACGCACCTCGGACAAAGCAACAAACACAACAATTAACCGTGCCCAACGCGGGATTCGCACCAACCTGTGAGCCCTTTTTGGATTCCAGCCACTCAGCGACAGCAAACCACACATGACACAACCAATCCCACAACTCCCCGTTTCTCGTCGTACCATGCTCCATCGAATGGGCGCTGGATTCGGTAGCCTCGGACTGGCTGGTGTTCTGCAAGGCGCCGATGCAACGAATCGGTCCCAGGCCCCTGCACTGGCGTCCGCCGCTTCCCCACTCGCTCCCAAACTGCCGCATTTTGCACCCAAAGCAAAACGTATCATCCAACTGTTTATGCCGGGTGGCCCGTCGCAGGTCGACACATTCGACTACAAACCGGAAATCAACCGTTATGGCGGTCAACGACCAACACTCGTAAATCGAAAGTCGCTACGCAATACCAAAGGCGGTCTCTTCCCGTCGCCTTTTGGATTTCAGCGCTATGGAAAATGCGGTAAGTGGGTCAGCGACTTGTTTCCACGCGTGGGCCAGTGTGTCGATGAGCTTTGTTTCATCCACTCAATGCATACTGACATCCCGGAGCATGCGGGTGCGATCTTGATGATGAACCTCGGGCATTTACAGCCGAGTCGCCCCAGCATGGGTTCATGGCTGGTCTACGGGCTTGGTACTGAAAACCAGAACCTGCCTGGATTTGTTTCCATGTCGCCACGCGCTCAACCGCGTGGCAAGCTCGCCAACTGGGGAAACAGCTTCCTTCCGGGGGCCTACGCTGGCTGTTACGTGAATATCGCCAGCATGCACCCTCAACGAGTCATGTCAGATCTGCAAAACCCAAATCTGTCCCGCTCCGCACAGAGAAAACAAGCAGACCTGCTAACACGCCTAAATCAACTTGACCTACAGCGGCAAGAGCGTGACCAGACACTGGAATCAAGTATCCAGGCAATGGAAATGGCGTTCCGTATGCAGTTCGCTGTACCGGATACATTCGACCTTAGTCGAGAAACCAAAAGTACTCTGGATATGTATGGGACCAGCGAATACGCCAAAGGCTGTCTGCTTGCGCGGCGTCTGATCGAACGCGGTGTCCGTGCCGTTCAGCTATCCCACTCGATCGATGGCTACGATATCGCCTGGGATACCGGTCACAACGACATCGCAGGCGGCCACAAACGTCTGGCGGATGCCTGCGACCAAGGAATTGCCGCGTTGCTCACCGATCTTAAACAACGCGGGTTGCTCGATGAGACGCTGGTCTTGTGGGGAGGAGAATTTGGACGAGCCCCCACTTCCGAAGGCCAAAAAGGGCGTGACCATGATCACTACGGTTTCACGGTCTGGATGGCCGGTGGCGGAGTCAAACCCGGTTTCAGCTATGGCGCCACCGATGTATTTGGGCTGACTGCCGTCGAAAATCGAGCCCACGTCCACGACCTCCATGCGACCATCCTGCACCTCATGGGCTTGGACCACGAACGTCTGACCTACCGATACTCGGGACGAGATTTCCGCTTGACCGACGTACACGGCCAGGTAATTCAGGACGTTCTGCTGTAAAATTGCAACTCGGCAACGGCCGTGGTTCCGGCAGTGCATACCAGGCGAAAGTCCTGGCTGGATGAACACCAGCAGGGACCCCGGATCACTTGTCGCGGCACTGCGCATTTGCTATGTTTGCACGGTTCTCGTCGGGTCTTTTGCGCCTGCTATTGGAGCGGCAGCTCGACGTGACGCCAGTTCCTCTTTTTTGTCGCGACGCCCTCGGTCTTCGTGATCGTCGTCGACTTGGAGCCTTGTTCAGCAAGGCATATCAACACCCATGGTCAATCGGAACCTCATTCGCAGCCTGGAAAACGACGCAGAACTTGAAGCCGCCTTTGAAGAAGCCACAGTTGGCGTCGAGGAGGCCATCGAGCAACATGTCGAAGCTGAACGAAGCTTCGAACTCAACAGCATCATCGACGGGCGAATCATCCGCATCGATGACGATTCGGCTCTCGTTGACGTCGGATTCAAGAGTGAGGGAACCATCCCACTGAACGAGTGGGATCCCCATGAAGACCCACCAGAAGTCGGTCAGAATGTGCAAGTTCTGATCGAAGAGATGGAAGACGAACTCGGCCGTGCGGACGACCCCTACGGCATGGTTTCGCTCAGCAAACGCAAGGCCGACAAAATCCGTGAGTGGCAACGTGTCATGTCAACGGTCAATGAAGGCCAAGTCATCACTGGAATGGTCAAGCGCAAGATCAAGGGTGGACTGCTGGTTGACATCGGCGTGAATGTTTTCCTGCCTGCCAGTCAGGTCGATATCCGTCGGCCACATGACATCGGCGATTACATCGACCGCTATGTGCAGTGCGAAGTATTGAAAATCGATGAAGCGCGTCGCAATATTGTTGTCAGTCGACGTTCCTTGATCGAAAAGCAACGCGAAGAAGACCGCGAACGGCTGCTCACTGAACTGGAAACCGGTCAACGGCGTAAGGGCATTGTCAAGAACATCGCCGAGTTTGGTGCGTTTGTCGATCTCGGTGGCATCGACGGTTTGTTACATATCACCGATATGAGCTGGGAACGGATCGGACATCCATCTGAAATGGTATCGATCGACCAGGAAATCGAAGTCAAGATTCTCAATGTCGATCGAGAAAAACAAAAAATTGCACTCGGCCTCAAACAACAACAAGCCAACCCTTGGGAAAATGTTGCCGAGAAATATCCGGTCGACTCCCGCCAGCGCGGTGTCGTAGTCAACGTCATGAGCTACGGTGCTTTTGTCAAACTAGAGCCCGGGATTGAAGGCCTCGTACACATCAGCGAGATGTCCTGGACGCGACGCGTCAACCACCCCAGTGAACTCGTAGAAATCGACGACGAAATTGATGTCGTCATTCTGTCTGTTGACCAGGAAGGGCAGCAACTCTCTCTCGGAATGAAACAGACTACAGAGAATCCCTGGGACAAAGTTGCCGAACGTTATCCTGCCGACGCGATTGTCGAGGGAAAAGTTCGCAACCTTACCAACTACGGGGCATTTGTGGAGTTGGAAGAAGGCATTGATGGCCTGCTGCACGTCTCAGATATGTCATGGACGCGCAAAATCAGCCATCCCAATGAAATGCTGGAAAAAGACCAACAGCTCAAGTGCAAGGTATTATCCGTAGACCGTGAACGCCGTCGCATCGCGCTGGGCCTGAAACAATTAGATGATGATCCCTGGTCGCACGACATTCCGAATAAATATCAGCCCGGCCAGATTGTAAATGGCTCTGTAACAAAGATCACTAATTTTGGTGTCTTTGTCGGGCTCGAAGATGGACTCGAGGGCTTGCTCCATATTTCCGAACTGGCTGACTTCAAGGTAGAAAACCCTGAAGAAGTCGTGAATGTCGGTGATGCGATCGAAGTCAAGGTACTGCGTGTCGACACCGAAGATCGCAAAATCGGGCTGTCACGGAAACGCGTCGAATGGTCGGAAGAAGAGGAACAAGCTGCCGACAAGGCGGCGGCTGCTGAAACAGAAGCGGTACCCGCCAGCACTTCCCAGGTACCACTGAAAGGCGGACTTGGGTCGTCCGGTCCATTGATCCAGCCCGCAGAACCTGCTGCGGAAGAACCTGCTGCGGAAGAACCTGCTGCGGAAGAACCTGCTGCGGAAGAAGAAGGGCTCGCTGACGTACTCGACGATGTAGATTCTCCGGACTCCGCAGAAGCGAGCGAAG
>MDTE01182379.1_pt1 | contig 30397 bp, 32 predicted proteins | sample 811231 | NCBI WGS metagenome assembly MDTE01 (sample SAMN05326651, study PRJNA326480) | marine metagenome | isolation source: seawater | place: Indian Ocean: Red Sea | collected 2010 | reverse complement strand
TATAAAATAAAATATATTTAAAGGCGGGGTAGCTCAGTTGGTTAGAGCACAGGACTCATAAGCCTGGGGTCGGTGGTTCGAATCCACTCCCCGCTACCATATAATGATCAGTATTAAAAAAAAATTAGTCAAATATTTAAGACAAATATCATATGGTTTATTTTTTATTTTATACGGACATATAAAAAAGTATTCTGATTATCGATCCTTTAAAGAGATTAAATCAAGTGATATTAAAATTGATGACAAACACTACTCAGTATTTAAAATTGAGAAATCAAGACTATATACAGATAGAATACATAATACCGCAGTTATAATAAATAATATTTTGATAAAAGGACCTTCATTTCAGCTAATAAATAATAATAATTCGGAAATACAAAATAATATAGTTTTAAAAATTGGAACACCAAGAAAAATAAAAAAAATAAAAGGAAATGTATTATCCTTATTAACAGGTGGTGGAGGGAATGATAATTATTGGCATTGGTTATTTGATGTTTTACCAAGAATAAAGCTTTCAGAAAAGATTATAAATAAAAACGATATAAACTTTCTTCTTGTTCCAGATAATACTAGGCCTTTTCAAATGGAGACTTTAGAAAAATTAAACTTTTCTAAAAATAATATTTTATCTAGTAAAGAATATAGGCATATTTCTTCAGATTTTTTAATCGTAACAGATCATCCTTTTATAAAAAAAAACTCACATAAAGAATCCCAAAATTTACCAAATTGGATTTTAAAATGGTTGAAAAATGAATTTTCTGAAAAATTAATAAACAATAAAGACTTTCCAAAGAGAATTTTTATTGATCGAAGCGACTCTCGTTTTAACAGTGATCCTGAGTACAGAAGTTTATCAAATGAAGATGAAATAAAAAATTATTTAAAAAAAAGGGATTTTGTACCGATCAGATTATCTGAGTATAGTTTTATTGATCAAATAAGTATGTTTGCATCAGCACAGCACATAATTGGTCTTCACGGAGCAGGTTTTGCTAATATTATTTTTTGCAAGGAAAATACCAGGGTATCAGAATTAAGAACGTCTAAAACTGGAAAAATAATTGAAAATCTTGGTAAAAAATTAAATTTGAAAACTAATTTTATTGAAAAAAAACCAATCAATAATCAAACTTCTGTTCAACAGGGCAGAATAGAAGTCTCTGTAAATGAACTGGATAAGTTGCTAAATTAAAAAAATGAAAAACATAGAAATGTTTTGTATTTCAATGGAACCAAATCACTTAGATTTTATAAAAAATTTAGGCTATATCCCGGTTGGTTTGGGCAAAAAGAGTTTTTCAAGTGAATGGATGAAAGATAATACAGGAAAAAACATCTCTAAAAAAAATGAAAATTACGGTGAATATACATTTCACTATTGGTTGTGGAAAAATCATCTGGATAAACTCGGTGAAAACTGGATTGGTTTTTGCCAATACAGAAAATTTTTTACAACAGAACATAAAAATCTTAAAAATTTAGATATAAACAATTTAAATTCAATAGTATTAAAAAAAATCCCTCCCGAATTTGATGAATTTGATGTAATTTTACTAGAATCATTTCAAATAGAAAAAAAAATAATTAAATTTTTAAAAAAGAATTTTTTTTTAGTTTTAAAAAATCCAACATTATTTTTTCCAAACAAAAAAGTTAATATAAATTTTCATTTTGATATCATGCATGGTGAAAATAATTTAGATCGCGCAATAGATTTATTAGATGAAGAAAATAGAGAAGGTTTTAGAGAATTTGTAAGGACTAATTCAGAATTTAATCCACAAAATATGTTCATATGCAAATCAAAAAAAATACTCAAATCATATTACGATGTTATTTTTCCCTGGCTAGAAAGATGCGAGGATTTATTTGGTTTTAAGAATTTAAAAGGTTACGATTTAAAAAGGATATACGGATTTTTAGCAGAAAGATTTCTATGCTACTGGTTTAGGAAAAATACAAAATACAAAACTCTACCGATGATTTTTTATGATATTAGAAAAGATTTAAACTAAAATAATTTATATCTTTAAGCCAAATCTTTTTGAAATATTCTTTTTTGAAATTTTTTTAAAATAGCTTGTATTATTTAGATACCATTTAAAAGTTTTAATTAAACCTTGGGAAATTGAATGTTTACGTTTCCATTTGATTAAATTTTTGATTTTATTAGAATTTAATGAATACATTTTATCATGTCCGGGTCTATCTTTAACAAATATAATTTTACTTTTATTTCCAATTTTGACTCTATTTTTTTTTGCTATAGATAAAAGTATTTTTGCTATTTTAATATTTGTTAATTTAATTCCAGATCCTATATTATAATTTTCTCCGCTTTTTCCTTTTAAAAATATTTTAATTAATGCTTCACATGTATCTTTTACGTAAATCCATTCTCTAATATTTGTACCTGATCCATATATAGGCAAAGGTTTATTGTATAATATATTAAATATTATTTTTGGGATGAACTTTTCAGGAAATTGGTTAGGACCATAATTATTACATGGGTTTGCTACAACAGTTTTGAGTTTATAAGTTCTATTGTAGGATTTTATTAATTGGTCAGCCGCAGCTTTTGAGGCAGAGTACGGAGAACTTGGGTTGTAATTAAATTTTTCGCTTGCAGAAACATTTCTTGGAATATCTCCATACACCTCATCGGTAGAAACATGTAATAACTTAATTTTTTTTTTGTTTTTCTTCTCAAAATTTTTAATTGATTCTAAAAGACTATAAACTCCAAAAACATTTGATTTTAAAAAATTTTTTGGATTATCTATCGATCTATCCACATGAGTTTCTGCAGCTAAATTTATTACACCTGAGGGCTTATATCTTTTAAGTATATTTGCAAGTTTATTTTTATTATTAATATCTAATTTAAAAAATAAATAATTCTTATATTTTTTAAATTTTCCTACATTATAAGGATTTGCTGAATAACTTGATTTATCAATATTTATAACAAAATATTTTTTTTTTAATAAAAATTCAATAAGATTACTTCCTATAAAACCAGATCCACCAGTTACAATAATTTTTTTCATATTTGTTTTACAAATAAGACATGATCAATTAAGTTAAACTATTAAAATAATTAGAGTATAAAATCAATTATGTTTAAATAATGTCAATTAAAGATATAACTATCGTAATAACTTCCTTTAAAAGCGAAAACAAAATAAGATTTTGCTTAAATTCTATCGATAAACAATGCAGTGTTATAAACGTAGAAAATTCAAATGATCAAGAATACAAACAAAAAATAGAAGAAGAATTTAAAAATGTGGAATGCATATTAACAGGAGAAAACTTTGGATATGGGAAGGCTAATAATATTGGTCTTAAAAAGGTTAAAACAAAATATGCATTAATATTAAATCCTGATACAGAGCTTTCGAGCGATGCTTTAGCGGGCTTCATTGATTTAGCCAATACAAAAAAAAATTTTGCAATAATAGGTCCTGGAATATATGAAAAAAGGAATATTACATCTAGTGAAACCACTTTAACAGCAACTGAATTTAAAGAAGTAATGGTTACTTCAGTTAAAGGGTACGCAATGTTTTTAAATTTAGCTCAATTTAAAGATATTGGTTTTTTTGATGAAAATATTTTTTTCTTTTTAGAAGAAATAGATCTGTGCAGAAGGTTAATAAAAAAAAATAAAGAAATTTATTTTTCTGATTTGATAAAAGTTTATCATGAAGGAGGGCACTCACATGATAGTTTTTTTGACCATGAAATGGAATTATCTAGGAATTGGCATTGGATGTGGTCAACTTTTTACTTTAATAAAAAATATCATGGTTTAATAATTTCTTTATTCATTATTTTACCAAAACTATCATCTTCTATTTTTAAATTTTTATTTTTTCTTATTGTGGGGAATAATAAAAAAAAAGAAATTTATTATCACAGATTTTCAGGACTTATTAACTCAATCATGGGTAAAAGTTCTTGGTATAGACCAAAAGTTTGATTAATTATTGATTTGATACATTTTTAAATATAAAAATTAATACCAATGAAAAAAAATAAAATATTAATTACTGGGGCAGCAGGATTTTTAGGTTCTCATTTAGCAGAAAAACTGGCAACAAAAGGAGACGACGTAATTGGTATTGATAATATGATGGGAGGTTATGCAGATAATGTTCCAAAAAATATAAAATTTCATAAAGTAGATTGTTGCGATTTACAAAAAATGAATGAAGTTATGAAGGGTGTCGAAATAGTATATCACTGTGCAGCTACAGCCCATGAAGGTTTATCGGTCTTTTCTCCTTATGAAATTGGAAAAAATAATTATTTAGCTTCAGTATCAGTTTTTTCAGCTGCTATCTCACAAAAAGTTAAAAGAATTATTTTCTGTTCCTCTATGGCCAGGTATGGATCTCAAAAATTTCCTTTTACAGAAGATATGAAGCCCAGCCCTGTAGATCCTTATGCTATTTCAAAAGTTGCTGCTGAGCAAACGCTTATAAACTTATGTGAATTAAATAAGATAGAATGGGTTATAGCAGTACCTCATAATATAATCGGACCAAAACAAAAATATGACGATCCCTTTAGAAACGTTGTTTCAATAATGCTAAATAGAATGCTGCAAAATAAGGCTCCAGTTATTTACGGAGATGGAAAGCAAAAAAGATGCTTTTCTTATATTGATGATTGTTTATCCTGTTTAATTCCAATGAAAGATCAAAAGAATTTAAATAAACAAATTATAAATATTGGACCAGATGAGGAATTTGTAACCATAAATAAAGTTGCTGAAATTTGCTCAAATATTACTGGTAGCAATTTAAAGCCAATTTATAAACCCGATAGACCAAAAGAAGTTAAACATGCAAGCTGTTCTGCTGATAAAGCTAGAAAATTGCTTAATTATAAAACCACTGTAGATCTTAAAACCGGAATAACAAAAACTTTCGAATATATTAAGAAAAGAGGACCAAAACCATTTGATTATTATATAAATGTTGAAATTTTAAACGAACTCACTCCATCAACATGGATAAAAAAAGAAATTTAAATTAGTGACCAGGAAATTCTATTAAACTTTCTGTAAAATAATTTTTGTCTTTTAGTTTTTGGTTACCGCCTAAATCAAATAAATTAATTATAAAAATAAAACCTGTCACTTTTCCTCCTGACACTTCTACTAATTTAGCACCTGCTTCTGCCGTGCCTCCAGTTGCGATCAGATCATCAATTATCAAAACTCTTTCATCTCTGCTAACGGAATCCTTGTGAATTTCTATTGTTGCATTTCCGTACTCGAGTTCAAAATCAACGGAATGTTTATCAGCCGGTAACTTGTTTTTTTTTCTCATCAGAACAAGTGGCTTTTTCAACTTATAAGATACAACAGATGCAAAAACAAATCCTCTAGACTCAATTGCAGAAATTTTATCAAACTTAATTTTTTTTGATATTTCAATGATTTTATCAATACTATAAATGAAAGCTTCTGGGCTTTTTATCAATGTGGTTATATCTCTGAATAATATCCCTTTTTTGGGATAATTCGGGATTGATCTTATATATTTTTTTAAATCCATATTTTACTTCATTATCTAACAAAAAAAGATTAATAATTAAATCATGAAAAATAGAAAGCTTGGGATAATTGGCGGAAGCGGGCTTTACAAAATGGAAGGTTTTGAAAAAACCAAGTGGAAAAAAGTCAAAACCTCATGGGGACAACCTTCAGATGATGTTATGTTAGCTAAGTTTGGTGGTAATGATATAAGTTTCATTCCTCGTCATTCTAGAGGGCATAAAATAAGTCCAACTAATATAAATTTCAGAGCAAATATTGACGCAATGAAACAACAAGGTGTTACAGATATTATATCGGTATCAGCAGTTGGCTCTTTAAAAGAAAACTTAAGCCCCGGAACTTTTGTAATAGTTGATCAGTTTATTGATAGAACTTTCTCTAGAGCAAAAACTTTTTTTGATGAAGAGATAGTAGCACATGTTTCAATGGCAAAGCCTACAAGTGAAGGTTTGGGTAAATGTTGCGAAGCTGCTTTAAAAAAATTAAATATAAATTATCAAATGGGTGGAACGTATATAGTAATGGAAGGACCGCAATTTTCAACTTTAGCAGAATCAAATTTATATAGATCATGGAAAGCTGATGTAATAGGCATGACAAATATGCCCGAGGCTAAATTAGCGAGAGAAGCAGAAATAAGATATTGTACAGTTGCAATGGTTACAGATTATGACTGTTGGCACTCTGATCATGATGAAGTTGATGTTGCAATGGTTATAAAAACATTGCAAAAAAATGCTGCGAACGCACAAAATATGGTTAAAGAAGTAATTAAAACTTTTACAAATTTTTCAGTTGATAAAGATCCTGCAAACAATTGTTTAGATACAGCTATTATTACCGATCCAAAGCTAAGAACTAAAAAAACAATAAAAAAATTACAACATATTGCCGGAAGAGTTTTTAAAACATAATGCATATCAACGGAAAAGAATTTAGAACAATTTGGTTTGAGAACAATATTGTCAAAATAATAGACCAAACAAAACTTCCTCATCAATTTATAATCAAAGATTTAAAAACCATAAAAGACTCAATTAATGCAATTAAGACTATGGAAGTTAGGGGCGCACCATTAATAGGAGCTACTGCTGCTTATGGTTTGGTATTATCCATAATTGAAAATAACGATCAGTCGTTTCTTAAAAAAGCTAGCGAAGATCTAATTAAATCAAGACCAACTGCTATTAATTTGAAATGGGCAGTAGATAGAATGATGAAAAAACTATCAGGAGTAAATAGTAAAGAAATTTTGAATATAGCAATTAATGAAGCAAAGGATATTTGTGAAGAAGACGTGGATTTTTGTAAAAAAATAGGTTTAAATGGACTGAAGATAATTGAGGACATATCTAAAAAAAAAAAAGATACAGTAAATATCTTAACCCACTGTAATGCTGGTTGGCTCGCAACAATTGATTGGGGAACAGCTACTTCTCCTATTTATCATGCTCATCAGAAAGGAATAAAAGTTCATGTTTGGGTTGATGAAACTAGACCCAGAAACCAAGGCGCTAACTTGACATCATACGAATTAAACGAGGAAGGAATATCAAATACGATAATTGCTGATAATACAGGAGGTATTTTAATGCAAAGAGGCGAAGTTGATATGTGTATAACTGGAACAGACAGGACACTTTCAACAGGAGATGTTGCAAATAAAATTGGAACATATCTTAAGGCTTTAGCTGCGCATGACAATAAAGTTCCTTTCTATGTTGCTTTACCTAGCTCAACAATTGATTGGAATTTAAAAAATTTTAAAGATATTCCTATAGAAGAAAGAAATCCAGAAGAGCTATCTCATGTAGAAGGATTGGACAAATATAATAAAGTGACAAAAGTTTTAATATACCCAAGAAAAAGCAAATCTATGAATATAGCATTTGATGTTACTCCAGCTAAATATGTAACTGGATTAATAACCGAAAAAGGTATTTGCGAAGCTTCAGAAGAAGGTCTAAAAAAACTATTTAAATGAAAAAATTAAGATCTCAAGTTGTAAAATACGCTAAAAAATTAAATATAACTAACTTGTCTGCTTTGAGATCTGGAAATGTTTCAATTAGAGCAAAAGAAAAAAATGTTAGTGGTTTCTACATTACACCCTCTGGATCTAAATATTCATCTTTAAAATCTAACGATATTGTTTTTGTCTCTTTAAAGGGGCGATTCGACAGAAAAAAAGGAAAACCATCATCAGAATGGCGATTCCATCAGGATATTTATGTGAATAAAAAAGATGCAAAAGCCATTGTTCATGCACATTCTACGTGTGCTACAGCTGTATCTACTCATAATAAATCTATTCCAGCTTTTCATTACATGGTTGGAGTAGCAGGTGGAAACGACATAAAATGCGCTAAATACGCTACTTTTGGTACAAGAAATTTATCTAAAAATATTTTATCTGCACTCAAAAATAGATATGCATGTTTAATTTCAAATCATGGACAGATAGCTTTTGGAAAAAATTTGGATAATACTTTTGAGCTCGCACAAGAGGTAGAAAATATTTGCCATCAATATATAAATGCTCTAAGAATCGGAATTCCTAAGATTTTATCAAAAAAAGAAATGAAAATTGTCTTAGGGAAGATGAAAAATTATAAAAAAGGATAATTTTTTATGAAAAAAGTTGGAGAGCACGTAACAATAGATTTTTTGGGCGTAAAAAAGGAGTACACTCCTGATTTTTACAACAAAGCCATATATAAAATTGCTAAGAAAGCTAAAATCGAAGTAATAAATATTTCTGAAAAAGTATTTAAACCCCAAGGATACACTTGTATCGCTCTATTGGCTGAAAGCCATATGAGTTTTCATACTTTTCCTGAAAGAGGTATAATTAGTTTTGATTTCTTTACATGTGGAAAAATTTCACCAACAGCTGCTCTTGATGTTTTAAAAAATGAAATTAAACACAAAAGGGCAGTAGTTAGAAGTTTCGATAGAAGCAATAAGGGTATGTACGAAGACATATACAGTACAGCAGGTCACAAAAAATATTACGTCGTAGATGATGTTCTGGAAAATTTTGTTTCAAAAGCAGGCCAGCATATTGAAGTAGTAAAATTAGAGGAATTTGGTAATGCACTTTTTATAGATAGTGAATTACAAGTGGCAGAAAAAGATGAAAAAAAATATAGCGGTCAATTTGTTAATTCTGCTATTAGTTTATCTAAAGATAATTCTAGTGCAGCAATTATTGGTGGCGGAGACGGCGGTGTTGCGAGAGAGCTCTCATCAAAAGGATTTGATTTGATAGATTGGTACGAATTAGATCCTGAAGTGGTAAAAGTTTCTCAAAAACACCTACCAAAAATTTGTGGAGATATAAAAGCTAATAATAAAGTAAAGACATTCTGGGGTGACGCTTTTGAGAGCATTAAAAAAGTTAAGAACCAAAAATATGATAAAATTTTTGTTGACCTAAATGATGATGATTTTTGTATTAATCTAGCTGCGAAAAATATGAAAGGTTTAAAAAGAATTCTTAAGCCCGGAGGAATTATTACTGCTCAAGTTGGCTGTATGTCAAAAAAACCAAGACAAGTAAAAAGCTGGATAGAGTTATTACAAAATAATTTTGGAAATGCCGAACTTTCAGAAGTTTTTATTCCAAGCTTTGATTGCAGATGGAATTTTGTGGCTTCGTCTAATAAATAGATACTTCTTATCAATATTCTGTATATTGTTTTATTTCTTTGATATCAGATCCGCATAATTGATTAATTTCAAATTTTATTTTTGCTCTTTGATCATTAAACTTATAAACATTTCTTGAGAGTTTAATAAAATTCTCATCAAAGTTTTTATTTTTTTCAGCCAATCTTTTAGCATCTTCTATTTCCCATAGTTTAAGATTAATATCTCTTAATTGGTTCCATAAATTATTAATTTGATTATTAATTTTTAGAGTATTGTCTAGAGATTTTTTTAGAGATAAATATTCTTTATTAATAATTTTTAAGTTTTTTTGATCTTTAATCTTTTCTTTTTTAATCTCTAGTATCGTCAATTTGTCAATTAACTCACCAGCTGAAGTTTCAATATAGATTTTATTCATAATGTGACATTTTTTAAACAAAACACTTTACTAATTAAAAAATATATGCAGTTAAATTATATTAATGTCAAATATATTGATTATAAAACATGGCTCACTTGGAGATTTAATCCAAGCAAATGGTGCTATTAAGGATATAAAAAAAAAGTTTAACCAAGATAAAGTTTTTTTATTAACTACACCAAAGTATGCTGAGTTTATGTCCGAATGTCCATATTTGGACGGTGTATTAATTGATAAAAGACTCCCAAGATGGAACTTATTTTACCTAAATTCTTTAAAAAAAAATCTTGAAAGGTTTTATTTTACTAAAGTTTTTGATCTTCAAAATTCATCTAGGACTAATTTTTATAAAAGATTTCTTTTCAAGAAAGAAATTTTTTGGTCTAATAGCATTTCTTTTACCTCCAATGACGAAGCCAAAAATGAAATGAACATCCCTGTTCTTGATAGAATGGAGAAGCAACTTAAAAGAGCAGGTATTGATGATGTTTCGTTTACTAAAAATCCTGATCTAAGTTGGGCCATTAAAAATGTAAAAAACATACTAAATCAAAATTTTGAGGGAAATTATATTTTGATATTTCCTTTTTGTTCACCAAAATTGACAAAAAAAAAATGGCCATATTATTTAGATTTAATAAATTTAATTAAAAAAGAGTATGGTTCAAAATACAATATAGCAATAGCACCAGGACCAAACGAAGTTAAGGAATCAGAAAAATTTAATGTTAATGTCATTTTAAATAAATCTAATCCTCTTGACATTATAGAATTGATTAGTCTTATTAAAAGTTCAAGCTATGTAATTTCAAATGATACGGGCCCAGCACATATATGTGCTCATCTAAACGTTAAAGGTTTGGCTTTATTTGGAAGTCATACAACACCTGAGAAAGTTAGCATCGGATCAGATAAATTTAAATATATCAAGGTTGATAATTTAAAAAAATTAAATGTTTCTGAGGTCTTTGAAAAAGTAAAAGAAAACTTAAATTAAATTCAAATATTTTTTAACTATTTTGTTCCAATTAAAATTTTGAGAAAATTTATTAGCATTAATTCCATAAGTTTTATAATTATCATTCTCAAAAAATTTTAAAATATTTTCATATATTGAATTAATACTTTGTCCATCACATATAAGACCTGTTTTTTCATTTTCTATTGCATCACTCGCTCCGCCATCTTTTCCTCCTATTGAGCCCACACCATAGCTTGCCGCTTCTATGAAAGATATTCCAAAACCCTCAACAGATTTTCTGTATATTATAGAGGGCATCAGAAATAAGTTAGCATTCTTAATTAACGCAGTTTTCAGTTTTTGTTCAACTTTATCAAGAAAGATAATCTGATTTTCAATTCTAAGTTCTTTTCCCAAGTTTAAAAGCTTTTTTCGTTCTTCTCCATCTCCAACACTAACATACTTTATTTTTGGAAATTTTTCTTTAAGGTTTCTTATACACATTAAAATATTTTGATGATTTTTTCTTTTGTCTAGTCTTGCAACTGTCAATATTTTTGGAAATGAGTCTCCATAAATTTTTTCTGATTCTAATTGAAAATTATCATCAATTTTTATTGGCTCGTCACAACCAGGGTGAATTATATGAATTTTTTCATTGGGAATACCAACAGAAATTGCTAAACTTTTTGTGAAGTTTGAATTTGCAATAACATATCTAATTTTTTTTAATGAATTCAGTAATCTTTTATTGAGCGCAGTTCCTTTCAAATGATTAATTTCTTTCGAATGTATTAAGCAAAATGTGGGAAAACCATCAATTATTTCAGAATTAATTTTCTCGACGCTCTTCCAGTGATCAAAAAAAATTGATCTTATATTTTTATTTCCCCTTATAAATTCAACCACTCGATTAGCTTTACGATACTTTCTGAATAATTTAATTCCACCAAATCTTTCTATTTCAGCCTTTGAATATTTATCGAATGAATTAGAGTTTTCAGAATTATCTGCAAAGACTTTAACTGGACCATGGTTTACAAGAGCATTAGTTAGCCCTCCCATTAAATTTTGCATGCCACCAATTTCAGGAGGAAAGTTTCTTGTTGATATTACAAACATTATTTAATCCATTTGATATTACAGCCCATACTAGGAAATTGCCTCTTAGGACCATTGCCAGTTTTTGCAATCATATTCATTGCAGTTAATAAATCACTTTCACCTGTGCTTACTGGCTGTAGGTCCTTTAATTCCCTAACTCTACCCCTATACTGTAATTCAAGTTTACTATTATAACCAAAAAAATCTGGAGTACATACTGCTCCATATTTTTTTGCAATATCTTGGTTATTATCAATCAAATAAGGAAAATTAAATTTATTTTTTTTTGAAAACTCTGACATCTTATCGAAAGAATCGTCAGGGTAATTCTTCGTATCATTTGACATTATTGCTACTGACTTTATACCTTTTTTTTCTAAATCATTTGTATCACTTACAATATTTTTAATGACAGCCTTAACATATGGACAATGATTGCAAATAAACATTATCAATGTACCATTTTCTCCAATACACTCCTCAAAATTATATATTTTATTATCAACACCTTTAAGCTGGAAGTTATGTGGCTTTTGACCAAAATTACAAATTGGAGTTTTTGTTAGAACCATATATATTATAATTATAATAATGATTTACGATTTCAACAATATAAGTCCAAAGTTAGACAAAGACAGTTGGTTTGCGCCTAATTCAGTTTTAATTGGTAACGTAACTCTAAAAAAAGATGCAAATATTTGGTTTAATGCAACTCTAAGAGGAGATGTAGAACCAATCACAATTGGTGAGGGTTCAAATATACAGGATGGGAGTGTAGTTCATACAGATCCAGGATGCCCAGCAATAGTCGGGAAGAATGTGACCGTCGGACACTTAGTGATGTTGCACGGGTGCATAATTGAAGACGATTGCTTAATTGGTATTGGAAGCACAATACTCAATAAAGCAAAAATAGGAAGATATTCGATTATTGGGGCTAATGCTTTAGTTACGGAGAATAAAGTTATACCCGAGAGATCTTTAGTAATTGGAAGTCCCGGAAAAATAGTTAGAAAAGTTACTGACGAGGAAATTAAACACATAAAAGAAAACGCAGAGCATTACGTTAATAACTATAAAAAATATAAAAAATAATTTTTTTTAATTTTAAGGAACTAACCAGGTAAATTTTTTTGAATCACTTAGATCTATTATGGCTCTTCGATGACCTTTTGCAGCCAAATATAACCATTCGATACTTTTAATTTTACACTTAACGACACAAAAGTTTTTGTAACCTCGTTCGCTTTCCTCTTTTGTGAAATCAAAATTATTAAATTTTCCAATCAAGCCAGATGTTGGTTTTTTAGATATTGTTCCAGGCCCATCAACTACTAAGTAGCATTTTCTACTTACATGTCCTGTGTTTTCCCAGGACTCCTTTGTAGTTTCATTGTTATAGTTTATTTCACAATCTATTTTTAAACGTAATTGAATTTTTTCTTCTTTACCGTAAAATAAAATTGAACAATGCGGATTTTTTTTAATTTTTTCTATTTTTGAGGATCTAATATCGCTATGAAATTGAATAAAATTTTTCACAGGATCGGCTTTTCTTAAAACAACGACTCTCCCATCTAAATCTTTTTCATTTCCACAAATAAAAACTGGCGTCCTGTACTCTGAGCTACGATCTTTTACAGCATTTGTTAAAAGACTCCAAATTTTTTTTTCTATTTCTTTAAAATTTTCGTAATAGCTTAAGTCTTCAGGCACAATTTATTTTCTAAATCTTTTAATCAAGCTTGATGTATCCCATCTATTACCACCCATATTTTGCACTTCGGAATAATATTCATCAATTATTTTTGTTATAGGTAATGGAGAATTATTTCTTTTTGCTTCGTCCATCGCAATCTTTAGATCTTTTCTCATCCAATCAACCGCAAAACCATAGTCAAACTTATCATCAATCATAGTTTTATATCTATTTTCCATCTGCCAAGACTGAGCTGCACCTTTAGAAATTGTCTCAATAACATCTTCCATTTTTAATTTCGCATTTATTCCAAAATTAATTGCTTCAGATAGCCCCTGAACTATTCCAGCAATACAAATTTGATTAACCATCTTTGCAAGCTGGCCATTACCTGCTGGTCCTAATAATTTCATTTTTTTACTGTAGCAATCAATTATAGGTGATGCTTTTTTAAAAGACTCATCATCTCCACCAATCATAACAGTCAATGCTCCATTTTCTGCACCAGCTTGTCCTCCTGAAACTGGGGCATCCAAAAAATGAAAACCTGAATTTTTTGCTTTTTTGAAAAGTTCTCTAGCAATTTCTGCCGACGCAGTAGTATTGTCAACATAAACACAATTTTTTTTTGCAGATTTAAACAATCCATGCTCACCTAAGGTTACTTCTTTAAGGTCATTGTCATTTCCAACGCAGGTAAATATAAATTCTGAGTCTTTAGCTGCTTCCAAAGGTGTTTTAGCCAATTTACCTTTATGTTCCTTAGTCCATTTCTCAGCTTTTGATATTGTCCTATTAAAAACAGTTACATCATGACCAGCTTTTGATATATGTCCTGCCATGGGGTAACCCATTACACCTAAACCAATGAAAGATACTTTCGACATATGATTAATATTAGTTTAAATAAAAAAGTTTTATTATTTGGTTTTATCTTTACATTTTTTTCAAGTTTTGGACAGAGTTTTTTTCTTGGATTGTTTAATACAAGTATAAGAGATGAATTAAATATAACTCACGGACAATTTGGCACAATATATGCAATAGCTACAATTTTCTCAAGTATAGTTCTCATATGGTTTGGAAAAAAAATAGATGAACTAAAGTTATTTAATTATTCAATGATTGTGGTTAGCATTTTATTCTTTTCGTCTTTTTTATTCTCACTTATAAATAGTATTTATTTTTTAATTATTGCAATTTTTTTAATGAGATTTTCTGGCCAAGGATTAATGTCGCATACATCTTCTACCACAATATCAAGATACTTTAATAAACGAAGAGGTCGTGCTCTTAGTGGAATATGGTTTGGTCTTTCATCTGCTGAGTTTATTTTACCTCTGCTAATAATTTTTTTACTATCTATTTATTCATGGAGAACTATTTGGCAATTCATTTCAATAATTATAATTTTGATACTTCCGATTGTAGTTTTTTACACAATCAAAAATGTAACTATAGACACTAGGGAGAAACAGAATTTAATTAAAAATGATAAAAAATTTAAAGATGTTAAAAGTTGGAAAAGGTCAGAGGTTTTAAAAGATCTGAAATTTTACATTATATCATTAAATATGCTTGCAATGCCCTGGATTGCAACTGGCGTTTTTATTTATCAATCTTTTATAGCTGAGTCAAAACTATGGAATGAATATATTATACCTCAATCTTTTATGGTTTATTCAATTACCTCAATTTTAACTTTAGTATCATCAGGTTTTTTAGTTGATAAATTTACAAGTAAAAAAATGATACCATTTGTTAATATACCTTTACTAATAGGTCTTATAATTTTATATTTTTTTGATTTTTACCTTTCAGCATTTTTTTTCTTCGGACTTATTGGTATATCAAATGGTTTAGCAAATGTTCTAGGCTCATCTACATGGGCTGAAATCTACGGAGTTAGATATTTGGGTAGTATAAGAGCTTTAACAACAGCATTAATGGTTTTTTCTACTGCTTTTGGTACTGCATTATTTGGAGTTTTGATCGATAACGGTTTCACAATAGAATTTATAGCTGTGATAAGTATCATTTATGTAAGCTTTTCACTTTTTGCTTTATTAGTTATAAAAGGCTCTTTAGAACCTAAAAATTTAACAAAAAAAACTTGATTTTATTTAAGCTTTTCATTACTTATTGCACATTCTTATGGCTCGTATCACTGTAGAAGATTGTTTAAAAAAGGTTGATAACCAATATGATTTAGTTCTTCTTGCAAAAGAGAGAACTTCTCAACTAAATTCAGGTTCTGAGATGTTAGTAAAAAAAGACAATGACAAGAACACTGTCGTAGCACTTAGAGAAATAGCTGAAGGCAAAGTTGATACTAAAGATTTAAAAACTAATGCAGTTTTAAGACTTAGAAAAGAACCTGATGAAATAATAGGGGAAGAGGAACAAGAAGAGGTTGTTAACGATGATTTTGAAACCCAATATAAAGGCGAGGTATCAAAAAGCGGTGTAGCAATTTTGCCATCAAAAAGAGCTAGAAAAATTACTAACCAACCAAGTTCAACAGCTGAAAAAAAAGATACAACTCCTGACTCACCACTAAAGCTAACTGAAGAAATAAAAGAAGAAAATCAATAATTGAGTATCAATAGAAAAATTTGTGTTGCTCCAATGATGGACTGTACGGATCGACATGAGAGATATTTTTTACGCCTTTTAAGTAAAAATGTTATGCTTTACACAGAGATGGTTGCAACTAAATCTGCTATTCTTGGTGATAGAAGAAAAATTTTAGGATTTAACAAAATTGAAAAACCTCTGGGTCTTCAAGTAGGAGGTTCAAATAGAAAAGAGTTGTCAGAAGTATGTAAAATTGCGGAGGACATGGGTTACGATGAGATAAACATAAATCTTGGATGTCCTAGCAAAAAAGTTCAAAAAAATAAATTTGGTGCATGCTTGATTAAGGAGCCAGACTTAGTAGCCGAATGTATAAGTGAGATGGTAAAATCTTGTAAAATTCCAGTTACAGCAAAAACAAGAATTGGGTTTGATAATGTAGAAAATTTTGAATATCTTAATTCTTTCGTCAATAAAATCTCAGAAGCCGGTTGCAAAACTATAATGTTACATGCAAGAAAGGCTATTTTAAAAGGACTAACGCCTAAAGAAAACTTAAAAATACCCAAACTTAATTATTCTATTGTTTATGAGATTAAAAAGAATAATAAAAATTTAGAAATTATAATTAATGGAGGAATTGTAAATTCTGAACAAATAAAAAATCATTTAAAATATTGTGATGGTGTTATGATAGGGAGAGCAATTTATCAAAATCCTTACTTTCTAGCAGATATTGAAGGTAAATTTTTTAAAAACAAAAATGTACCTACAAGATCTGAAGTTGCAGAGAGATTGGTTGAATATGTTCAAGAGGAAGTCAAAAGGGGAACTAGAGTAAATCAAATTATGAGACATACGGTTGGTCTTTATCATGGTCAAATTGGAGCAAATAAATGGAAAAGATATTTAAGTGATAATATGATGGCTAGAGACTCAGACTTTCAAAAGGTAAATCATATTATGCAAATTGCTCAAAATAATGAGAAAGCCAATCAAGCATCTTCATGATCGAAACTTTTGGAACAAATCAGATTTTATTTTTTTTATTCATAATGTCAGTTACAGCTTTGTTTGCAGGATTTTTCGCTGGCTTTTTTGGAATTGGCGGAGGTATAATTACAGTTCCTTGCCTTTTTTATATCTTTGGATCTATTGGGATAGACAAAACATTTATTATGCATTTAGCTGTTGGTACTTCATTTGCAATAATTGTCCCAACCGCCATAATGTCTGTTTTAACTCATTATAAGCATCGTGCTGTAGAGTTCAGCATTTTAAGAAACTATGGGATATTTGTAGTTATAGGTGTAATCATAGGGAGTTTTTTTGCAGCTTCTTTGCAAACAAAATCTTTGGTGCTTTTTTTTAGTATAATTATGTACTTATTGGCTTTAAATTTGATACTGTTAAAAGACAAAACAAAAATTAAACTTAAATTTAATTTATTTCAGAGAACTTTTTTTGGTTTTATTGTTGGCTTTGTATCATCATTAATGGGTATTGGCGGAGCAATAATGAATGTTCCAATATTGAAATTTGTTGGTTATTCAATAAATAAAGCAATTGGAACTGCTGCTTCAATCGGTTTTTTAATATCAGTATTTGGATGTTTAGGATTTTTATTATCTGGAATATTGGTAAAAACCGATTTACCTTTAAGTATTGGATTTGTAAATATTCCTGCCTTCCTAGTATTTATACCAATAACAATATTCATGGCAAAAGTAGGAGCGACGGCAGTCCACAAAATGAGGAAAGAAATAATAGCAAAACTATTTGGTCTCTTTTTAATAGTAATAGCAAGTAGGTTTTTATATGATTATTTCAATCTTTAAATTTTTTGGTCGTATTCTCCAATTTTTCCGGTCTTTTGTAATAAATCGTTAATAAAATCGAATATTTTTTTCTTCCCTAAGTTTGATTTTGTGCTTTCCGTAACAACGACTAAAGAAGGTTTGTTTGAGGAAGCTCTTATTAATCCCCAAGATCCATCTTCCAGAACAAATCTTATTCCATTAACTGTTATAATTTCTTTAATTAATTGATTGTCTATTTTAATCTTTTTGTTTTTTATATCTTCAACTTTTTTAAACAACTCTTTTACAAGTTCATACTTCTCTTCATCTTTGCAATAAGGAGCCATTGTAGGGGATTGATATGTTTTTGGCAGATCATTCAAAATAGTACTAATTTTTTTATTTCGATTATTTAATAAATGACAAATTTGTATTGCAGAGTTTATCCCATCATCATAACCGTAACCAATAGGCTTGTTAAAAAAGAAATGTCCACTTTTTTCAAATCCAGCCAAAGCATTTTCCTTATTAACTTTTCTTTTTATGTGTGAATGTCCAGTTTTCCAATATATTGTTTCGCAATTATTTTTTAAAAGAATATTATCTTTTAAATACAAACCCGTTGATTTTACATCTACAATAAATTTAGATTTTTTATATTTCTCTGAAAGATTTCTTGAAATTAAAAGACCAATTTTGTCTGCAAAAATCTCATTTCCCTTATTATCAATAACACCGACTCTATCTCCATCTCCATCAAAGCCAAAACCAATATCAGCATTATTTTTTTTTACACTTTGTGATATAGCATGCAGCATTTTTAAATCCTCAGGATTAGGATTATATTTAGGAAATGTAAAATCTAATTTGCAATCTAGTTCAATAACATCACACCCTATTCCTCTTAAAATTTCTGGAGCAAATATGCCTGCCGTTCCATTGCCACATGATACAACAGCTTTTATTTTTTTTTTAATTTATTTTTTTCGATTAGATCTTTAATATAAACTTTTTGAAAATTCTCTATATTTTTATTACCACCTGTGCCCGTAATAAATTTTTTTCCTAAAGTAATTTCTTTTAGTTCATTCATTTCTTCCGGTGCATGAGTCAAGCCTTTTTCAATACCCATTTTTACACCTGTCCATCCGTTTTCATTGTGGCTAGCTGTAACCATTGCAATTGCGTCAGATTCTAATTTGAATTGTGCAAAGTAAACCGTAGGTGTTAGTGAAAGACCTATATCTTCGACCAAACATCCAGTTGAAATTAAACCCTTTTTCAATGAATCTTTTACTTCCTGACTGTAGGACCTATAATCTTGACCAACTATAATTTTTGGATTTCTTTTATTTATTTTCTTTATAACTTGCGTACCCAGACCTTTTCCAAGATCTTCTATACCATCCAAATCAATGTCATCAGGATAGAGCCATCTAGCGTCGTATTCCCTAAAACCGCTATGTTTGATTTTCATCTTTATTTAAGGTTACCAACAAAGGTTTAACAGAATTAATTTAAACTTGAAAAAATATTTATGTTCCTGTAATGTTCTCTTGATATATATGTTATTTAGTATATTAATGTTAAAGCAACACAACATATAGTTGTTTTGTTCAAAAAGTCAGGTAAAATAAGAGAATTATGAATAAAAACGTGTCATTGGCAATAGAAAAAGCTGTCTCAAATTTAGACAGAATAGAAAATAACAATCTAAAAGATCTTAATAACAAAAAACCAGATTTGTTTTCTTTAAATCATCAAACCGAGCTTTTTCAGAATGACAAAGGCATAACTATAAAGATTGATAGATCAAGAGACGAAAATTTAACTGATTTTGGCAGAGCAACTTTAAGTGATAGATATTTGGGTCAGAATGAGTCCTACCAAGATTTGTTTGCAAGAGTAGCTAGCACATATGCTGATAACAACATTCATGCACAGAGATTGTATAATTACATAAGCAAACTTTGGTTTATGCCAGCCACCCCCGTTCTTTCAAACGGAGGTACAGAGAGGGGTTTGCCAATTTCATGTTTCTTAAACGAGGCTGGAGATAGTTTGGAAGGAATTTTAGGATTGTGGAGTGAAAACGTCTGGCTAGCTGCAAGAGGAGGGGGCATCGGTAGTTATTGGGGGAATCTAAGATCAATAGGTGAAAAAATTGGAAAAGTTGGAAAGACCTCAGGAATAATTCCTTTTATTAAAGTTATGGACTCGCTCACACTTGCGATTAGCCAAGGTTCTTTAAGAAGAGGTTCAGCGGCTTGCTACCTTCCGATTGACCATCCCGAAATTGAGGAATTTATTGAAATGAGAAGACCGACTGGCGGAGACACTAATAGAAGATCCCTCAATTTACATCATGGAGTTTTAGTTTCAGATGCATTCATGAGAGCAGTTGAAACTGACGGTCAATGGGCATTAAGAAGTCCAAAGGATGGTTCTGTCCAAGGCACCCTGTCAGCAAGAAATTTATGGATAAGACTTTTGACGGCAAGAGTTGAAACTGGAGAGCCATATATTATTTATATTGATACAGTCAATCGACAAATTCCTCAGCATCACAAATTAGCCGGCTTAACAGTAAAGACATCAAACCTTTGTAGCGAAATTACTCTTCCAACCGGTAAAGACAGAGAGGGAAATGAACGAACCGCAGTGTGTTGTCTGTCTTCTTTAAATATTGAAAAATATGACGAATGGAAAGACGATAATAATTTTGTGGAAGACGTGATGAGATTTTTAGACAATGTACTTGAAGACTTTATTAATAAGGCACCGGAAAGTTTTGCAAATGCAAAATATGCAGCAGCAAGAGAGAGAAGTGTAGGGCTTGGAGTTATGGGTCTACATTCTTATTTCCAACAAAAGAGTATCCCTTTCGGATCTGTTATGAGCAAAGTATGGAATAAAAAAATATTTAAAAATATTCAAGAAAAGGTAGACAAAGCTTCTAACGATCTTGCTGAGGAAAGAGGGGCGTGTCCAGATGCAGAAGAGTTTGGGATCAAAGAAAGATTTTCTAATAAAACAGCAATAGCTCCTACTGCTTCAATTTCTATAATTTGTGGGGGGGCCTCTCCTGGAATTGAGCCAATAGCAGCTAACAGCTATACACACAAAACTCTTTCAGGTTCATATAATGTGAGAAACAAATATTTAACTAAGCTTTTAGAGAAATACAAAAAAAATACTGATGAAATTTGGTCAAGTATTACAACAAACCAAGGATCAGTTTCTCATTTAGACTTTCTTACAAAAGAGGAGAAGGAGACATTTAAAACCGCTTTTGAAATTGATCAAAGATGGGTTGTTGAATTAGGTGCAGACAGGACCCCTCACATTTCGCAAGCACAGTCAGTTAATGTTTTTGTTCCTGCCGATGTTCATAAAAAAGATCTCCACCAACTTCATTTCCAGGCTTGGAAAAAGGGACTTAAAAGTCTTTATTATTGTAGATCTAAATCAATTCAAAGAGCGGAAAATATTAATGCAGGGTCATCAACAGATGTGACAAAGAATGTTTATTCAAACAAGGATGAATCAAGTAATGAAGAGGACAAATATGAGGAGTGCTTATCATGTCAGTAATTAAATTAAAAAAAGATAAAGAAATATTCAAAGGTGGTTTGCTTGTAGAAAATCCAGTTTACAAACCTTTCAGGTACCCTTGGTGTTACGATGCTTGGTTAACCCAACAAAGAATACATTGGTTGCCAGAAGAAGTACCGCTAGGAGACGATGTAAGAGATTGGCAAAAAAACCTGTCTCAGGAAGAAAAGAATTTATTAACCCAAATTTTTAGATTTTTTACTCAAGCTGATGTTGAGGTAAATAACTGTTATTTGAGACACTACACAACCGTGTTTAAACCAACTGAAGTTTTGATGATGATGACCGCTTTCGCTGCAATGGAAACTGTTCACATCGCAGCCTATTCACATTTGTTAGACACAATAGGCATGCCAGAGTCAGAATATTCGGCTTTCATGAAGTACAAAGAAATGAAAGATAAATATGATTACATGCAAGGTTTTAATGTTAACTCAAAAGCTGACATTGCAAAAACAGTAGCAGTATTTAGTGCTTTTACCGAAGGACTCCAACTTTTTGCTAGTTTTGCAATACTCCTAAATTTTCCAAGACACAATAAAATGAAAGGTATGGGCCAGATAGTTACTTGGTCAGTAAGAGACGAAACACTTCACTGTAATTCTATGATTAGACTTTTCAGAGCCTTTATTAAAGAGAACCCTGAAATCTGGACTGAAAAATTACAAAATGAGCTTTATGATGCATGCAAAACTATTATTGCTCATGAGGATGCATTTATAGATTTAGCTTTCAAGATGGGACCAATACAAGGCCTAACAGCAGAGCAAGTTAAAAAATATATTAGATGGATTGGTGACAGAAGATTAATTCAGTTGGGATTAAATCCAATTTATAAGGTGAAAGAAAATCCACTGACATGGTTGGATACGATGCTGAATGCTGTTGAACACATGAACTTTTTTGAAGGTAGAGCTACTGAGTATTCTAAGGCTTCCACAAAAGGATCATGGGCTGAAGCTTTTTCATAAAATTATCTAATATTTAGAGACAACACCTCTCTGTGTTCACTGCCCTTGTATTTCGACAAAGGTCTAATAAGTTTATTAGCGGCATGCTGTTCAATTATATGAGCTGACCAACCAGTTATTCTAGCCATAACAAATATCGGAGTAAAAAAATCTGTATCAATTCCCATTAAGTGGTAAGTAGGTCCACATGGGTAATCTACATTAGGGTGTATATTTTTCCTTTCAAGCATTATTCTTTCCAACGTCGCATATATTTTTGGAAAACTTGTATTATTCTTTATCTCGGCAACTTTTAAAAAATATTTTTTCATAGTTGGAACCCTAGAGTCACCACTTCTGTAAACTCTATGACCGAAACCCATAACTACTTTTTTCTTATCAAGCGCATTATTTATCCAAGACTCAGCTTTTTCAGGTTTTTTAATATCTTTAAACATATACATCACTGCCTCATTAGCTCCTCCGTGCAAAGGTCCTTTAAGGCTTGCGATAGCTCCTGTGATTGCACCATGCATATCAGAAAGACTGCTTGTAATTGTTCTTGCAGTGAAAGTAGAAACATTAAAACTATGCTCAGCATATAAAATCATCGAAACATCAAAAGCTTTAACAATTTCTTTGTTAGGAACTTTACCAAACATCATATTAAAAAAGTTTTCCGAATAAGATAACTTTTTGTTTGGTTGAATGATTTTTTTTCCTTTTCTTGTTCTAAAATAAGCCGCGACGGCTGTGGGAGTTTGCGCAAAAATTCTCATGGCTTTTTTCATGTTTGCTTTTGGAGAATTGTCCCTTACATCCTTATCTTCTAGTCCCATCAAGCTTACAGCAGTTCTAATTGCATCCATAGGATGAGCTTTTTTTGGCATATTTTTAATATCGTTAAGAATTTGTTTAGAAAGTTTACGATTGTTTCTTTCTTCTTTAATAAATTTTATTAACTCTTTTGATTTTGGAAGCTCACCATTCAATACAAGATAGGCTACTTCTTCAAAACTACATTTTTGGCAAAGATCTTGGACTTTATAACCTCTATAAGTAAGAGAGTTTATTTCAGGCATAACTTGCGAAATTGTAGTTTCGTCTACAACAATTCCCATCAAACCTTTTTTAATATCATCAGTCATAATTATTCATGCCCATCAGTTTTAAAGTCAGTAATTTTTTTATCTGGTTTATTATACTTTTCATATTCTACTAATTCATAAAGTCTTTTTCGAGTTTGCATTTTATCTATAATATTATTTTGATGTCCATCTCTAAAAATTAATTTTAGACCATCCTCAACATTCTTCATAGCTAGGCGCTGAGTTGTCACAGGATAAATAACTATATTATAACCTAAATTTTTCAATTCTTTGGTAGTAAGTAGTTTTGATTTACCAAATTCAGTCATATTAGCTAATAAATAAATCTTTGAGTTTTTTCTTACACTTTCAAATTCTTTCTCGTCTTTCATAGACTCAGGAAATATTATGTCTGCTCCCGCTGCCTCATAAGCCTTTATTCTTTCAATAGTTTTATTTAATCCTTCCACTAAGTTGGCATCTGTTCTTACTATAATTGAAAAATTTTTATCTTTTCTAGATGAAACAGACTCTTTAATTTTTTTAACCATATCGTTTGTCGATATAAGTTCTTTATTTTCTAGATGCCCACATCTTTTTTCAGCTATTTGATCTTCGATATGACATCCAGCAAGACCCATATTTTCAAAAGTTTCTATAGTTTTCTTGCAATCTGAGAAACCTGTATCAGCATCGACTATTGATGGCAGATCAGTTACTTTTGCAATTTGATTTGCTCTATAACTGACATGATCAAGTGTGGTTAAACCTATGTCTGGTACTCCTAAATCATTCGACATAACTCCTCCAGAAATATAAACACCATCAAAACCAATGTCTGCGATTAACTTTGCACATAAAGGGTTATAAGCACCGGGAAATTTAAGTAATTTTTTTTCTTTAAGATTGTTAACAAAATCTTTTCTTTTCTCCCGAGCATTCTTTTTTGTAAAATGCATCAAGTTTTTATATTAAACCAGAAATATAAAATCAAAGACTATTTTAAAAGGACAACTAATGCAGTTAAAACTAACAAAATTGCCAAAATATACTCAGTATTTTTTTTGGCTTTTGTGTTTTTAATAAAGATTCTCAAACTATTTCCAAAAATAGCCCAAATACATATTGAAGGAAAACAAACTACTGCAGCCGTAATAACCAAAAATATTGTCCCAACGATAAAATTTTCTTCAGTCGGAAAAAAACCTGACGCTACAGTAATTGCTACAGTCCAGGCTTTTGGATTAATAAATTGAAACAGCGAGGCTTCGTAAAATTTTAAAGGTCTTCCGCCTGTATCTTTTTCAACTAAGCTAAAAGAACCAATTATTTTCCATCCAAGATAAAACAAATAAATTGAACACAAGATTTTCATATAAAATTGTAATTGAGGAAATATTAAGAATAAATTTCCCAGACCATAACAAACCAATCCTATTTGAAAAATATGACCAAGAGGAATACCGATTAAATGAGGCAAAGTTCTAACAAAACCAAATTTTAAACCAGATGCAGTAAGCATTGCATTGTTAGGACCTGGAGTAGCAAACATTATAAAATAATAAGTGACAAGTGCAGAAAAGAGTTGAAAATCTATCATAAATATTTTTCAATAATTTGTTCAAAATTCAAAAAATCTTTAACTGAAATATTATGAGGAATTTGGTTAGTTTTTTTTTCGGTATATCCATCTTCAACTAATATAAATGGAATTTTAGCATTATAAGCTGATTGTGAGTCTACTTCACTATCACCAACCATTATAGTTTTTCTAATATCTCCACCAATTATTTCAACAACATTTGTGAGATGCCTTGGATCTGGTTTGTTATAATCAAATGTATCGCAGCCTGCAATATAATGAAAATATTCAGCAAGTTTTATTTTTTTTAATAAATCAATTGCAAGTCTTTCTTGTTTATTTGTACATACAGCCATTGGAATTTTTTTGGATTGTGCCCATTTTAAGAAAGTAAGAACGCCCTTCATTGGCTTACTCCCTTTATCAATATTTTTAGAATAATAATCTAAAAACTCCCCTACCATTTCTTTTTTCATTTTTTCGTCTGTAATTTCTTCTCTGAAAGATTTTTGCATCATTATCCATGCTCCACGACCAGCAAGATGTTTTATGTCACCAAGATTCTTTTGATGAAGTCCAAATTTTTTCATAACATGATTGTGAGCACCCATTAAATCAGGCGCAGTATCAACCAACGTCCCGTCTAAATCGAAAATAATTGTTAATTTTTGAGTCATTTTTATCAAGTATTAAAAAGAAACATTTTGTGACTTATTACAATCATTATTCTAATGTAAAGACAAATTTTAATGAAAACAAATTCAAAATTTAAAAAAATTGATAGTAACAAAGCAAATCAGGAAAGACTAAGAAAAAGAGCAATAGTTTCTGGTGTCAATCTAGTTGCACCAGATACAATTTTTTTATCTAATGACACTAAATTTGGAAAAAATGTTACCATTAATCCTTATGTTGTAATTGGTAAAAAAGTTAAAATTGGAAATAATGTTGAAATTTTATCTTTTAGCCATATTGAAGGAGCAATAATAGAAAATAAAGTTACAATTGGTCCTTATGCAAGAATTAGACCAGGCACACATTTAATGGATGGTGTAAGAATCGGAAATTTTGTAGAAACAAAAAAATCGAAAATTAAAAAAAATTCAAAAGTAAATCATCTTTCATATATCGGAGATAGTGAAATTGGTAAAAACACAAATATTGGTGCTGGAACAATTACATGTAATTATGATGGAATTAAAAAAAATAAGACAATCATTTCTGATAATGTTTTTATTGGATCTAACTCATCCCTAGTAGCCCCTGTGAAGATCAAAAAAAAATCAATCGTTGCTGCCGGCTCAGTTATTACCAGAGATGTAAAAGAAAATTCTCTCGCTATAGAAAGAAGCGATCAAGAAGAAATTGAAAACTATAAGAGAAAAAAATAATGTGTGGAATTATAGGGATAGCAAGCAATAAATCTGTTTCAACTAATATAATAAACGCTCTAAAAAAATTAGAATATAGAGGCTACGACTCTGCAGGTCTCGCAACTATTTCAAATGGTAAAATTAATGAAAAAAAATGTCCGGGTAGAGTTGAAAAGCTAGAAAATATTTTGTTTCAAAATCCAAGCGAAGGTAATCTTGGTATTGGTCATGTGAGATGGGCAACACACGGTATTCCAAACGAAGCCAATGCTCACCCACACTCTAGTGAAATAGTTTCTGTTGTACACAATGGAATAATTGAAAACTCAGATGAGCTTAAAAAAGAATTAGAAAAATCTGGGAAGACTTTTAAATCACAAACTGATACAGAAGTTATTACAGTTTTACTAACTGAAAAACTAAAAAAACTTGAACCATTAAAAGCAGTATTTGAAACTTTAGACACTTTAAGGGGTAGTTTTGCGTTAGGAATTATATTCAAAAATTTTAATGACATAGTTATAGGTGCAAGACGAGGTAGCCCACTTGCTGTTGGATATTCTAATAAAGAAAACTATCTGGGCTCAGATTCTTATGCTTTAAAATCTATGACAAACAAAATTTCTTATCTAGATGATGGAGATGTATGTGTATTGTCAAAAGATGAGGTAAAATTTTATAATTCAAAAAAAAATAAAATTAATAAAGAAATTTTCACTTTATCTGAGGACAAATCTTCAGCTAGCAAAGGAGATTTTAAAAATTTTATGATTAAAGAAATTTTCGAGCAGCCCATAACAACCAAGACCTGTCTTAAAGAATATATTGATAAAATTAGGAATGAAATTAATTTTTATAATCTTCCAGTGGAGCCTAAAAAGATTGAAAAAATTGTTCTAATAGGATGTGGAACGGCCTATCACTCATGTCAAGTATCAAAGTATTGGCTTGAAGAGATGACATCTCTTAGTATCGAGACTGATATAGCTTCAGAATTCAGATATAGAAACGTAAGATTTAATAAAAATGCTTTATATATATTTGTATCCCAATCAGGTGAAACAGCTGATACATATGCAGCATTAGAACTTTGTAAAAAAGAAAAAGTGAAAACTTGTTCAATTGTTAATGTTGTAGAAAGTTCTATAGCAAGAAACTCTGATTGTGTTCTTCCAATTCATGCAGGACCCGAGATTGGAGTTGCGTCTACCAAAGCATTTCTTGGTCAAATGCTAGTTTTGTATTTATTATCTTTGAAGATTGGGGAAATGAGAAATGATATTGATAAAAATCAATACAAAAAGAAAATAGAAGCATTGAAAAAAATACCTAAACTAATAAGCGACTCTCTAAAAGAAGAGGAAAAAATACAATTAATAGCAAAAGATATTTACAAATCCAAAGGGGCGATGTTTTTGGGGAGAGGATATTCATTTCCAATTGCTTTAGAAGGAGCACTAAAACTTAAAGAACTTTCATACCTTCATGCTGAAGGTTATCCTGCTGGAGAAATGAAACATGGACCGCTAGCTCTAATTGAAGATGGACTTCCAGTAGTTGTGATAGCTCCTAAAGATAAATACTTCGAAAAGACTTTATCCAATATGCAAGAAGTTATAGCGAGAGGTGGAAAAGTTTTATTGATAACTAATTCTAGGGGAAAAGTAATTAGTGAGAACATAAGATTTCAAATAGACCTACCAGTTTCTGACTTAACCCTTACACCTTTTTTATTTACTATACCTCTTCAACTTCTCTCTTATCATGTCGCATTATTTAAAAAGTGTGACATTGATAAACCAAGAAATTTAGCTAAATCAGTAACTGTTGAATAAAATTATTTTAAAGTAAAAATAGTAGTTTTGGAGTTATTTAAATAGCTAACTGGGATTTGACGCTTTTTTTTATTTTTGAGTTTAAAAAAAATTTTTGTTCTCTTTTTACTGTTTAACCACAGAAATATAGATCTACTATTATTAATAGTTTTTAAACTAATAGATATTCTTTCGAAATCTTCTCTAATTACGTGTCTTGTAATGTTGTTTGATTTTATATCTAAATCTCCAGGGAAAACAGATGCAATGTGACCATCATAACCCATTCCAAGCAAAACAATATCAAACTCAATTTTATTTTTTTTAAAATAATTTCTAATTTTTTTGCCATAATGCTTTGAAGATTCAAAGGAAGTATTTTTTTTAGTATTTACAGGATAAATCTGGTTTTTATTAATATTAATTAAATCTAGTAAGTTTTTTTTTGCCAAAAGGTAATTTGAATATTTAGAATTTTTAGGAACAAAACGTTCATCACCCCAAAAAAAATCTACATTTTTCCAATCTATACTTAATTGAGACAATCGTTTATATAACTTAATTGGGCTTGGACCCCCCGTTAATACAAAACTTAATCTCTTTTTATTTTGTTGTTTTTTTACAGCTATTTTTTCAAACGCTTCTTTAAAGGACTCAATTAGCAAATTTTCCCTATTTTTTCTAATAAATTTCATAATTTTAACGATTAATAAACAAAACCATCTTGGAAATTTCCAAAGACCATTATATATATAGCACAGGTTAAAATGAAAAAATGGAAATTAAATAGCTGGAAAAAGTATCCAGCTAAACATATACCAGAATACAAAGATACTAAGGAACTTGATTTAGTTTTAAGCAAGGTAAAGAAATATCCGCCTTTAGTATTTGCTGGCGAGTCTCGTTCTTTAAAAAAAGCACTTGCAAATGTTGTTGATGGAAAAGCTTTTTTATTGCAAGGTGGTGATTGTGCTGAAAGTTTTGCTGAATTTCATCCTGACAACATAAGAGATACTTTCAAAGTACTTTTACAAATGTCTCTAGTCTTAACTGCTTCTGCCTCATTACCAGTGGTGAAAGTCGGCAGAATTGCTGGTCAATTTTCAAAACCTAGAAGCTCACCGACAGAAAAAAAAGATGGACAAGAATTACCAAGTTATTTAGGTGATAACATAAACGGAATGGAATTTAACGAAAAAGCAAGAATTCCAGATGCTAAAAGATTATTTAGGGCTTATTCACAATCTGCATCAACATTAAACTTATTAAGAGCTTTTTCCCAAGGTGGCTTTGCCGATTTAAGACAAGTACATTTATGGAATTTAGGCTTTATAAAAGATAAAACAAAAGGAAAGTACAAGGAGATAGAGGATAAAATAAGTGATGCTTTAGCTTTTATGGAGGCTTGCGGCATAAACTCGGACAACAATAGAAGATTAAGAACAGTAAATATTTATACTTCCCACGAAGCTTTGTTATTACCTTTTGAAGAGGCAATGACAAGAGTTGATTCAACCACTGGTGAATATCATGATACTTCAGCACATTTTGTTTGGATAGGTGACAGGACAAGACAACCCGACGGAGCTCACGTAGAATTCTGTAGAGGTATAAAAAATCCAATAGGGTTAAAATGCGGTCCTACTATTAAGCCCGATGAATTAATCAAACTTTGTAATATTCTAAACCCAGAAAATGAAGCAGGTAGAATTACATTAATTTCAAGATTCGGAGCTAATAATGTTGAAAAGTTTTTGCCAAAATTAATTAAGGCAGTAAAAAAAGAGGGTCACAAGGTAGTCTGGTCTTGTGATCCAATGCATGGAAATACAATTAAAGCTGCTACAGGCTTCAAGACAAGAACATTTGATAGCGTTGTTAAGGAGGTTAAAAATTTCTTTGGTGTAAGTCAAGCAGAAGGCAGCTTTGCAGGAGGTTTACATATAGAAATGACAGGACAAGACGTAACAGAATGTACTGGTGGAGCACAAAAAATATCCGAGAAGGATTTATCTAATAGATATAGAACTCATTGTGACCCAAGACTAAATGCTGACCAGGCTTTAGAGTTAGCTTTCTTAATTTCTGATGAAATTAAGAAAAATTCAAAAATTTCAAATAAAATTATTCAAGCCGCGTCTTAATAATTATTGTAATTATTAAGACCTGACCT
>MDTE01199866.1_pt1 | contig 30410 bp, 24 predicted proteins | sample 811231 | NCBI WGS metagenome assembly MDTE01 (sample SAMN05326651, study PRJNA326480) | marine metagenome | isolation source: seawater | place: Indian Ocean: Red Sea | collected 2010 | reverse complement strand
ATTGAAACAGAAATATATGAAGAAGACAGTGAGTTTGAATTGATTTTAGACATTACAACACATAATGTAGTACAACTCGAAGATGTATTTCAAGTTGTCAGGAATGTAGTATATAATGAAATAGAATACATATTAATTTGTGATAGATTAAACGAAATATATAAAGAGAAAAATTATGAAACTGGAGAAATACCAATGATCTTTAAATTAACCGAACAGCTATATAATAGAATGGTAGGTATATATACAAATAATTCAAAAATGACTAAGTTTTATAATAAAGAACACCGAAAATATATTCTTACCCTTGAACATCAATTATTTGATAAATTAAATGAACTTAGACGTAATTATGAAGGTGTGAGATCTATAATAGAAGTAAAAAATGATTGTATAGTAAATGACGTAAAAAAGGAATCTCAGGAACTTAAAATAATGAAGAAGGCTGCAAGGGGAAATAAATAAACGATTACAATAATAATATAATATTTATTAATTTAAATATGCTTCAATCATTTTATAATAATATTCCTTCTTCTCCTTTTAAAAAACAAGTTGATTTTGTACCTACAGATATTGTCATTGAACCAAAGGTAATAACTCAAAGAAAGTATGTAACTATTAATGAACATCCATTAATTAAAAATATGAATAAAGAAATATCAGAAGCCAGTAAAAATATTGAAAACACCATAATGTCCCGCAAACATATGGAAGAGGTTAGAAAGTCATTAACAAGTGTTTATACCAAATGTATTTTTATTGTTCAGCAAATTATAAAACTTGGTGAAATAAATGGAGAAAATGAGAATGATTTAATCACAATGACCCGGGCATTACATAATTTTAATAAAATATGCTATGATATATATGGATGTAGATAAGAAAGATATAATGATGAATGAAGGTATATTAGATAAAATAAAAATAATATGTGAACAATGTACTGAGGTCCATGATAATTTTAATAAAAGAAATAGAAATTCTATATGTCAGGTTGATAATAAGAAAAAAATGAATATAGTTTATGAAGAAGACTTTAAACTACATTTATCTAAAAAATTAACACGATTAAATAATAGATTAAAGATCCTTCAAATTAAATATTCAAATTACAAAAAATGGTACGATAGATTTAATATAATGATAATTATAATATCTTCATTATTATCTATTTTTGAGGCTTTACGCATGGAGGTTGGTGATAAAATTGAAGAGGGAACACACCTAGAAATTTTTTTTAATATGGTACCTATAGGAATAAGTAGTACTATAACATGTTCTGCTGCGATTATTAAATTTAAAAAGTATCAAGAAAAAATGGAAAACATGCAATATACGAGAGAAAAGGTCATATTAGCTATCTCTAAAATAAAATCTGTACAGGAATCATTATGGTTTAATAATGATTCTGAATTTGAAGCAATAAAGATGAAATATTTAGAAGATGTATATTCTGTATATAATGAGAGTAATTCTGAGTTAGATAGACACATTAAAATATCTGATTTAGACAAAATAAAAAAATGTAACGATGAAAAAACGGATAAAAGTACATTTAATATTTAATTAAATATATTAAATATATATAAAAATGTACCTTTTAAAATTATTAATACGCTTCCTCCCTTTATTAAATATAATAGATTCAGTTCCGATTTTATCAGTTAATAGTACTTCTATGACTAATTATTTATCATATATTCATGATTATGGAAAAGAATATAATATAACTCGATACGAATTATTCAAAGAAAATGTTAAAAAAATTGAGGACCATAATGAAAAGAATTTATCATATGAACTCGAAATCAACGAATTTACAGACATACCAAAAATAGAACACACAACATACAAATATCATGAAGGAGAATATAATAATTTCAATAATATAGTCCCCTTTTCAGTTGATTGGCGTAAAAAGAATGTTGTATCCGATGTAAAAAATCAGGGGAAATGTGGTTCTTGCTGGGCATTTAGTGCAACTGGGAGTGTTGAAGGTATTATCGCTATAAAAGAAGGAACATTATTTAATATCTCTGAACAACAGTTGATGGATTGTTCTTCAAGTTATGGTAATCACGGGTGTCGAGGTGGGTCTATGGATTCCGCGTTTAAATATATAATAGACAATGGAATCTGTTCTGAAAAAGAATACCCCTATGAAGGAACTGATGGTGGAGATTGTAATCCGTGTAAAACTGTTGTTAAAATAAATAATTATAAAGACATAGAATCTAACAATGAAAAGATATTAAAACGCGCTGTTGCACAACATCCTGTATCTGTGGCAATTGAAGCAGATCAATTTTCTTTTCAACATTATTCAAATGGTGTATTTTCTGACCAAACATGTGGAACAAAATTGGACCATGGAGTTTTGATTGTTGGATATGGATATGATTTATCTTCTGATATGGACTATTGGTTGGTAAAAAATTCATGGGGGGATCAATGGGGTGAAGATGGATACATAAGAATTCAGAGAAATATTAATAATTCCAGTGGATTATGTGGTATAGCAATGATGCCTAGCATTCCACTCCTTGAAGGAAAGTAATAACTACATAATTAGTATCTAATTGGTAATTAACGATATTTATAAAATGAATATGGTTGATAATAGATAATAAAAAGAGGAAATAAATATATCTTATAAAATGAAACATATATATAAAATATATGTATCTTTGGATAATATCCATTTATATACAAATGGATATTATTTTTAAATTATAATAGAATATATATAGAATAATGTATAGAATTTTAAAACTTGGAGCGATATACTCAACTGTAAATTATATAATGACATACAGTATTTATCGTTATCATATGAATGAACTTCAAAAAATTTGAATAATACTATTAATAATAGTAAACTAAAAGAATGATACTCCGTTGTGGAAAAAGGATTGGAATTGATAATCAAATGATCGATTTTAATAAAGCATCCAAAGAATGGAGGAAAAATAAAGTTTATCGTGGTATAGGGATGTTCTCATATAAATAAAAATTTGACAGTTTTCTAAATAAATAGTAAAACAACCACATGTCCTTATGGACCCTTTACCAGATGTGACAGATAAAATAATTGAAGCCAATTACTGGTTTAACCTTTATGGTAGGAGATATAAAAACACACAAGATCACCTTAAGATATGTTACGGAACATTGAAGAAATACATTATTATTGGGGGAAAGCTTGATTTTACATTACTTGACTTATTAAATAAAAAATGGAAGAGAGATAAGATGACACTTGATTTCGCGGTCAAGTTTATAGACCTAGTAAAAAATCCAGACCATCAAATAGAGATATACTCAAAAATAAAAGATATAAATAAGAAAGATAGAATAAAGAAAGTTGAAGAACTTATTGAATGTCCAATTTGTTGTTGTGAATCAGAATACCAAGAGTCATTCAACTGTTGTAATACATTTATCTGTATAGATTGTATTTACAAGCACCTTGATTTAACTATAAATGACCTTAAATTTGAGGGATTAAAATGCCCTGTATGTTGTGAGTATCTTTTAAAGGAAGATATTTATCATTTATTTAATAACACAAAGAGAACTGAAAAAACATTTTGGTTTAGTGAAACCTATCATTCAAGAAATGCAAGGAAATATAGGAACTTATATTTAAAATACCATTTCATGGTTAAAGCGATTGAGGAATTAAATGGGAAAAGAATAAACCGTAGAACAATGGATTTTAAAGAATTAACAAGTGATAACGATCCTCCATTATATTATGGTGTCTGTCAGTATTGCTGTCCAATAACTGATAATTATAGACACAATTTCTCAAATATCCAAATTAAGACAGTTGAAAAAAGATGTGTAGAAAATGAAAACATTATCACACTCACCAAAGATATGTTTAAATGTCAAAAATGTGAAGATAAGGATAAAATAGTATTCAAAAAGTGTCCTCATTGTGGAATTAAGACAATTAAACCCGATGGTTGTAATTTCGTAGTTTGCGGAGATCATAGATGGTGTTTCCTTTGTAATGAAAGATTACCAAATAACCATGAAGGACACAATGTACATTATTGGATGGGACCTGGTACAGGGCCATATTCCGACAATTGTAGGGTGCTCTCAAATTACGACGAACCAGACTTTGTTCTAACAAGTTGTGATTGCCTTCATTGTTCACGGAGAGGAGGTTCTCCACTATGTCGGTCCCTAGAGTGCTATAATAGATGTCCACAAATAGATGAATATGAGTTTAATACATATTGTGGTAAATGTGATTAGTGAATTCTATTGGTTTTAAAAAAGAATTGTTCTGTTTTGGTAATAGTCATAGCTTGTTCAAGTTGACCATTGAGAAGGCCCGCTGCTTTTTTTTCAGCCTCTTTACCTAACCAATATTGACCACTATTATTCCACATACGTGCTTCTTTTAATAGATTTTGATATAAAATATTATGTTCTGGATAAGTAATTAGGAAATTTTCTTTTGTCTTATGTTTCATTTATATATTTTGAATAATTTATGTTTAAATTATTTATTCAAGAGTTATTTTTGTAACCTGTGGTTGAAGTGATTGTGCTTGAATTGCGGATGGAGGTGGTGCCGAAGGAACAATATTTACATTATTATCTTGTTCTCTATATATCCCATTTATATTATCAATACTTCTTGATTTAACCAATAATTTATCCTTATTTTTACAGCATATTATTAATCCTGTCCCAACACCTAGAAGATATGATAAAAAAATTAAATAATGCAATATCTAGTGAAGTGATTTCCATAATATATATATATTATTTAAATATTATAAAATATATATAAATATTATGATCCTGGATGGTAAAATATTATCTAATACTATTAAAGACAATTTAAAAGAAGAGATAAATACATTATTAAAAAAAGATATACGTCCTGGATTAGGTGTAATTTTAGTAGGTGAAAATATTGAGAGTAAAACCTATGTAAATATGAAGAAAAAAGCATGTAATGAATTAGGTATATATAGTAAGGTATATGAGTTACCAGATAATATTAGTGAAGATATAATTATTCAAAAGATAAAGGATCTAAATGAAGACAATACGATACATGGTATTTTAGTTCAACTCCCACTACCTTATCATATTAATAAACAAAATGTATTAGATAGCATTAAACATGAAAAAGATGTAGATGGACTTGGAATATTAAATACTGGTAAATTGATGATAAATAATAATGTAAATATAATGCCATGTACACCCCGTGGTTGTATTGAATTATTAGACCATTATAAAATACCATTAAAATCTAAAGAGATAACTATCATTGGGACGAGTAATCTAGTAGGGCTTCCTTTATCTATTATGTTATTACATAGAGGAGCAACCGTCACACTATGTAATATACATACAAATGATGTTAGAAAAAAAACGAAGGATGCAGATATAGTAATTGCATGTTGTGGTGTTCCAGAAATGGTAAAAAGTGACTGGGTGAAAGAAGAGTCAATCATAATTGATATAGGTATTAATAAAATAGAAGACAAAAAATCTAAAAAGGGGTATAGACTTGTCGGAGATGTTGACTATAATAACGTTAAGGATAAAGTTGAATATATTACACCTGTACCCGGGGGTATAGGTCCGATGACAATTGCTATTTTAATGAAACAGACGGTTGAGATATGTAGATTAATAAATATTTCTAAGGTATGATTAATCATTTATCATTATAATATTGTTCAATAGCTTTATCACTGTCATTATTATTAAGTGAAAGGTAATGATTAGCAATGTCAAGGCTTGACCCTATTTCCTTGATAACTTTATTTTGTTCTGAAGACCTTGTATTATCTTGTATATAATATTGAATAAATAATGAGTACCTTGTACCTTCTTTTAATTCTGTAACTCCATGAACAATTTCATCTGTATGGATATATATATCTCCTATATTTCTTTCTGGTATAATAGCACCATCATTTAGAGCATATATTGTCTTACCTCCAATATGTTTATTAAGTGGAATTTGCATAATCTTACTCTTGCGCTGCTGGCAATCTAAGTGAAAGTGTTGGGCTTTATTGATATCTGGTTCTATTCTTCTTATATTAATATTTAATTTAAGATCTTTACCAGTTATACCCCTTTCAGGATAACTAGTTTCTATTATATTTAATAAATCTAATGTTTGTTCTATACCTATTATATCTATTAATTCTTCTTTACTAATAATATATTTCAAATCTTTCTTTTTATTTGTAAGGTAGTGGTTATCAACTGTATTTATGAGTTTATTAATCAAATGTTTATCAGTAAAGTATCTTTCAATGATAATTGGATAAGCATTAGGGTTACCACCCTTCTTTTCTATTATATATTTAGATTCTTCTTGTGTTGGACATATATCATTAAATAGGAATTGATAACCTGGAGAACGTACATCAATTTCCTTAACAGGAGTGTATCCGCCTGGCCCCCAGCCGAAGCCCGCCCAGTCAGGGGGGGGGGAGGTGGCGGCCACGCGCATTTAGGATTATTAATCTCAACATCTGTGTGATATAGAATCTGACCTTTATCAAGATATGTATTACTGTATGGGTCGTATTGTACGCATTTCCCTTCTTGCGATTCCCCCTTATGACCTTCTATCCATGAATCCGGGCGCTTAGAGTGGCATCCTCCACCCTTCGTCCCTGGGCCGGGATCAGTGCCATCATACTGTACCCCAACTATCGGAGATAGAGTATATTCTTCTGGCGTTGTAATAGCATCCAACCTCTGTCGTGCCCTCTCGCTCAGGGAAGAATTTCTTTGGTAGTTAACGGAGTCTCCGGATTCTGGCTGCCACCAATTACACCTTTCATCAGCCTTACAAGCATCGGGGTCCACATCTCCTCCGATGGATCCACATTGTTCTTGTCCCGTACCCCAACCCCCACCTACACAAGCACAGTAATCGTTTTCCGTTATAATCTTGAACAATAATTCATCACTTTCCCAAGTATTAACATAATCTTCCGACCATGTAGAAGCCATCCTTGTGCCTCCCGTTGAATTGTCACAACCCGCCCCCCGTCCAACTCCAATCCCTCCACATTTAATCCATCCATCCTTCTTAGCTGTCGGCGTAAGCGACGGGTCGTCGGTCATTTCAGCTGTGATTGTTCCTTCGTAATCTGACACACGTATCAATCCAGGCCTTAAATGAGGGTCGTAGAGAGACCTGACCGGGTGAATGTCGTAGCCGGTTTGTGGCCACGGTACACGACCCACAGAGCTGACCATGTACTGCTGTGGGGGCCAGGTCACATCGGGGACCCCCGGGTTTTGGGCCCAGTTAATCCAAGGGATTTCGGAAGACGCGTCGCGGGACAATGTGTGAGCTTCTTCTGCGTCTCGGCCAGCGGTTTCACTCACACAGAAGCTGGCGCCGGGGACAGTACCGCAGTTACTCTCATCTTGTGGACACCGTTCTAATAATGCCTGGTCGGCCTCCTCTGTCATAGCTGGTATACATGCGCCTTGTGTACCATCCGGCATAATAATCCCTTGACCATCTTCACCATTAACCATAAAATTTAATAGTTCCCCCCACTCGTTTGATTTCCCTTCACCTTGGCCGCCAAAAGAACCCAAACCAGACCTACGGGCTTGCTGATAAATCATATCTTCTTGAAGTCCACCCGAAAGTTCATTATAGACACATCCTGGAGACACTTCACATGCTTCCCTTAATTGATCCTCAATATCACTAGTTACAGAGGAAATACCATCCACAGCTGTATTGTACCTCAAATGACACGACTCCATTGTTTCGGTACTATCTGTATCAGGTTCACAGAACCCAATATTTTCTTGATAAATACATAAACCATCAGCTTCACACACTTCTTTCCCGTAATCTTCAATGCCCGGTTGTATTGTAGTTACATACCCCTCGGTCAAACGGGAACGGCACTCGTCTATCCCGGTTGATGAATCAATTGATGAATCAGGTATTGGGAGACATATACCATCGTAATACCCTTCTGGAGGTGTATACTCTTCTGTATAGAATGGTGTAGTGTCTGCTAATAATTGAGCATCTGCGGGGTCAGTATCATCTAATAAAGATAAATATTTAGCTATATCATATGATACACTTTGTGTGGATGGTACGCCACGACCGATACCACATGTATCTCCTGATGGATTTTTCTTTAGTTCCCTCTTCATTTTACGTGCTCCCTGCCTGGCTGCTATATTTGTTAAACGGGTGTTCTGATATTCTCCACGAGTCCAAGTATTTGATATAGTTCCCGTAGCTCCTGCTAAATTAAGATCTGTGAGTTCTTCTTGTATTCCTCCGCAAGCAGGAGAAGTGCCGAAACCAGTATTTACCTCGGGATCACCACCAACCCTCGAACTTTGATAATCATGAGTTATCTCACGGTTGTACGCGCCCTCGAATCCAGGGCGACCACAGCACGAGTATTTATGGTTAAAGTACGTGTCGGAGCATTTCCAATCATCAAATTTAAGAAGACATACTCGTTGTTCTATAGCAGAACGGGTATTATCTAAATTAGCACTGCCGCTGCTATCCACCTCCGAAGATAACCAGTTAGGATTAATCTTAGGTGTAAATTGCCATGCTGTAAGTCCGGTGTCTGTAGCGCCGGAAACCGCCATAGCTTGAATGTCTGGAAGAATAACATTTTCTATGTGTGGGTGCTTGAGTTGATCAGTGTATGCCACATATTCTCTATCAATATTAAACCACCTATCTGGTGCTTCTTCATTAACCGGTGGTGCTTTAACAAATTTATTGCTTTCTTCTGGAGAGAAACAAACACCATAATCATACAATACATTACCAGTACTGTCATAAATTGGATGGCAAATACCACTATTGACAGAATCACTCAATTTCCAAATTATATCTTTCTCTGGACTACTTATATCATATCTATCACCATCTCCCATATATGCGCTTTCATACGTGCCTTGCTCAGCAGTATCAATATCGCCCCCTTGCATACATCTTTTCTTTCTTTCTTGTGGCAAGGCACTTGTATGCTTATATTGTTTGTCCCAGACACCTAATATATCTTCGCAAATTTTATCTTGAATAGATTCACCCGATAAGAAGTCTTGATCTCTACTACCACCCCATGAACATATATTTGTACCACCCACACTAACACAATATCCAGATGAACATTCAGCATCAGCATTACAATCTGAACCAGGCAACCCCAAAACATGATCAGAGCATGTACCAGGTGTTCCGGAAGAACCTGAACAATTATTTGTAACACAGTCGCCATGACTCGTACATTCCCCCCCTACCTCAATATTATAAGTACCAATGATTGGTTTTCTATAATTAGGATACCATTGTTCAATTAACCCTGGTATCCATTTACCCCTCGCCTCCCCAGTCGCGTCCTCAGCGGAAAGCTCACAAGATTCCTTAGTATTAATACACCTTTCACCAAACCCCCCTCCTTCATCATAAATACACTCTAATCCACCACTCTTTTCAATGTCCATCAGGTGACTAACAAGTCCCTGATTATTGAGTAGATCACCGGGAATCCATGCATCGGATGTGCTGTACCCAATTTCACCTACCCCAATGGATTCATCTATATATCTATTTATAGTAAATGCCTCGTAATTTGGATCACTTGGATTAAGGTTCCTTCCTGACGTGATTCTAGCAGTTGGACATGCGCATGAACATATATCCTTCCCACCCCCACCCTTCTCGCACTTTAAGGCTGAATTACCAAATGATGATCCTCTATCTGCTAAAGAACATTGATCACCGATATCAGGGAAATAATTAGCACTAGATATAATACATTCGCCTGAAGGTAGAAATGGCTGACAATCACTAATACTTAATTGTTCACAGAACTGATTATTTGATAAACACCGTTCTGTCCCTTCCTCCCAGTAGCAATTTCCTGTGGCGCCAGGGTCGCCTCCACACTGTGCCACCCGGCCATCGAAGATAGAACAATCAAAGGCGGGGCGACAGTGTTGTTGTTGATTAAAATGTGTTCCATCCGATGTTCTACTAAGGCGTTTATTATTTTCAAATATATCATGGCAAAGCTTATGGTGTTCTTCTGTAGCCCAAGAAGGACCTCTACATGTTGCTTCTGGAAATGCACCACCAGGAACTTGTTCTTTTGTGGGTCCGCAATTTTGACGCATTGTTCTATCCTCTATATTTGAAGACCAACCTGGTTCATCTATTTTTTGATATTGTCTAATAGATTGCCCATCTGTGACAGTTGGTGATACATCAATACATTCCCCACAGTGTGTGCTATCACTAGCATCCTTCGGCCCACCAATACAATTCCCCATATAACTACATAATTTTGATGAATAAGAAATGGGTTGGCTTGACGTGCCAAAAGGTCTCTCACCCGTAGCATAACTCATACAATTAACCAAATCACGATACATACAATTACTTATCTCTTCGTCTGATAAGTTACTATCCCAGTCTCTCCCCATGTACGTTTTCCCTCTATCCCCTTCTTGACAATCACTTTCACCCAATACGTGATCCATAGGATCATAAAATTCACATGATACCTGCTCAACTCCCGCCGCTGGCGTTAAACATTCTGTACGATAATCACCCTTAGTATGACTGAAATCTCCAGCCATCGCGCGGGCCCAGAAGGCCGGGGAGATCCTATCATCACATATAGATTTATGGCGTGCGACCTGGACGGGGTCCGAGGCGGCCGAATCTACTGGTCTACATTGATAACCTATAAAACTATTACCTGCATCACCAGAAAGGGCGAAATCAGTATCACCAGATGCCTCTGCGATACGTTTAGCATTTCTAAAGATTGAGTCCACCGGATAATTAGAAGAAATACCTCTATTATGTATATTACTCTTACAATTTACATCATCAATACAATTATTATAAAAGTTTTCACATACCCCTCCAATTGATATTGCCGGCTGATCAGTATCTATACAATACATATAATCATCCTTAACCTTATATTTTGGTGTATTGTAAGATGGTTTATCTGGAATAGGTCCTTCTGTAGTGGCAAATAATTCTGAATCATCTATAGACATATATTCCCTCCATGGATGATTAAAATCATCGGGTCTATTTCCATCACAACATAGAGACATTATAGTATCTGGTCCCTCAGTACCATCTAACCTTGAATCACAAAAGCGAGTACAAAAATGACCGTATGCTTCCTCCCCTAAACCATTAATTACAGCATTAATATAATCATCATCCATAGATGGAGATAGATTGAAATCATTTAATGGTACTATCATCTTTTTCAACTTAAGCCTATGTTCCATTGGTTCATTAAAAATCGGATGTTCCCCCCCCTCTGATTCGTTGAGAGATTTATCCATGGCAACTTTACAATTAGAGACACAAGATGTATTAAGGTCCCCTTTAGTGGGACACGCTGATCCCGCCGTATCTGACCAGCAAGCTCTGCCATATGGTTTTTTATCAGTACAACATATATCAATAAGAGCTTCTTCTGAGATATCATTACAATCCTTAGAAATCCACTTTGTATGTCTCCATGTACCCGGGTTAGTAGCATCATTAATACAAGCTGAAATCTTACTTATTGTATCAATGTCACCCGAGGGTGGATTTAAATCTTGTATGAGATGGGTAACACCTTGTTGACCATTATCGCAATAATAATTATATTCTTCACATTCTCTCCTTGTTTGAATGTGAGGCATATTTTCGCATTCACCACATTCTGGCCGTGCATTTTCTCTATATGATATAGCACTATCATCCCTCCATTGAGATGGACTAAATCCAGGTGGGACTTTTGATGTATGTGGGATATCCACGGTATCTTCGTGCATAAAGGTCATTCTATTACCGGACGGATTAAGGGAAGGATTATTACATATTTCATTATCGTTGGGGCATAATTTCCGTTTTACACAACGTCCACCATCACATGTACACTCTGAATTATTATCAATACAATCTACACAATCAGAATCAAACTCACATTCAGCACAAACTCCACTATTTGTTAATGGGTCAATATCAATAAAGCATTTTTCTCTGTTACTTTCCACAGTGGGGGAAAATCCTGTAGCTGTATTTTCACGGGACCTGTTATCTTCACATATATCATTTGCTATATTATATTGAAGGATATAATCTTTACTACACTCATTTAAACAGTCTGTGCATAAATGTATGTCCCCCACGCGTGTTGTATCTGAACACGGTATACATGTATTACCTTGTGTCCAATTGCAACGGGGGGATAATTCACATAAATTCCCACTTTCATCTTGAAGTTCAAGGTTATTACATAGATCAACCGAACCTTTAGTACAATTCGCAATACAAATATCACATCCTGGTGTGTTGGCGCTTTGACAAACATTTGAAGAGAGTGGACTGACAGTACCTGGTGGTGCGTTACCCCTCGAAATAGGATTAAATATTGGATCATTATAATCTTTTGTGTAAGTACCACATGTATCCAGAGGATAATATCCATGGATTCTAGTATTGTGTTTTGCTGGATGATAATTATATAATGGCTCCATATTATAATCACTAAGTACCGTACGATACCATGTGGTGTTCAGAGTATAATCTGTATTAGGGTCAGCTTCAATTATATTTTTAACAATATCAAGATGGTCACCCTCTCCCCGATCCTGACAACCTGGCTCACCATCGCTCCGGTCTTCGCAAATAGGAACATCCCCTGTGTAATATATATCGTTTCCTCCTTTATCAGGAATAGTTATTGTTATACTGGTAGGATCACTACAATCCGTCATAACTGCACATCCTGTTACTTCGTCAGTTTGTGCGTCAGTGATTACTTTCTTCGCATCTAAATACCATTTATGATATCTATCTACATTTTGATATGTTTGGGGGAGCATATATACTGGATCAACGATAAGTGTTCTCCCATCTTCTTCAGGGAGTGCAGCCCCCCCTGGGTTTGTTGCTGTGAATATCCAATCCTTACCGTCATCGTCGAGCATCAGGCCGGCGGTAGTCCAATCAGCGCTGTTACCTGATGAGCCAGCCGGTGGCGGGTATAAAAATAAATGCCATAAGAGACTTACAGTACAATCCCATGGCCGTGGATCTTGATTCCAATCCGAATGATAACGGTCTTGCCATTCTTCACCTGTAGCTGAGGGAGCGGGCCAAAAAGCTGGTAATTTTTGGCGACCATGGGTGTACGTACACTCCCCCGCGCCCTCGCAAGCCAACTGGCTGGACGTGGCGTCACCCGAGATGTCCGCCGCCGCACACGCAGCGTCGTCGGTGCCGGCACTAGTCGCGGCACAGGCCTCGTCCACGCCCCTGTACTTATCAAGAATACGACCCGCTTCAATATCATCTATACCCTCACTTACCATCAGGGCTGCAATATCCTTCATCTGTATGGTACCTGCAGTCGTGACTGTGTTAACCGTACTGTCATATAAACGATATGGATAAAGGTCTTTGATTTTTATCCCGCCTTGCCCATTAAAACATTTCTTAAGTATTTCTCTACCCTCGCCGCCCCCAGCCGCGTGCGCTAAGTCTTTAGAAAGAGCATCTTGAATTATACGTCCACTTTCCGTATGGATTAATGATTGGACGTTTTGCTGCTCATTAATAAAGCGCTCCGACGTCGTGTTGAAATCGGCGTATTCAGTTTTCCTCAATTCAGGAATACAAGTGCCGAGTTTTTGGTATTCACAAATACCTTCTCCGCTAGAAGGAGAACACTCCCCATTAACCGGTTCTATATAATCACATATTTTAGGACCACCTGTGGTAAACCGCGCGGTCTCACATTCTATTCTTCCGTATTCTCCGGGCGAAAGGTTTGTGTTTATATCTTCGCACACGTCACGCACCGACATGAAGGAGCCGTCACGCACGTGATCTTCGCTGGTCTCGGCCAATGCCGCCGTGACGGCGGCACCTCTCGCGTCACCAGACGGCATAGACTCAAGAGAAAGATATTGTTCCTCTTGGACCCACTTACACTTAGCACCTTCAGACTTTGATAATTCTATACATGATGTAGGATTATTTAATTCGTCCGTTCCATATTGAGTAATATAACACCCACCGGTGTCTTTTGAACAAACTTTTCCGACGCTACAACCTTCTTTTACAAGGTCTCCGGTATCCCCCTGGTCAACCGGATCGTCGGTGCGATCCATGACAATCCCGACAGGGTAATCGCTACATACAAATTGATCATTCGCATCTAGATGCACAAAACCACTGGTCTTTTTTCCTTGAGAATCCACACAGTATTTATCTGGTATATCCGATTTACATCCCCCTGGAAGGCATATACCTCTTATTGGATCATCGCTACAATAGTCATTCACTGTGTCAGAATTGGGTAAATTACACCTTGAGCCAGGTTCCTTATTTATTGGTATTGGGCAAGCGCCTTTTAAGCCAGGATGTATAGGGTTATCAGCAGTAGGGTCACATGACCCACCAGACTCCTTACAAGAACCGGGAGAAACTAGAAAAGAACAATCCCTAAGTTCGGATTGACCCGGATTGCCCTGAGATGGTACAGAACAGTAATTCGCCTCTCCACAACCATATGGTGTTATACTATCACCATTAGTGTCACAATACCACCCAGCACCCCACCCATAATCATATCCTAATCCCCCATAACTATTTCCATCCATATCTGTTACAGTTTCACTATCACACCGTATACTTACTCCTGCATTAATTGGGTGGGGGTCGCCTAATATAAGCACCTCTTGATCTATGTTTGGAGATGGACATGGGACCGGTGTTAATTCTGTGAAAGAATCATAATCATAATGTCTACAATAATCCCCAGTTGTAACATATAAACATTCCTCTTCTGTTGTATAGCTCGAGACGTCAACGCCATATGGATTTGCACAATGTGCCCCTGCCGCAGAATCCGAAATCCAAATATTAGGAGGATCGTGCTGCTGGAAACCTGATACTAAGTATTCTGGATACCCCTCAATCTTCCAAACAGTATATATTTCATCACCTGTTCCATCAGATTTTACCCTTTTTCTATTATATTTTTCAAAAATCGGCCGTACACATTCACCAACCGGTGTACAACCGCTTAATGAAAAATATGGATTTTCCGGGGTGCCATCACATCCGCCAAGGTTGGCGGTTGGAGCTGTTCCTGGATCAATTCGTTCATTCCCGGTGGAACACTCAACATCCACTGAAAATATATACTCTGATGGACAACAGACTTCTTGATCGTCTGCTGGTACAAGTTCACAGAGGTTATCAACACCAACGCAACGACGTAAGGCTTCTGAGTCTGGGCCAGCTCGCCTAGACGAACAAACGCCATCATCATCAAGCCCGTTGACGGGCTGACATGTACTACACAATACAGGTTCCCCCAAAGAATCTAATGGACATAATTCTGGAGGGAGGCTTGTATGTGCTGTATTATTATTAATTGTAATAATATATTTGTCCTCAGATGGATCAAGTTCACATTCTGGTCTCTCTATCCCACATTTTCCAAGTGAATCTTCTCCATGTATTTGAGAATTACAATATGCTATATTTGGATCTGGGTCTTGTTGAAAAAAAGCACACATAATAGCAGAACCGCTATCAGTGGCAGGAGTACTTTCACACAATACTTGATCACTTTGAAGTTCTGGTAAAGAACATGGTCCATCCATAGTCGGACCTCTACAATATGATTGTTTTGAGGATGGAATATTACCACCGGGGAGAGTACATTGTTTCCAAGCGCCTTCTACAATTGACCCCGGCTTATCAATTGGTATACGGCTATCTTCATCAGAAAAACATCGACCTTCATCAGTATCACAATAATTATGTATGTAACAACCCTCATCATACCTTCCGTCAGAGGCAGATAAGGTGGAATCCTCTCCACTACATTGTATTTCATCCCATGTTTTTGTAGAATATGTTAAAGTATCGTCCGTACCTGGAAAGTGATGTGTCCTTAAACTATCCGCATTATTATTACATAAACATTCAGCACCGCTAGAACAGGGTCTGACCCTAGATGCTGGTGGTACACAAGTATCATCACTACCACCCGGTCCTGCTGGAATGGTAACATTATAAGGTTGTTCACAATTAACACATACTGGATTGCCCCCTGCCACAGCCCACTCTCCAACACAATCCTGGACACAGCATGTATCTTCATCACATCCACTCTCAAGACAAGCAACTTCATCAAGCCTCCGCATCCCATCCCCACTACAACCGTCATATGTTTCACAAGAAGTTACAGAAACGGGACAATCATCTGTACCGGGGGAACAAGGTCTCTTATGTCCATCAGGATGGGGACATGTCGCACCACCCCCACTTTCTACAGTTGTAATACTGTATGTTTCGCGACAATCGGTACCGCAAGGCGACCATGAACCAACGCAATCAACGTCGGGAACGGGTGTATCTCCCCCCTCTACTGTATCCGTTGGTGTTTCACTTCCACCGGTATCGGGGTCCAAAGTCTGGTCTGGGTCTGGGTCCGGGTCCGTAGAAGGAGGCGACGGGATACAATCTCCATTACTACAATTTGTAGTTTGTCCATCAGTATAACTACATGGAGTACCACCATTACTTGCTGGTGTTGTAATTGAATAAGTTGTAGTACAATCTTCACCACAGACTGACCACGAGCCTTCACAATCAACTTGGCCAACTGTACAGCATTCAATACTAGTACATCCATTACTTGAAGCGCATTGAAATGAACCTGGATTATCCATTAAACTATTAGGTGAAAGAGAGCAATTAAAATTTTCACATGTAGGGGGCTGTGTTATTCTAGACTCTACCGTATTAGTATTATCTGGTATAGATATAGATATAACAATAGCAATCAATATCATTACTAATAAAAACCCTCCTCCAGCGACAATATTACCGCTACTCCCTCCAAACATCATATTACCTTTAGAAAGATATTTGAACATTGATAATATAATATATGTTAGAAAATAATATAATATAAATTATTTATAGTGAAATAATATATAATATAAAATGAATAATATAATAAGAAAAGAACTATTTAAATCTTTAGAAAGTAAATACCTTTCTGAAATTCAGGGCGGTAAATCAACATTAATGATATATTTTAATAACCCGGTTGCTATAGGAGAGCATCCACAACATTTAGAAGAGATGGATAAAAAACTAGAAGAAATAACTACTGCCGAAGATAAATTAAATACATTAACAAGATACTTTAAAGAATATCAATGATTTAATTTCTTTATAGGAACATTGCATTGATCTGAAAATTGTTTAACTAAATCATCATTTTTATAATCATTAATATATTTAATTTCTTTTATTTCTGCGGCCAGTAATAACCTACAACATATAATACATGGATAATGTGTAATGTATGCTGTTGACCCTTTACAACTAATTCCTCTTTTAGAACAATCAATCAACGCATTTTGTTCGGCGTGGAGTGTTGCTTGTTCATGATTATCTCTTATTATAGATTTATGAGGACAGCCTGGTAAAAATCCGTTATACCCCTGACTGATGATTCTATTATCATTCACCAATAAACAACCAACTTGTAATCTTTCACATGGAGATCTTTTAGAAGCGACTTTGACAATTTCAGAAAAGTATTCGTCCCAAGATAATCTTTCTGTTGACATAATATAAATATCCAGTTTGAAGCTTTAAATAAAATTTGAATTAATTTATATTCCAATAGTAATAGATTAATGATAAATGAGAAAGATGTATTCATCCACAAGTATTCTCCAAGCCCTCCTTGAGAAATACAAAGATGACCCTAAAATGAAGAAGATAATTCTAATTTATATTCAAAATAAAATTAATAGTATGTAGACTGCTTAAAAGATATTCTTTATAATATAAGAAAGATGAATAATTATAAATTAGGTTATGATTATGAATTAAAGAAAACTATGAATATAACAATTTTTTTTAAGAATAAACAATTGAGAGAATTAGAAAATAAGAAGAACATCAAGAAAGCAAAACAAAAAGAAATAACCAAGTCAATACTATCGCTAGATGAAAATATTCAAAAAAAGATATATATATATGCAATAAAAGAATACTGGAAATATAAAATGATAAGTACACCATTATTATCATTAAGGGATAAGTATAATATTCACCTTCAGAAAGAACTGTCAAAGACAGTATTAAATAATGTTCATTTTTTACATTTAGATTTTAATTGTAAACCTGGTTATAAGAAATATATATCTGGATGTCAGTGTGAGTTCTGTATTGCCTATCCAAAAGAAGAAAAAGACTATGAATATGTAAATATTATGGATGATGGAGATCCATATTTTGATTGTGAAGCAAATTATGAATATTCTGAGAACACATTACCATTAAACTGGTTTAACATATATTCTGAAGAAGAGAGTTATATGAACTACTTTGATTTTATGAAAGGGAGTTATGAAGAAGTCATTCATAGTTGTCCACATGAATCGCCTCAATATTTTTCTTATGAGGCGAAGACATACATTGACAAACTCGTAAATGCTCAAAAAATTAAAAATTTGAAAGTTGATAAATGAAGAATATCATAAAAAAGAAAGAGAGCAAAGAAAGAAACAACAAGTAAAGAACAACCTAACTAAAACAGAACTACCCGGCAAGAAGAATGCAGATTTTCGTTAAGACTCTCACTGGGAAGACGATCACCCTTGAGGTGGAGGGAAGCGATTCGGTTGAGAACGTGAAGGCCAAGATCCAGGACAAGGAAGGGATTCCTCCGGATCAGCATCGCCTTATCTTCGCCGGAAAGCAGCTTGAGGATGGGCGGACCCTCGCCGACTACAACATCCAGAAGGAATCAACACTTCACCTTGTCCTACGGCTCCGAGGTGGTGGTGAAGATACGGCCGAAGAGACGCCTTCGGAAGATAAGGTGACTGACGAGGTCCCCGACAAGCCTCAGACAGATACTAGTGATGAAAAGAAGGCCACCGTTTCATCCGAACAAGTTGAGAAGACCGTCCAGCTTGATGGGATTGTGGCTGGAGATATGGGACCCTTCATTGGTGCGAAGGGCTCTAACATCAAGAGGTACGTCATTGGTCGTGCGAAGGAGAAGCTCAATACGGATAAGGATACACACATCCCTCTATTCTGTAGTATTGAGAATGATGAGGAGACTGGTACCTGTTCTGCGGTCCTGCGCGCACCAAACGACGAGGTCCTCGCAACACTCTCCGAAACACTCACTGTCCACCTTAAGGCATTCAAGAAGAGGAAGGAGAAGCAGAGTTCTCAGCCAAACACCAAGTTTGTCTTCAAGACCTCTATGGAGCACCACATGATTCCAAAGTTCATCGGTCGCGGTGGAACAACCATCAAGAACATGGGGAAGATTATCAAGGATATGGATAACAACATCCCAGATGACAATGAGTCTGGAAACGTCCGTGTGAACATTTCTGAGGATAAGCAGATCCGAATGCAGCGCCTCCGATTTGAGCATCTAACGACCGATGTTGAGGCAGAACAGAAGGTCCTCATCACAGTCCAGATGAACAGTACAGACCGAGATGCCTCATTTGAGATTGTGAAGGGTATTGTGAAGCAGTGTGTTGAGAAGACATGTACTTTCTCCCATCGAAGCAAGGGCAGTGAGTCCTCCGGGGGAGGTGGGTGGGGGGGTGATGTTGACCCAAATGTTGATCCTGGGGAGTGGTAAATGTTTAAAGCTAATGAATAGTTTAGTAATATGAATGAATTAATAAAAGCATCAAAAAAAAGAGTATTAATATATTTTTTATTAAAAGATAAATTATGTCCAGATTTAATTCAAATGGTATGTGATATATGTGATAAAAATGATTTATTTTTTTTTTTATATAAGATCTAAATTATTAGAAGAAATTAAGAATAATGGAAGCAAAGAATACATAAGGTGTGACCCATCTATTGATGAAATTAAGCCTTCTCAAAATATAGTTAATTTTAAAAAACTTTCAGGTAATGTTTATCCTGTATTATACAACCATAATGATGTATGTGGGTGTAATTCATGTTTGTGTTATTATGATAATAGTAGATATATAACACTACTTAGACAGAAGAATGAACCATATAGAGGTGAGAATAGTAAAATAGTAAATAATTGGACATTATTTCAATATTATTTAACAACAACTAAAAAATGGACAAGAGATATTAAGGGTATTGATGACATATATGGGTTTACATCAATATATGATAAAAACAATAATTATAAAGTAAATTATAATAGATATAATACTTCACATATTATATTAAGAAATAATAAGGGATTTGTTATTCAAATACAAAATATATGGTTAAAAATAAATAATAATTGATTAATATATAATGGATGAACATATCCGAAAGGATACATATATAAATGTATTAGAAAACAATACTTGTAATATATGTTATAATGAATTCTCGAATGATAAGATAATAGTCACTAATTGTAGTCATATTTATTTTGAAGATTGTTTATTAACGTGGTTTAGGAGAAGTAAAACATCGTGTCCAATATGCGTTCAAGATGTAAGTTATTATATTAAAAATAATGAAAAGAATCATATTGTTAGAATAACTGAAGAAACTAATAATGAAGGAAATAATGGAGGAAATAATGAAGGAAATAATGGAGGAAATAATGAAGGAAATAATGGAGGAAATAATGGAGGAAATAATAACGGAAGAAATAATAACGGAAGAAATAATAACGGAAGAACAAACATTTTAAGGGGAAATGTATATGTAAGTATGCCGAGGTGGAAATTCAATTTATTACGTTACTCATTATTATTTAATATGTCATATATCTTATATTATAAATATGTGATAAATAACAATATAGGTTTAAATAATTATAGGAATTGTAGTGGTTAATTTTATACAATATCTACGTCTACACTGGGGAAATATAAATAGTTATCATCAAATATTTCATTTATTTCCTCCTTTGTTTTTTTAGGGTTAATACAATTGCCAAAATATCCAGTATTATCGTTATAATCGCAGTTCCTACATACTTGATGGCATGTACCATTGACATTTGTATGTCCATCGGGGCAATTTTTTTCATTTAAAACTTTTGATGGACAATTTATTCTATCAATTTTATTACTAAAACCTTCACGTAGCCAACGGTCACCGTCTTCCCACCAAGCAATTGATAATTGTTCTTGAATGACATTATTTACATTATCCGGATTTAATTGAATAGCACCCCCATCCCCCCCTCGTGGGATACACCCTTGGAAAGGTACATTTGTAGTTGTACAAATAGGTAAAATACATCCACTATATGGTGTATTTGCATCTGTTGTACAAACTGCTCGAGTAAAACCATCCGGAGTATAAACACCGGTGCCATCTACAGTACATTTACACCCTTCATATGGATTACCCTCAGAAATACAGTCCCTCTCTACACATCCTGGGGGATTATTTTTACTACGACATAGACAATGGGTGTGTGGAATTTCATTAGAATCTCCATGACATAACTGTGGTTCACACCCTTCAATATATTCTCCATCAGTACACGCAGTAGTTTCTTCTGCTGTCGTCGTTGGTGAAGATGTTTCCGTACACCCTTCTAGTCTAATAGCACCCCCATGGACTTGACACGGTATTGCTACAGGATTTCCTTCCCATCCTTGCGCACAAGTTAAACCATTAATATTAAAATTATGTTTAAATAATGATGTCTCTACATCAGATATATCATATTCATACCCTGGATGATGGCTTCCAGGTACATCGCCAGAAGCACCAAATAATAAATCTTCACATACGATGGGTTCACATCCTTCAACTCCATATGGTTCTCCATCCGCACTACAATATGTACCATATGGAACACCATAGTAACCAAAATCACATTGTATATCTGTTAAAGTAACCCCCCCATTGCTTAAATCGGCATTATAACCTGGTCCAAGACTGTATCCCGGTGGATAAGGATTTGGCCTTACACAATTTATAGAAGGACATAATCCTTCGCCCGGAACACAAACTCTCTCTTCCGCGTCGTCAGCTTCGCACGCCTCTCCGTTTACGGACTGCCCCACGGTCACGCTGTAAACCTGTCCGCAGTTTGCGTCGCAGGAAGACCACTCTCCAACACAATCCTGGACACAGCATGTATCTTAATCACATCCACTCGCAGGACAAGCAACTTCATCAAGCCTCCGTTTCCCTGGACCACTACAACCGTCATATGTTTCACAAGTTACATAAACTGGACAATCACCTGTACCTGGGGAACAAGGTCTTGTTTGTTGATCAGGATGGGGACATGTCGCACCACCCCCACTTTCTACAGTTGTAATATTGTATGTTTCAATACAATCGGTACCACAAGGAGTCCACGAGCCTTCACAATTGACTGTTTCGGCCGGCGTGGGGCACGCCCCACCTGTACAATCCTCTACGTCCCCCTCTGAGGGATCTACACAAGGATTCCCTCCATGTTGTTCATCTAAAATTTTTTGATATGAACGTCTACAATCATCACCACATTCAGACCATTCCCCCTGGCAATGAATAGGTACTAAGGGAGGGCATTCACCTTCTCCAGGAGAGCATGACGGTTCAGGTTCATGTGGGCATTCAGCACCCGTTCCACTCCGTTCATGTACTATTTGATAACTGCGTCTACAACCTCTATCACAATCAGACCATATTCCATGACAATCTTGATTTATTGGACAATCACCTTCTCCACCATCGCATTGTCCCACATCACCATCTCCGAACTGGCATGGTTGACCCCCATTAAGTTGTGGCTGTACCACAGTATATGTTTTAATACAAGAATCGTCGCATCTACTAAAATGACCTAAACATTCCTGTGGTTCTTGATAGGTTGGATCCCATGCTATAGTACAATCCTCACCACCCCCTGCATCGTCACATGCTTGAACAACACCTAATCTCATTTCTTCAATTTCATTGATTTGATTTGTTAGATCAAGGTATTTCTTACCCACATGAGTACAACCATTAATCCATTCAGTTCCATCTCCAGCTGGCTGTTCACCCTCAACTACTTGTCCAGTTGTATAATTACTCCAACATGGAGGATCACGATTGGTATCAACCCATACATTCATTGGTCCATGGTAAGTTTCATCATTAAATATACTCCCATTTATTTGTGTATCAACCCCCATAGAACAACAATAATCATATGCATCTCCATGGGAAGGGATAGTACAATCTTTTGTAGAACAGTCAATTACGTAAGGTTCATCAAGAGGATATGTTATACGTGAATTATCTTGACAACCATCCCCCCCAGACCATGATATACAATTGTTAATTTTTATATTAAGGTCATTTATTTCATTCACAAAATTTCTTTCTTTCAAAATATTTTCTTTTGCAATACGAGAACATCCATGTATCCAGTTTTCAGGTGTATTTGGGATACTATTAGATAACAATACTGTTCCGTCGTTTCTATTCGTTTTACATCTAAAGACTTCTCCAGTAACGGCCTCGGGGTCTACACCCAGGTCATCTGTATAAAACATATGATGGAGGACACCCGAATATATCTGCTCACCGGATGGACCTGCTACTGCTGCCGAATCTTCTTCAAATCCAACTGTTAAAGGTACTTCTTCAATAGGAGTACAGGCTCCATTGACGTTGACGTCTGGTTTACATCCAGCGCCATTCTCATCTGGAACGCCATGACACCTGGGATGACCTACAGATAGAGTATCGCAATCCCAAATACACCTTTCCCGGATTTGTTCATATTTACAATTATTACCTGGTATCTCACAATCAGCTGGTGTAAGTTCTGAGCATTCTTCAACTATTGCTATTGCTAATAGTTCTGGTGGTGGTGGAGAAGATTCTGGAATATCTGGTGGAGTAAGTGTTTGGTCGGCACCACTGCCGCCACCACCACCGCCACCGCCACCACCACCGCCACCGCCACCGCCACCGCCACCGCCACCGCCACCACCACTTCCCACAATGTCTTGATCAACATGTGCTTGTTCTTCCATCGTACCTACTTCTAATGTATCTATAAGTTCATTCCATGAACTTTCTGTATGTCCAAGGGCGGAACCCAGGAAATCCCAATTCGAGACCTGTGGGCCACCATCTCCCGTTATGATAGAAAGCCAATACCTCCTACTTTCTTCAGGGGGGAGGTTTGGGTTATCATTCCATCTATTCATATCCCATCCTAAACTTTCAGCAGATAATATTTCATCAGGAGTAAGAAATTCGTCTCCCCCTTGACCGGGTTCTGACCATAATCTTCTATTAGTAGCTTCTTCAATAGCTAATGACATACACGCCCCTGTAGAGTGGTCAGGGAAGCAGTTTGGATTTTCCGGCGGCCCGCATTCAGGCATATCAGCACTCCATAAATTACAGTCATCACCCATTTAACTATGGTTATTATATTATATACATATATTAAATTTGATATTTGTGTTAACTAAACTTAATAAAAATGGATAATGAAACGTTTGAATCTGTTAAAATATCAAAAAATAAACTTAAGTATTATGAAGATACATATGAAAAAACAAAACAAGAAATAATTATTAATATATTAAAGGAATTAAAAAGTAAGTATTCAATAAAAGATATAAATTATAGAGATTTAAAATTATAAATATTATAGTATTATATGGAAAGAAGAAACATTTTCACATTCCCTTCAATTGAGTTTATTTTTACAAATGCGAATGGTATAATGGATCAGTCTCTACAAGAAGAAAAAGTAAAAATAAAGCCATTATGTAATAAATACAGAGAAACATTAACAATAAAAGATATTAATCAAAAAGATGTAGATGAAAAACTTTCATGTGCAATCTGTCTTGATAATTTTAATATTGGAGAAAAAGCGGTTATTCTCCCATGTAATAATTCTGAAGGTGGTCATTTTTTTCATAATGGAGAAAATGAAAGTTGTGGTGGGATATTTCAATGGTTTGATGAGAACAATACATGTCCTATATGTAGGGCCGAATATCCATATGAACCTGAACCTGAACCCGAACCTGAACCTGAACCTGAAGACATACATTATGATAATCCTATTCCACCACCTCAAGAAAACAGTACGCTAACAACAGAACAAATATCTGGATTAGAAAATGATATGGTTACATCATTTGAAGAGAGATTAAATGAAATATTAGAAAGATTGAATAATCAAACAAACGGAATTCCTGAAGCACCAGCAGCCGATACCCCTGTAGAAGATACTCCTGTACAAGATACTCCTGTAGAAGGTACTCCTGTAGAAGGTACTCCTGTAGAAGGTACTCCTGTAGAAGGTACACAAGAAGAGATCCTTCCTGGAGAAAGGGTTAGAGTTCCTTCTTTAATGATATTTGAGGTGATGATGGAAGAAATGAATAGACAACTTGAAGAAGAAGAATTAAGGACGACATTATTACGGTCAATTGAAGAGACTTAGTATAAATCTCAGAAATTAAATATATTAATATTGTAAATGGCGGATGAAACCTTTAGAATAGAAGATAAGAACGATACTGCACTCCCTTCTTATATTAATACATTCATTGATGCGAATAAAGATAATTTAAAATCAATATATGATACAAACAGTGCTAATAAAGAAGGTTTTTTATACTTAGCCTGCGATGAACCTAATAATAATGTGGATGTTTCTTTCCTAGAAAGTACATATTACAATACAATAATTACTGATACAGAGAAAAAAACATGGGAACAAGTTAAAGCAGAAGCAGAAGCAGGAAATAATAATATATATATAGTTAGAGATAATACATATAAATTAATTATAATAATATATATTTAATATATATAATGGAATCCAATAGTGTCAATAGTATAGTTTTGATATTGTTAATAATTGGAACACTGATATTCTTAAAATGTTGTAATGGACCAATAGATGATATAAATGAGGTTGAATACTATAACCCTCATTTTGATATAAAATCGCATACAATATGTCCTGTCATGGAGAACGATACAAACATAACAGCCTGTATACATTATCCAAGATTAAACCTTGGATTTATTTGTTCTGTTTGTTGTGATCATTGTATTGCTAAAATACAGAAATCCTTTAAAAATGAAGATAAAGAATATGATATCCTTAAAAAAGATAATAAATATTACCTTACTAAGAAAGGTGATATTAAACAAGAAGTAATACTCTGTAATTATGAGAACTTTAAGAATATTGTAAGTCAGCTCGGAACTAAAACATTAAATGATTAAATTATGTATAATATTCTGTTACTAACCAACTTTTTCCAAGCTGCCAATGTTTAAGAGCATATGAGTCAGGATATTTATCACATGGATATTTGATGAACCCCTTTTTAGATTTGAGTTTCTTCATTGTTTTTTTCTTTTTCTTACTATGACATTTATTTTTTGCCGATTTTCTATATGGGGGGTCAACGCCTGGTTCATATTCTTCAACAAAAGGATAGAAAAATTTTGTAGGGAATATATGGAAATTATCATTTAAACGTATCCCAGATCTAAGGTATCCGGGGCCTGTCTGAAAATCAACTGCTTGATCATAGAAATCAATATTACTGAGTCTATCCTTTGATAATAACCTTTTTAGAATGGGGTTCCGTGGAGTTGCTCCAAAGAATGAGTTGGATAAGATATTATGATTCTTAAACCTGGGGACCTCATTACATCCAACAAACCTTTTATTTTTCTTATTAAGTAATTTAAACATTGGTTTAAGTATCTCAAATGTCGTATCAAAATAATATCCACCGACATTATATACTATTTCTAATCTCATTAAATCAGTTATTTGTGCCCATTTAGAATATAAAAGGGGTTCCATATCTTTATTAAACATTTTATAACCATCTTGATCTATCATCTGTTTACCTTGAAGTTTTTTGGCTTTTTGTATATAATCAAATGTTAATGGGAAATTTTTCCTATTTAAATCTTTATTACCCTATACTTTAATTTCAAATCCATCAAAGTTCTTTTTGAAAGATTCTAAAAAATGATTAAAATAATCTGGAAAATCATTATTTCCAATCCATATTAAGTGTACTTTTTGTGGAATTGGTGAAACCCAAGTATTCATTTATTATAATAATATATAATAATATATATTTATTCTATTTTCATATAATCAGTAATAGCTACTAATAAATCCCTTGTTATATTAATATTATCATCTAAATCTAAATCTTCAAACATTTTATTTAATTTCATTTCTGAATAATGTGGATAATGAGAGAGCAGTGATTGTTTTAATTTGTCTATTGGTGATTTTCTGTTTTTTTGTATATTATTAACCCTTTTCTTTTTACCTTTAGGTTTCTGTTTAGGTTTGGTTTTGGGTTTCTTTATGGGTATTATATTTTCACCATCACTATCATCTGATTCATCATAAATATCTATACTATTTTTAGATAGTATTGTCCTTAATTTATCAATTTCGCTTTTATATTTTTCTAATTCAATTAATAATTTATTATTAGTTTCCCTTGCATCCATTATAATCTGCTGTTCTTTTAGAAGTGAATTTACTTTTTTATTTAATTCACTGTTTTCATATTCAAGTAAGGTAATTTTTTTTATTTCTTCCTGTAGTCCACCAATATCATTTTTAAGAGTTATTATCTGACCTTTACTATCCATTAATTCTTTCTCTTTTTCTAATATTTCTTGAGATAGATTATTAAATCTATTCATTTCATTATTGTAAGTATTAATATCGTCCGTTTGCTTCATCCTTGGTATTACTGATAATTCATTTGATGGTTTGGTTATTTCTGTTAGAAAAACATTATTAACTGTATTATTAAGGTTATCATTATTGGGAAGAAGGGGATTTTCTTGAGGCTGTGGTAATAATGGATTATTATTTAAATTAGTATCCTTGGTTTGATTTTTATATGTTTGTCTTATAGGATCTTCATTAATATCAAAATTATCACCAAAATATTGTTGCATATAAAAATGTATATACAAAAATATATTAAAAAAAACAAATTAAACTATCAAAACTATTTAAACTCATGCATCCAACCATCATCTTTCGTTGAATGGTCATCAGTAGGTTCTTTCTTAATAAATGATTCTGGATTATTAAGACCATGAATAACTATATTTTTTAAAGGAATCTTAAAAGGAGACGGAGAACTTTTAAATGGTTCTATTAAACCCCGTAGTTCAAATGTCAACATTTATTATTAATTATATTATATTATATTATTTTTTATCTTTCTTTTTAGTTTTTTTCTTGCCTTTATTCTTTTTTGTACCCCTTTTCTTTTTTCTAGTTAATTTTTTATCACCACTTAGTTGTTTCTTATCTTCTTTTAATAATTTTAATTTAAGTTTAAGTTCTTTTAGCTGATCTTTTATTTCTTCATTAAATAGATCTTCAAGGTAATCAAACACTTCTCTGGATTCTTTATTAATTTTTTCTTTTTCTTCTTCATATGTTAACTCTTGATCTAATGCTTTCTTCTCACAAATATCTCTAAATTGTTCTAAATTACCTTTGAGGGAAATGATTATATTTTTTAATTCATCAATTTCTTTTTCTCTCTTTATTAGTAATCTAACGTGTTTATTATTGGTTGTATTAGCTTCTTTTTTAAACAAATAATATTCATCTAATAATTCGTAGTATACTTTATTAACATCATCGGATGCTTTTAAAGTATTATCCACGCGTTTTAGAGTTTCTTTTTTATCATCGCCGAGTAAAGAGTCCCCTAGAATATCCCCCTTTTCATTTAAAACTGTATTTATCTCTTTGATATTATCCTTCTTTTTAAATGGTGAAAAACGAGTTAAAAGGCCTTCTGATTTTTCAGCATCATCTTTAGAAGAAATTGGTTGAGAGTCTGGACCCTGCGAAGGTTGAGGGCCTGGACCCTGTGAAGGCTGAGGACCTGGACCCTGCGAAGGTTGAGGACCTGGACCCTGTGAAGGTTGAGGGACTGGACCCTGCGAAGGTTGAGGGCCTGGACCCTGCGAAGGTTGAGGGCCTGGATCCTGTGAAGGCTGAGGACGGGATGATGTACTTTGTTGTGTATCTTGTTTTAATTTATATTTCTGCTCCATTCTTTTCTCAATATTTTGAATTTCTTTTTCTTTATCTGATTCTGCTTTTTGTTTATTTTCTATTGAAGCCTTTTCAGCTACACTATAGCATTTATCTAATTCATTTGATATTTTTTCATATAAATCTTGATCTTTACCATATTTCTTAGTCCTTTTATCAACATTTAATTCTTTCTTGTGTATGCTCTTAGCCCTTTCACAAAGGTTTTGATATTCTGGAGAATATTTTTGTTTTCTAGATGCTTCCCTTAATTTATAATATAGATCTTGAATATCTTTACTTTGAGTATTTATATCATCGCGACCATATAATTCAATATTATATTTATTAGTAATATAATTTACCATATTATCTAATTCATCTCTCATTGCTTTTAATTTCTCAATTGAATTATTGAGTTTTTCAACTTTTTTATTTATTTCTGATTTTTTATCTCTCTGTTCTCTAATTTCTGGTTTATTACTATCAAATGTAAGGAATGGTGTTGTAATTTTGTCCACCAAATATTCTTCATAATTATCTTTCATCTTTGATAATTTTTTTTCATATTCATTAATTTCTTTAACAAAATCATCTAATTTGTAAACAAAGTTATCTGCATTATACCTTCCAACTGTATTTATTCTTCTTTTTGTTTGTTCAATAATTGATTCATAATTGTTCATTTTTTTAATTAATGTTTCATACTCACTATTTAAATCACCATAATTATCTTTACTTGTTCCAGGAGGGGGTAATTTTCTAGACGAAGGGGCATCTTCATCATATACATTTTCTTTTAAAAACCGTTTAACCCTTGAACCTAATGTAGGTGAAGTTTCAGTACCTTCTGATGGCCGTGTTACATCAGAAGTAGGTTGAGAAATTCTATCAAAACGAGGGACCCAACTGGCCGGCTTGAAAGTTCTAGAAGTATCCTGTTGAGGTGTTGATGATGGCCCCCTTTCTTTAGCTGTCCCTATAGGGGAATCCCTTCTCCGTGGAGGTAATTTCCCCTTATCACTTGGTGACCTACGCACCGCTGCGGCTATCTCCCCTGGTGTTGGATCACCGCTACTTCCTTGACCAAATGGTCCACTAAGGATAGATGAAGGGGATGATACACCTATAGGGGTTTCAGATGAAATTGGTTGTCGTCCACTGTCCTTCTTACCCGGGCGTCTAGGTGTACGTGACTTTGAAGAAATACCTGGGGTAACACTAGAAAATCTTTCTTGTAGTGGCCTTTCATCTATTTCTCCAATTGGACGATCTTGAAGT
>MDTE01073466.1_pt1 | contig 30410 bp, 24 predicted proteins | sample 811231 | NCBI WGS metagenome assembly MDTE01 (sample SAMN05326651, study PRJNA326480) | marine metagenome | isolation source: seawater | place: Indian Ocean: Red Sea | collected 2010 | reverse complement strand
TAAGCCCTGGCCAAGCGTGTGATAGAGTCCAAGATGATGACAACATCTTCACCTTGTTCTACCCGCCGACGAGCTCGTTCCAGAGTCATCTCAGCCACTTGAACATGCCGCTCTGGCGGACGATCAAATGTTGACGCTATGACTTCTCCGAATCCGCACTGCTCCATCTCCGTGACCTCTTCCGGTCGCTCATCCACCAGAAGAATCATTAAGTGACACTCATGATGGTTTTTCACAATCCCTTCCGCGATCGCCTGCATGACCGTTGTCTTACCGGCCTTAGCTGGTGCTACGATCATTGCGCGCTGCCCCTTCCCAATCGGACAAAAAATGTCGATGACACGATTGGTCAATTCCGGTTCGCCACGCCACTCCCTTCCGCACTCAAGGACAAGCTGCTGATCCGGGTGCATCGCACTCAGCTTACTGAATTCAGAACGCCGCTGAGCATCCTCTGGCGGTTGATCATTGACTCGGGCCAAATACGCTAGTGGAGGGCTTTTTCCGGCACGGGCCCCGTCGGCTACTATGCCCATCAGCTCGTCGCCGCTGCGAAGTCCGAACTTCTGTATCATCCTAGACGGCACGTATATATCATCGTCGCTGGGCGCGTATCCCGACTCACGCCGCCGAACAAATCCTGACCCGCTTGATAGCGCTTCTAACAATCCTAGCGGCTTGGACAATTCTAGTAATTCTTCTGGATCGTCCGGGAGCCCAGCCATGAGCTCCTCTTCGCTAGGTACATTTCGCTCCCCTTGCTGTCCGCCCCTCCCACGACGACGGCGACCACGGCGTCGACGGCGACCACGACCACGATTGCGATTCCCACCGCCACCTTGGCCCTTTCCCTGCTCGCGATCGCCACCCTGTGAGGACGACTCTGCTCCGCCACTAGATGATTCTGTGGAGGATTGGCCCGAGGAAGGATTTCCCCCCCCCGGCTGCTGGCTCTGTTCTGCTTCTGATGATTCGGGCACGTCTTTACCCAAGTTGACGGTGATAGCGGTGAGCTTCGAGCGCCCACCACCGGCCGTGGCTAGGTGAACCCAGTGATCAGCTTGCGCTGTCGTCAGGCTGTTCCCACAGCGAGCCGAAGTGGCCGCGCCGGTGCCGACGACTTCACTGCGTCAGCTGGAACGAGAGGAATCTTGGAAGAAACTAGGCCAGGATCAAGACCAAACGATTTGACCGAGGTTCGCTAGAGCTTTCACCATCAGTCTTCGAGACCACTCGAACCATTTGAATTTGCTACCTAAAAGCCTAGGCAGACGTGACATCGCGACTCTGAATCACGAACTCAATTTCCCGGTCCGTATAACACTCAACTGACGATGTCTAGTTAAGTCCCTACCTGTCCTATCAGGGATAAAGATGTCACCACGTAGTGACAACAACCTTGCTCATAACTTAGATGATGTCATCATATCGATCTATATACTAATCAACAGCTTATGATTCAATGGTACTCTTGGGCACGCCATATGCAAGGAGAGACAATCGACCCCTTGACGGAGACAGAGACAATGTATCGGCAAGCCCTTTATGTGCTGACTGTAGCCACGGTAATCTTTTCTTACCCTCAGACCACCTCCGCACAGCCACTCACCTCTATCACCCTCTTTTCCGGGTACAACTTTGGCATAGTACACCTAGGTATCAGTGCCGCAAACCGGAACGGTTTATCCGGGTGCTGGTGGCGTCACTACGCCTATGAACGCCCTCTCGCCTATACTTACGGCCCCTACGCGAGACCAATCATCTACTTAGCCGATCATCGATGCACCTGGCGCCATCGCTTCTGGAGCCCGCCGACCAACGTCTACCGGCACTACAGCGCTCTCGGCCATTTTCCCCACCTAGGCTGGCATCTTAGTCATCGGCCTCTTTACCGGGCCGGCTATTGGGACCACCCCTTGAGAGGGTATCCTATCCGTGCGTATTCGAGCCAACGATTCTCATCACGTCGATATGTGTACGGGCTCGCTCCTAGGCCACATGCCACGCAGTCTCATCGTACGGCAGACAGATACCACAGGGATGACCTAGCCTTGAGAGAGAATCGTCAACGTGAGCTAAGGTCTCCTCGAGCCCGCGTGAACCGTAGCGCACGCCGACTCCCGGCTCGTCACGGCTCAGTTCTGACATCAACTCCTAGCGGGACAATCCGTCCCCAAGCAAATCGCGTGAGAGCCCAAGATATCCGCATTACGAGCCAGCCGGAAAATCCTCGCCGGACAAGAACACCGATGTCGGCAAAACCCAAGCTAGGGAGAGGGAATTATCATCAAAGCAGCGGTCATGCTCGGAGAGTGATCGGACTCTCTAGCCCTCAACGGACCGCGGACCCTAGGCGGCTTGTTGGGCAAAGAGACCATTTCGCTAGAAACCAGGAGCCGCGCGCCTATCGTGGTAGAAGTCATAATAGACCGACTCGACAACTGAGCCTCCGCCAAGGCTCGAGCGCTCAAGCTCAGACACCTAGCTCTGGGCGGCTTAACCGGTTCGATCACTCGAGTGGCTATACGCAAGCTGAGAGAGGTTCCTCTACCCTCAATCACCGATCTTCGAGAGTCCGCATGTCATCCCCGCGAGTGCGACCATCACAAGCCCGGAATCCCTCAACATCCCCAGTAGAGTTGGCGCGAATGGGGTTGGCCAGAACACCGGCCACTCTGCGAAACTCTAACCGTTTACGACGAGCCCAACCCAGCGGGAGCCGATCAGCACGATCGAGGAGGGAATAGAGCCATCAGCACTAACGGGATTTAGAGAAGATCACCATGGCGAATCGACCCCGTTCAACATGAACGATCGCACCCTAACGAATCCGTCTGCCCCCGGAGATCACCGCCTGTGCCTGGACCCCTCCTACCCAATAAGCAAGCTCTGCCGGTTCGCTAATACTCCAGCAAGCCAGATCTGCCCGCCTTCCGACCTCAAGGACTCCCCTGTCTTCTAAACCAAGCACACCCGCGGACAATCTCGTCATTCCTGCTATCGCTTCCGCCGGCGTGAGACCAAAGAGTACGCAAGCCTGATTTATAGCTATCAGTGGCTGCACTATTGGTGAAGAGCCAGGGTTCGCATCCGTTGCTACCACGAGAGGCACACCATGCTCCCTAAACACATCGATGGGTGGCTTTTGCCGTTCACCGAGGGAATAGAACGCTCCTGGAAGCAGAACGGCTGCACATCCCGCCTCACCCATGGCTGCAGCTCCAGCTTCACTAGCGTACTCAAGATGGTCGGCTGACAGAGCCCCGAGACGAGCTGCCAAAGAAGCACCCCCAAGGTCCGAAAGTTGGTCGGCATGCAGCCTGCCGGGGAGTCCGTGCTTGATCCCAGCCAGCAACACCCTTTCGCACTCATCGACAGTGAAAGCGATCCCTTCGCAAAAAGCGTCAACTGCGTCGGCCAAACCAGCTCCGGCTGCGAACGGAATCATCTCTTCACAAACCAGATCGACGTAACCACCTCGGTTATTCACGTACTCCTGCGGCAAGGCATGCGCGGCTAGTAAAGTAGTGGAAACTGTGACCCCCAGCTCAGAAAGACCCCTGGCCACCTCAAGCATCCGCATCTCGTTTGGAAGGTCTAGGCCGTAGCCTGACTTAACCTCAATCGTCGTGACCCCCTGATCAATCATTTTATTCAAACGAGCCCGAGCGTCCGTCTCGAGCTGGGCAGTCGTTGCATTCCGAGTAGCAAGTACCGTTGAGAGGATACCGCCACCTTCCCCTGCTATCTGTTTGTACGAAACGCCCTCGAGTCGTCGCTCCCATTCTCTGGCCCGATTGCCGCCAAAAACGATATGAGTATGGCAGTCAACTAGTCCAGGTGTAACCCCCCCACCTCCCAGATCGACCACTTCTCTCGCCGAGGAGACAGCGTCAACCGGGACCAAACCAGCTGGCCCGATCCAATCGATGACGCCTTCACGGATTAGAATCGTTACATCACGAATAGTGCCGTACGGGTCAACACCGGCACCCGTCATAGTGGCTCCATGTCCGTTTATCACCGCGATATCCACTGCGCTCAGAGGGCCCCCTAGTTTGACGTTCGCTTCCCTGTCAATCTACACTCATCAGCCATGATCGACCTGTTCTTTGATTCTGCTCTGCTTCCAACCGGGTGGGCCCGCGATGTTCGCATCGGGGTGGATGCCGGTGGTTGGATTACGTCGGTACAACCGCAAACAACACCTCGCGGTGCCCAACACACACCGGGGATAGCAGTTCCGGGGGTGCCCAACGTGCATTCACATACCTTCCAACGTGCTATGGCTGGCTCTGCAGAGAAGGGGTCACCAGCAGGAGATTCTTTCTGGTCGTGGCGGAATCGGATGTATGCCTTCGTGCGCTCGCTCACCCCACATGATGTTGAAGCAATCGCGGCACAACTCTTCGTCGAACTCTTGAAGAGAGGTTTCACATCCGTAGCCGAGTTCCACTATCTCCGAAACGCTAAGGACGGCACACCGTACGAAGATCCGGTAGAGATGGCGCGCCGCATCCTAAAAGCGAGTGAAGCCACAGGTATTGGTCTGACCATTTTGCCTACACTGTATCAGGCATCCGATTTTGGAGGGGTTAAGCCCGATCCTGAGCAAAGACGATTTCTCAACAATGTCGAAGGCTTGATCAGTGATATAGCAATTCTTGGCGCAGAAGCATCCGGCAGCACAGTTCGTATCGGCCTAGCATTGCATTCATTACGGGCCGTCCCTGGAGACAGCCTATCCACCGCCATAGACGCAGCACGCAAGATGGATCCGACCATTCCCATCCATATACATGTCGCCGAGCAGCTAAGAGAGGTGGACCGAGCTCTTTCATGCTACGGGGCGCGCCCTGCTGCCTGGCTCTTAGATAACGCTCCGGTTGACAAGAGATGGTGCCTGATTCACGCTACGCATATTGATGCAGGCGAGATCGCTGGGATTGCTGCGTCGGGGGCTACTGTGGGCCTCTGCCCCACCACCGAAGCGAATCTTGGAGATGGGATCTTTCCTTTCCTTGAATATCAAAATAGAAAAGGCAACTGGGCGATCGGAACCGATTCCCACGTCGGGCGCGGACCTGCCAGTGAATTAAGACTTTTCGAGTACGGCCAAAGGCTCAAGACACGGACTCGAAACGTAGCCGCGGGTGCCCAGCAAAAATCTACTGGCAGGTCGCTGCTAGATGCGGCTTGGAGTGGAGGAGCGACGGCCTCAGGACGCCGAATCGGTAGGCTAGTCAAAGGAGCACGAGCTGACATAGTGATCCTCGATCAAAACCATCCTGCCCTTCTAGGCCTCTCAGAGGATGATGCGTTAGATGCCTGGATCTTCTCAGGCGACGAAACTCCCGTCACCGATGTCTTCACCGGCGGCAATCATGTGGTTCGGCAAGGCCGTCACGTTGCGGCCGACAACATCTATGACACTTACGCCGACGTCGCCCGGAATCTGGCCAAGAAGATATAGCGCCAACTGGAGTGAGACTGACCCAGGCCCTGATCGGCTTTATGGCATCGGAATTTGCAACTTCTCGCGCTCAGCCGTCTCACGGGCGACCTCATAGCCTGCGTCCACATGACGGGCTACCCCGATCCCGGGATCGTTAGTCAAAACCCGTTCGATCCGCTTCGCCATCTCATCTGACCCATCCGCAACTATCACCTGCCCCGCATGTAAAGAATTACCTATCCCGACCCCACCACCGTGATGAAACGAAACCCAGCTAGACCCGGAAGCGGTGTTGAGGAGTGCATTCAAGATCGGCCAATCAGCAACTGCATCCGTTCCATCAAGCATCGCCTCCGTCTCCCTGTTTGGAGAAGCGACGGAGCCCGTATCTAGATGATCTCGCCCAATTACTATGGGCGCACTGATTTCACCTGACGCTACGAGGTTATTTATTGCGAGACCAAACCGTGCTCGTGCCCCCTGACCCAACCAGCAAATGCGGGATGGCAAGCCTTGAAACGCGACCTTCTCATTCGCCATCCTGATCCAACGGCAAAGATGTTCATCCTCCGGAAACATTTCTAGAACCAGTTCGTCAGTCCTATGGATATCCGCAGGATCCCCTGACAGAGCCACCCAACGGAACGGACCCTTACCCTCACAAAACAAGTCGCGGATGTAGGCCGGAACGAACCCAGGATATGAAAATGCATCTGCGAATCCAGCGTCCTCAGCATATCCCCTGAGGTTGTTACCGTAGTCTACCGCGATTGCTCCAGCTCGTTGCAGCGCAACGATCGCCTCGCAGTGCGAGCGCATCGAATCCATTGACCGACGAACATATTCGTCCGGATCGTCCATCCTTAGACTCTGGGCCTCGACGAGGCTCAATCCTGCGGGAACGTATCCATGCAAAGGATCATGCGCAGATGTCTGATCCGTTACGATATCCGGAACAATATTACGCTCCACAAGCTCGGGGAGGATTTCAGCACAGTTACCCACAAGCCCTATTGAGATGGCGCTCTTACTCTCAGATGCATCCTCAATCATCTCCAGAGCCTCGTCCAGATCATGTGTCATTCGATCGCAGTAACCCGTATCCAAGCGACGTTGGATGCGCGTTTCGTCAACCTCGACACACAGCATCGAGCCCTCATTCATTGTCGCAGCGAGTGGCTGCGCTCCTCCCATTCCTCCCATACCACCAGTCAACACCCACCTTCCTTTGAGCGTGCCATCAAAATGCTTGGCAGCCATAGCCCCAAAGGTCTCGTAAGTGCCTTGCAAGATCCCCTGAGTTCCTATGTAGATCCATGAGCCAGCAGTCATTTGGCCATACATCATCAGGCCCCGCTTCTCCAGTTCACGAAAATGCTCCCATGTCGCCCATCGACCTACTAGGTTGGAGTTCGCAATGAGAACCCGTGGGGCCCGTTCATGTGTCGGGAACACGCCGACAGGTTTTCCGGACTGAACAAGGAGAGTCTCATCATCATTGAGGCGACGGAGACAGTCTACTATTGCGTCGAACGATGGCCAGTTTCTGGCCGCACGCCCCGTGCCACCATACACCACAAGACGACCTGGATGCTCCGCCACGTCGGGATCCAAGTTGTTCATGAGCATCCGAAGTGCGGCTTCTTGAGTCCATCCCTTGCATGAAATCTCAGTACCCCGCGGAGCCCGCACCTCCCGGGCACCCGGCAGATCGTCGATCATCTTCATCTTCATAAGTCTTAGCCTAAGCCTCAGTCATCTCGGACGTCATAACGAGCTGACACCTCAGACAGTGCACCCGATCCTATAGCGTCCGTTAATGTCTCTAGATCCGGTCCGAGCATCCGATCACCCTCGAGGCGAGAAACATAAGAGCGCACAATGCTCCATGTCTCTTCAACACCCGCTCCCGCCTTAAGTGGCCGGCGATATTCGATCCCTTCCGCCGCACACATCAACTCAATAGCGAGGACACGTTCTAAACCTTGGACCGATCGATAAGCTTTCCTCGCGGCAGCTAATCCCATAGAAACGTGATCTTCTTGATTCGCACTGGTGGTCACTGAGTCGATCGAAGCCGGACCCGCGAGCAATCGCAGTTCGGCCAAAAGGTCGACCGCAGTCACCTGAGCGATCATGAAGCCACTCTCCACTCCTGGCCGTCTAGCCAAGAATGCTGGAAGGCCCTCGGACAAATCGGGATTGAGCAACCGTTCGATCCGGCGCTCTGAGAAGGCCGCAAGATCCGCAAGCGCGATGGCTAGAAGGTCCAGCGCCTGGGACACAATTTGGGCGTGAAAATTTCCACCACTAAGGATCAATTCCTCAGACGGAAACACGAGAGGATTGTCGGTAGCACTATTCGCCTCAGTTTCTAGAATGCCGCGAACGTATCCTAGGGCGTGTCGAGCCGCTCCATGGACCTGCGGGACACACCGCAGAGAGTATGCGTCCTGAACGCGCGGATCGTCATGCCGGTGGGATTCCCTGATCTCGGATTTCGCTAGTAATTGCCGCTGTAACTTGGCCGAATGAACCTGTCCCTGGTGAGGCCGGGCTAGGTGGATCTCCTCATGGTAGGCAGAAGGGGTCCCCAAAAGGGCTTCCAAAGACATCGCCGATGCTAACTCTGCTACTGCTAGGGCACGCTCTGCGCGCACAAGCGCTAGGATTCCGAGCCCCGTCGTGGCTTGAGTCCCATTGATTAACGCGAGTCCTTCCTTAGGTGCTAGCGTCATCGCCTCAAGGTCAGCTCCGGTAAGAAACTGCCCTACCGGGCCAATCGCTCCGTTACACTCGGCTTCGCCCTCACCGATGAGCCCCAGAGCCACGTGCGCTAGCGGCGCCAAATCTCCACTCGCCCCCACAGACCCGAATTCGGGAACACGAGGATGAACCCCAGCGTTCAAAAAACTAATGAGAGCCCGTATCAAGTCTACTCGGCATCCCGAGACCCCGCGGGCCAATGCGTTGGCGCGCAACAGCATGATGGCCCTCACAACCTCGCGAGGAAATGGACTTCCCATTCCCGAGGCATGTGATCTGACCAGGTTGTGTTGCAGGGCAGTCGTTTCGTCTGGCGAGATTTCCACATCCGCCAAGCGGCCAAAGCCAGTCGTGACTCCGTAAACACGTTCTCCCGACAGAAGTTTGGCTTCAATAAAGTCCTTGGATCTAGCTACCCGTTTCTCGGCTTCCGCACATAACTCAATGTCGGTCGCACGATCCATCGCTACGGATTCTACTTGCTCGAGCGTTAGCGAATGCCCGTCTACCACTACCGCCTGACTCATCTTCTGACCACCTCGAATTCTGCACGCGTCATCACCATATCCTCTTTTGCCCACCAGTCCTCCAACTCTACTCCAAGGCCATCTGCGAGTCGATTCACATAGTTGTAGTAAGACACCACCTGGCAAATATCTAGAACTGCCCGATCCCCAAATCCGAGTTCACGAAGTCGATCAATGTCACCACGCTCAATTGAGCCCGGATCTCGAGTCAGCATCCGAGCGTAATGGACCATACCCGAATCGGCTTCCGATAGATCGGGTGAATTCCTCCTTCTCGCGAGCGAATACCCCGGTTCGTCGCTACCTGTCAACCTACGGAGTCCCGCCCCGTGATGAACTATTCAGTAGAAGCATTCGTTTTCGGCCGAGACCGCGACCGCAATCATCTCTCTCTGGATCCGCGTCAACGGTGAAGGACCCCGCATGAGATGGCTGTAGAGCTCGGCATGATCCTTCATGGAGCGTGGGTTCAACGAGTGAATGCGGAGTATGTGGTCTAAGGAACCAGCATTGTCTGAATATTCATCGTACAACTCGGTGAGAATGCCGGAGGCTTGCTCACGCTCGATGTAAGGGATCCATGCCATGAGTACAGATGCAGGAGAACGCCGACGGCCAAAGTGAGCCCGGTCAGAATGAGACGGCAAGGGCTGGTCCGCCACTCTCCCCTCGCATCAGGGGTTATCCGGTTACTCGTCCCGCGCTCACGCGGAAGCTCCGCGGATCTCTGAAACAATGCTTAATCTCAGTCCTGACTTAGAACAGAATCCCGACAAAGCGCTGACCCACCTCGGATAACCCCCAGACAATCGCGGCTCCCAATGCGGTTGCCGCCGCGACCATCGTTACCGGCTGTGACTTAAAGACTTCACGAACGAAGTTCGGATCGTCTGAGAAGAGTTTACGGAAATGGTCGATGACGAAGTAGCCCATGAACGGAGCCGGGATCAAGATCCAAAGCTCTCCCACTTGCTACCGGCCCAGAAGAGGTTTGCAAAACATCAAAACCCGGACCCGGCTCCGTGCATCTCTGAAGTGATACCCCTGAACATGTGAAGCCCTGCTCACTCGTCAGTCTAGATCTACTGGCACGTCAAGCAGTTGTTGCTATTCGCTGAGCCTAACTCCTCCAGTAACGCCACGGTCTCAGGAATTGGAGACACCCTCGATACAGGTCCGTTAGCCATATCCGCTGTAGTCTGTCCTCGTCTGCTTATGGCCGTGACATCTCCACCCTTCTCCACCAAATAGAGGATCAGCTCGTTATCTCCCCGGGCCGCTGCATGATGGATAGAGTTATACCCATTGTGATCGCGAAGATTGACGTCCATGCCAACCTCTTCCACTAGGAACCTGACGGACGGGAGCCAACCATTCTCGGCATGCCGATGAGCATTACCGGCAAAGCCCTCGCCATAGCCTACCCCGGATGCCGCATGGATGGCGAAGACGGCCGGGCCACCCTGTGGGACGGGTGCAAGTCCCGAGGGATCTGGTTTTTCAGCGTTTACTGAATCTTGCCGCATAGCGTGTTCGAGAACGACCTGTCTGAAACCTGCCGGTGCCTCACGGACATCCTCCTCCGGGAGGCTTCCCCTCACAGAGTCTGGCAAGTCTTCCCAAATCGTCACGACCGCGGTTGCCTGAGCAGAGTCGCTCAGCTCCTCGAATTCTTCTACGTTGTCGAGGGCTTCAACTTGGGATTCCCGGATGCGCTCTTGTGTAGTCCGACGATTCCTACGTGCAGGCGCCTTAGTCGCGACATATGGATCAGCGCCCCATTTTGTAAGGAGCCGCATAGCATTCACGTCGGTAGCGTAAGCGGCGCGAACGAAGGCTGTCGCACCCTTCATATCTATCAGGCCGCATTGAGAATTCCCGCAACCGGTATACTCCATATACCAAGGGTGGAGGGTCATGCGCCCATCAGGATCAGCCCCAGCCTCGAGAAGCGCCTCCATTATCTGAAGATAACCGTGTTCTTGACCCTCTCGCTCCTGCGGCTGGGGGTAACGGGTCCGCGGCTGCCACTCGGAGTTAACAGCCGCAAACAGAGGAGTCACTCCGTTCAGTGAAGACGCAATGTTTGGATCCGCCCCATGCCTGAGTAGGACCGCTGCGGCATCGAACTGACCGTTGATAGTGGCCATCAGCAGTGGAGTGGTCCCGTCGCCTCCCCCTACCTGATCAATTTTTGCACCATTCCCTAAAAGAGCTTCGATCGTTTCTACGTGTCCCTGACGGGCCGCGTGCAACAGGGGAGTCAGGCCACCCTTTGATTTGATCCGAACTTCACGCTGGAAACGATCGCTCCGGCGTCGTTCCTCTACTTCTGCTCCCTCGGAGTAAGCCTCCCGGCCCGCTACGACCGCAGCTTGCACCTGTGCTGAGGTCGGTGTCCACTCCCCATCATTCGTAAACGCCTTGAGGACTTCTTGCTGCCTGCGCTGCGCCTCTCCATCAAGCCTTCCCATCTCCTGAAGATCCAAAGATTTCGCAGCCAGATTCGGGTCCGCTCCAAGCTCAAGGAGCGCAACCACTGCTTCCAGTCTGTTCCAAGACGCCGCAAAAATAAGTGGTGTCTGTTGCCACTCGGCTTCTCGGGAATCGATGTCAGCGCCCGCATTCACGAGCTCACGTACCACCGACCCATTTCCGGATAGCGCCGCGAGATGCAGGGGTGTCGAGCCACTTGGGTCCGTGACAGAGTTTATGTCGGCCCCAGCCTCAATGAGCCGTGTCACTACCTCCACGTTCCCGTTTCGGGCTGCTATGTGCAAAGGACGGTAGTGTCCAATCCGAGTGGAGGCTTCCAATTCTGCTCCCGCGTACAGCAGAACCTCCAGTAAAGCCATATCGCCCCGCTCGGCTGCCCAGTGTAACGCACTCATACCATCACCCTGAGCTGCATTCACATCTGCACCACCTCGCAGCAGTGAGCGGACTTCGTCAAGGTCGCCTGAACGCGCTGCGTCCGCGACCGGGGATTCCACCAGTACCGACCCCATTAGGACCAGCACGATGGCAGAAGACAAACCAACCCTACGGATGTGCATCATCGGACTATCGAAGTTGTTCAGCGGTTGTACGACCAGCCGAGCGCAACATCAAGCCGCCCGTGCTATCTCCGAAATTCTCCATATCTGTATGCCCGAGTTCCTGCATCATCGTTAGCATTGCGTTGGCCATGGGCGTGCCGTCCGCTGCCTTAAGATGGAGGTTGCCTTCTAGTATCCCGTTCCCTTTTCCTAAGAAGATCAGCGGACAACGTCTGTGGTTATGGATGTTAGCATCGGCCATCGGAGATCCAAACATCACCACTGACTTGTCCAAAAGGTTAGTCCCGCCGTCTACGGTGTCTTTGAGCTTGTCCAAGAGATAGGGAAGCATGCCCACACGGTATTGGCAGATCTTGTTGAACTCGAGAATCGCCTCCTCCCGGCCTCCATGATGTGACGCTGGATGGAATGGGCGATCCGAACCCGACTCCGGGAATACGCGGTTCTCCGAATCCCGACCAGTCTTGAATGTAATAACCCGGGTCATGTCAGTCTGAAGAGCTAACACCTGGAGATCAAACATGATCTCCATGTGCTCCCGATAGGAGTCAGGGATGCCCGCCGGCGCTTCAGGAATGACACGTTCTTCCCCAGATAAGTTATGGGCCTCGACCATCTGAATCCGCCGCTCAATCTCGCGCACATTCGTAAGGTACTGGTCCATCCGCACGCGGTCTTCGCTACCAAGCTGACGGTTCATCGCGGTCACCTCACCGGTGATCCAGTCGAGGATACTCGAACGCATAGCCCGCCTCTCAGCTCTCTCCTCTGGAGTTCCACCTGCTCCAAAGAGCATGTCGAAGGCGACCCGGGGGTCTCTAATCATCGGAAGCGGTTCACTAGGTGACGCCCAGCTGATCGAATCAGTGTACGCACAGGAATAGTTGTAAGTGCACCCCCCAGCTTGGTCGATATTTGGGATCGTGAACTGCATGGACGGAAGCGGGGTGTCCTGACCAAAGCGCTTAGCGTGTATCTGATCCAGTGATGTTCCCACAAACAAATCTGAACCTTGAGTCTGCTTCGGATGAGATTGGGTCAGGAAAACAGCACTTGAGCGGAAATGGTCGCCGCCAATTTCTGGTGCGGTAAACGCCTCGGCCATCCTTACGTCGGTGTTCGATACGATCGTTAAATAGTCTTGGTAAGGCTCCAGCGAAATCAACGCGCTGTTTGGAGCCATCTCAAAATTCTTCCCAATAATCTGCGGGGCATATAGATGTTGTGTTGCAGCCCAGTCGTTGCATCCTGCAAGGCCATGCACCTCTTCGATCGCAATCAGAGGGGTCTTCGCCGCCTCCGCGCGAGCGACTACACCGCTCATGCGACCAGCTGGCACCATTGCGTCGAGATACGGAAGCCCAACGGCCGCTCCCATACCTTTGAGAAATGTCCGGCGATCCAGATGCTTGCCTGAAATGAACTCCATCTTCCCTGTCTCCTAAGAGTAGGATCCTATCTAGTTGTCTACCTGATCAATTACGAGCTCCGCGGCCCGCTTCATCCTAAATGCGTCACTTGTGACCACACCGACTATGAGTGACTGCATACTATATTGGCCTTTATCTTCAGCATCCGCCACGATTCGCCGAATTGTCGGCAAGTCAAAATACTCAACACGGCGCGCCAGAGCATACGCCATCATGTTTTCGGTTAGGTTCCGCATAAGCGGCACCGGTCGCCGGAGCAGCGCTTCGGCGACCTCTTTTGGGGTTGTTATTGGAGTCCCGTCATAGAACTCACCTCGGGTGTCGAGGCCCATTCCGTTCTCACGCAGTCTCCACTGTCCAGTCACATCGAAGTTATCGAGTGCTAGACCAATCGGGTCCATAAACCGGTGGCAAGCATTGCACGTGGGATTTTCGCTGTGAATCTCCATGCGCTCACGCGTCGTCAAACGCTTCCCGCCTTGGGTACCCTCTGTGTCTTCGAGATCCGGAATTCCCGGCGGCGGTGGCGGAGGCGGCGTACCCATTAGAACCTCCATCACCCACTTCCCCCTCAGCACGATCGAAGTACGATTCGCCAGTGATGTCAGAACCAACACGCTACCATGACCCAAGAGGCCACTCCTGGCCCCATCGGTATAGTCAACTCGGCGAAACTCATTTCCAGCCACACCCTGCATCCCGTAATGCGTCGCGAGCCTTTCATTTAGGAACGTATAATCCGCATTGAAAAGTTGCAGAGCGTCCTCATCCTCTTGAACCAAATGATTGAAGAAGAGAGCCGTCTCCTTCGTCATCAGGTCCGCAAGCGTCTCATCAAAGTTCGGAAAGAAATTCGGGTCCGGTCGGACCTTGTAAATGTCCTGAAGCCTAAGCCATTGGTATGCAAACCGGTTGCCTAGTGCTGCTGACCGCGGATCCGCAAGCATCCTACGCGCCTGCCTCTCAATCTCACGCTCATCATTAAGATCGCCCGATTCGGCCACTCGCATCAGTTCAGCGTCCGGTGGAGTGCCCCAAAGGAAGAATGAGAGTCTAGAAGCAAGTTCCGGCCCCTCTACTCGATAAGCCTCTCCAGGATCAACACCCTCGGGCTCTCTCTCGAGCCGTAGTACGAAGAACGGGCTTGAAAGCACTGCTTCAAGAGCATCCCGAATACCCCTCTCGAAGCCGCCCCTCTGTCTGCCCATCCGGTAGAAATCCATCAACCCCTCGACTTCATCCTCACTCGCAAGTCTCCGATAGGCCCTGCTCGCGAGGTTTCGCACTATAGTCCTAGCACAGGATTCTTCCTCGGCAGGAGCCGTCGGTCGACAGACAAAGATTCGGTCTCGGCTGGGAGTGTCCGACACCCCCGTGACCGCATCCGGCCCCCCTACGATCAGTTCTTGCAAATGCGGCAACGTTGTAACACCCGATCCCCCGGAGCCTCCCCCTGCCATGGACCAGTCATGAGGCCGGATTAGGTCCTCGTAGGGCCCGTCCATTCGGCGAATGAACGCCGACGAAACCACTCGCTGTCCTGCACGTACGAAAACCGGTTCTGTCCAGAGCCCACCACCACCGCGTCCGTCTGCGCCTTCACCCGAACGAGTGTACGCCAAAAGGGCTACCCGTTCGCCATCGACCGAGATATCGATATCCTCAAAACGTTCGTTACGGCCGCTCGCGAACGTCATTCCGAATTGGTACATACCGTCGGCCGGGAAAACGTGATCAACGACCATACCACCACGCGTCCCATAAGGTGCGCCCTCAACTAGGTCCCACGGGTGCTGCGACAGATATTGAGAATTTCGATACGTCACGTTTATCGAAGGCGCATTCCGATCTCCCACCGCCATCCGACTGATATCAGCAGCCGCGTTCAAATACGCTTCAAGAAGCGTCGGAGAAAGTGACTGAACGTCCGCGATGTTGTCGAAGTTGGCACTCATTTGGTCCAGCGGAAGCCACTCTTCAGCTCGGATCTCAAGGTCGAGGAGATCATAAACTGCCTTCTCGAATTCCGGCCGATTTAGCCTCTGAAATGTACGCCTTCCCGGATTTGGGTTGTCTTTGGCGTTCTCGTCCATCACGTCTTCGAGAAGTGCTGCAAACTCAGCCAGAGTGTCGCCAGCGGGGGCACGGATACCCGGAGGCGGCATCATACCTGCCCTGACTTTTCGGATCATTCGCTCGATCGTCTCCGCGTTCTCTGTTGCTCGACTGATGTCGAAGTCCTCAAGAGAGAGATTCCCCCGAAGCCTAGAATCGGAATGACACCGAACACACGTCTTTGCGACAATCGCATTGGGGTCTACCTCAGCCGTCACTGCTACGGGATGACCCTGGTCCACTAGCACGGAATGCGAGGGACTTGGTAGTTGTGACTCGCCAACGAGCATCAGCGAGAGCCCAATCAGAACGGCGGTTGCTGCAGGCAGTTTCATCCTATTCGACTGTCAGAGGAGACGCCGAGTAAAAATAGGCCCGTCCGAGGCAAGCCAGCAAGGATAAAGCCACCATCTGAGCCTGTAACGCTCGTGATATGCACCGAAGATTCATCCCTCGCTCTGCAGCGAAACTTCACTAAAAGGCCTTAAAAACTGAGAACTACTAGCTCTCAGGTGCTTCCATAGCGTTTGGTCCAGAACAGAACCACGCCACAGTCGCCCCACCCTTGATAGCCTTCAGGGACATAGAACGGCCACTGGTACATCTCTATTGCTAGCAGTTGATCCATCGGTACAGCATCGGCAATCGATTCGCCGGGATTCAGCTCTTGAATCCAAGCCCCGTCGATATAAAAAGAAGGCGAACACCAAACCCCCGCGCCATCGAGATCTCTTAAGAGGATATCGTCATTCCAGGGCCCAGGGCGATCATGCTGCGTCTGCCGCACGGTAGCAGTCTGGCTCCCGTAAAACAGAGGCTGAACGTAGCGGGCACCGCTGGCAATGATTTGCCCCGGCCATATCACCTCACCCTTACCAGTCGCAGCGCGTTCATAGAAACCAGTGGCGGCCAGACCTGGACGCTCGGGCTCTTCATATTCGGAAACGATCTCGAATCCAGGCAGAGGTATCGGACGGACCGTCATAGCGATCTCTAGAATCCTGACTGTCTGTGCCTCTATCTGGACAAGCTCCGATTGAACTGCCCTGTATCCTACAGCTGCTGCAATTATGTAGTATCCGCCGGGATTCGGGACTTCGAATTCGAAAAACCCGCTATCGTCAGATAACACCTGGGAGATCGTATCACCGTCCTCCTCGATTAGCGTGAGCAAGCCCAAGTCGATCGGATCGTATGTATCCCGCTCGGACAGAACTCCACGCAAAACCTGACTTTCCGATACCGCAGGCAATGCTCCTAGGCCTATTACAAAGCTCAGCAACCCAAGCAGGGTCTTCTGAGTTGCCCTCCAGAGCTTTGCTTTAGTGCAGTTCATGTTGAGGACAACCCACCACCGAATCCTTCACGAGAAAGGCATCTCGGTGACGGCTTCCGGTGTATGTGAACGAGGTCGCACGATACGATGACCCTCGACCTCTGACCACACCCCCCGAGTCACCCGATCTAAAGAGAGGCGCCGCCCGGATTCGAACCGGGGATAAAGGATTTGCAGTCCTCTGCCTTACCACTTGGCCACGGCGCCTAAGTCGTTTCCTACAGATCTCCCACCGACCTGTTCTTAACCTCTACAACTGGTCGCTACTAAAACCACCCTGTCTCTTCGAATCAGCTTAGAGATGACAATCACGGACTCCATCTTCGCAATAAAACTCAGGTTTGTATAGTTCTTTCAGGCATCTTTTGGTCGTCACCTCGGGAACCCGAGAGAGAGACCCGCCAACCCAGGAAAACAACTAGCAGTAGATCTTACCATCAGTACTGGAGAAGTCTCGTCACCTTAAGCGTGAATGCCCTGTCTATAACGGCAACTTCTTTCGGTCCCGGTTGCATCCGACGGCGTTCGGAAAACACTACAAACACATCGCTGAGAGGTGCGTGGATGAGGTTGAATCTGACATTTGTAAGCATTTCACCCGCGACGCGATTGTACTGCACAAAAGAAGACAGAAACGCTCTGGTACTGAAGCCCAGTTGCATACGTCCGCTAAAAAGATCTGCGTCGATGGGATTCCCCCCAAGCTCAATCCTATTTCGCTGAGCAGTGCCTTCTAGGAGAATGTGCTCATTGGGCCGAACCGTGACCGTTCCCGAAAGCGACGATCGATCACCATCAAAAAATCTACCAGTGCTGAACGAGACGTTCCCTGAGACCACTCTTCCACCGTTGGCACTATAGCTCGTAGACATCAAATCAAAGGCATAATCTCCAGGCGCCATCGGAACCCCGAGGATGTCGCTGGAGTGGGCAAGGCGTTCTTGACGCCGAGAATAGTCGACACTTAGTCGCCCTCCATCATTCGCTATCACTATAAGGCCGGGCTTTATCTCCCGACTCTCAAAAGCACCAGTCACCGAATAAGACTCCGTCATGTCCACGTAAGGATTGAGCTCAGTCAGCCAAGATACCGGCCGCTGCAGGTGCACCCCTCCAGACGTGAACCACTGGTTTACGGCGGTCCTATTCACGAAACCGACATCTGGCCGAAAGTCGGCCCCGACATGCTTACCGAGCAAAGAGAAGTCGAAGACAGGGTCCCTCCACCCCAACTGAACTGACCCAATCGAGCGATCACCCTCGCTCCCAGGATCATCGGTTATCGCGGCGTAAGCGTTCACTTGAAGTCGATCAAACCGGAAGTTTGCATCTATGCCACCAGATCTGGAATAGTTTGCCATGTCGGCATCACCAGTGACTTGGCGGTTGACAAAGATAAATCCGATATCAGAACGGGTTAAAAGGCTGCGACGGACACGTGCCACTGCAAAATTCTCTGCTGGATCCGTTCCGTCACCCAGCGTCTGCATCTCCATCAGACCTACCTCGAAGCGGCCGATCCTACCCGATAGTCGAGCACCACCCGCGATTGGTAGAGGTTCGCGCTGATCTGAAAGTCCGATCCGGCGCGAATGAAACAGCTTAAACTTTTGTGGACTCGAACCAGAACGGAATGCTCGCGACGCATCGTCTGCAAAAGTGAAGATCCCGTCGTTTTCCAGGAAAAAGTCTCGCTTCTCAGGGAAAAACAACGAAAAACGAGTCAGATTGATCTGTTCTTCGTCTACCTCAACCTGAGAAAAGTCCGTAAGTGCAGTCAGATCGAGTACCAGTCGAGGTGTTACGGCCCACTTAGCGTCGATTCCAACATCGTACTCCTGCGCAGGTCCGCTGGGGTGACCTTGCCCACCTTGACTTGACCCCGAAAAAAATGGCTTGACCCGCACATTTCTTCCCGGCCGGAAAGCAGGTAGCCCCTCCACCGTACCCGCCTCCGACATTCTAAAAATTCTGAATTGACGCGGAATCGCTGCCCACGTGGCGTATTCGTTCCGTCGACGCACCTGGCGACTGAAGTTCAAACCCCATGCCTGCTCGCCTTCGCCCGCTGGGAATCGAAGTGTGCTCAGTGGAATCCGCATTTCCATTATCCACCCTTCGTCAAACGTACTGGTACTCACATCATAAATGCCCTCCCACGCTGCGTTGATCGCAGCACCGTCATTAAAAGACTGAGCATCCCATTTCGCTCCCGCCGGGTTTGCTCCGAATACGTAGGCGCTCTGCTTGTCCCGACTAGCGTCAATGGCCATACCGAACATGTCCGAAGCCTGCGGATTGAAATCCGGTTCAAGACCAGCAGAGACAAGTCGATGGGGTTCAGGATCATAAAGAACGGCACCCATATACAAGGCATCATCATCGTACATCATACGGATCACTGTTCGATCGGGTGCAGGCAATCCGGCGGTAGGTTGAGTCAGCCAAAGCGTACCGTCAGTGCTATCGGCCAAACTCCACGATGGCTCATCCAGTATACCGTCAAGAATCACTTCCTCCTGGGCCGGAAATGCAATCAGTTTCGGCCGCGGCAAACTCTCCGGTGGGACTGGTTCCCGTCCCATATCTTGTTCTTGGGCACCAGCTTCAGTTGCTGGAACGAGGGCTGTGGTGCAAACAGCCCAGATGAGGATGGCTCGCGGCAGCCCAGAGTCGAGAAACACTGAAGGAAAGGAAGAATGACTTGAGGATTGAATCACAAAGCGATTAGCGAATCCAGTAAAGCTGCTCCACCAAACACATAAATCGCCATAAGAACTGCCTCGCCGGCAAGCACAGACGCGAGGATGATCCCTGTACGAATCCGGATCAAAGTTGCTAGGTAAACGATCAAATCGGTCGGGACCAGCGGGAAGAAACTCCAACCAACAATTATCGGTGGGCCGAATCGTGCCAACTGCGACTCGAGTTTCGTGTACCGTGAACTGGATGATCGAAGGCGCTCAAGGGACGAGCCAAATCCGAAATGCTGGATCGCCATTATGACGATAAAACTCGACAGGACTATTCCGACGAGGTTAATCCAATAATTCTGCCAAGGAGGGAAAATCACCACACCAATCAACAAGACAGGTGTGCTCGGGATGAACACGAGACCTCGCAGACTTATCAGTAGAAGGTAAACGGTTGCCACGATCACAAAGTTTTGCTGTACCTGGAACCGAACCAGTTCTAGGGTACCCTCGAAATCAACCGCTAAATACTTCCAGTTAAGGTAGAGACCGACCCCAATTATCATGGCCCACACCACGAGTATCATGCGGCGCAGGCCATGATCGTCAGGGCGGCGCCATGAGTCACGCATGCGCGATGCCTTGAATGTCAGCGGGAGGCCGCCAGCCTCCCATCGGTGCTTAATTGGATTAGAGCATTAACTCGAGGCACTAATCTACACTGTTACTCTCAGTGGCTGGCTGTCTCGAGGATAGCTCTCCCAACTGCCGCCGCCTCGGCATCCTCCAGCACTGGACGCACAGTCACTTCCATGTGCGGATTCCAACGCCCGAGATATGAAAAAACCGCTTCGATGTTGTCGGACTCCATGACCGCCACACCAGACTTGTCGGCTAGATCATGCCAGCGTCCCTCGATGGTTACTCCCTCTCCCGCATCAGCCCGCTCGTCAGGGCTGAGCGAAGAAAATACGTCGAGAATGTTGATCCAGTTTTCCTCTGGAATTTTCCAAGTCACCAAGAATTTCATGCTCTCTATCCGATGAAAGGTTCTGCTTATAACGATTTGCTCCGGTGGAGACCTATTTCAACCAAAACAGATTCGGCGACCTAAATAACGAAGCCGTTAGGGCCGTATCCCCTGACTACGAAGGGTCCACCCTGTACCGCTTAAGGATCTAGGCGTAGGGATCGCCATCTCTTGAAGGAGTGCCCTGGTGGTCACCTTCCGTCGATGCGTCTCCTCCAGAGTCTTCGTCACCGAATGCTGATGAGGAGGCTTCCTCTTCGACGGGAGTAGCTTCATCAGAAGGGGTAGCCATTTCTGATGGCTCACTTGCTTCCTCGCCTCCAGGATCAAACGCCGACGGCGCAACCTCTTCGACCGGCATCGGTGCGTCGTCACCGGAGCCATCAACTTCGTCTGCGTGCGATTCATCAGCATCTTCTTCCACAGGCGCAGATTGCTGAACCGCTTCCTGTTCGGGCTCCCGAGAGTCTCCGGCATCTGTCGCGCTTTCCGTGGGAGCGTCTCCCCCCTTCTTCTTGAGGAAGAAAAATGCGACTAACGCTACGGCGAGAACTATGAGCAGAGTAGTAGTATCCATACTGCACAACCTCCGTTTTATGAGCCCTATCAGTCAGATCATACTTACCGGCGCCTCAGCTTACCCGCAAGCGACTTCGGGCCATCCCATTCACCCCATAGCCAAAACGACAGGCGACTTAAGGCGTGTGAGTGTGAACGGGATATCGCCGGATGCCGAGCTTCCGTTCCGAAATATCGCCATGCTCGGGTGCCGGTCACGATTCTTCTGAATGCCGTCTCGGAAAAACTGAGAGTGCGTAAGCGAGCATATCTCATCATGACGATGAAGGGGCCGTCAGCCAGAACTGACGACCCCCTCCCTAGAGCGGGAAACCGGACTCGAACCGGCGACCCCAACCTTGGCAAGGTTGTGCTCTACCAACTGAGCTATTCCCGCAGATCCCGCGGAGACCAAGCTAGAAACATAGATTGGGACGGTCAATGCCGTTTCCGGCGTCGCAACTGTGTTTCTCAGATCGACTTAACTTCTTATGTTGAAGGCTTAAACGCCCACTCTACCTGGGCCCTTGGAGTGCTCCGTTCTTGAGAATTTTCACACCTAGGCCATGCGTCTGAGCCTCCTGCACCTGCTGGTGCCGACAGTGTTCTTGATGGCGCTATCGGCATATGACATCCAAGGACAAGCCCTGGACCAGGGGTTGGTCCCAAGAGGTCAACTTCGCCTGCAAGCTCACCCGATCTATACGACGTGGGATAGCCGTTTTAGTCGGGCATCTGATGGCTCAAAACGTATCGAAAAACTGGGCGACGACCTCTCTTCACCTAACGGAGCGAACCTTTTCCCCGGTTTAGAAATCCTGCAGTCGTCGCTACGTGAACTGATGCAAGTACCCAACTACGAACCCAGCCTTGGTCCAACTGCTGGCAGAGTTCAGCAAGAGATGACTTCGATCAAGTTCGCAGCAGAAGTTGGAGTGTCTGACTGGCTCACAGTAGGAGTGTTAATGCCGTGGAATCAAACACGTACTGTGATCGACCTAATTCATACACCAGACACACTCAATGCAGACTTGGGCCTGAATCCGACCGTCCAGGATCCTAGCGCAGTCCAATCCTTTCTAAGTTCGATCAATTCCGCCAGTTCCGATGCACGAGCGAAAGCAACCGAGATCTGTGCTGGGGGCGCTAACGCCTCTTGTGTAAGCGCCCTCGAGCTTGCTGCACGGGCCAGCGCCTTCGAGTCAGCCATCTCGTCCGCATACAGTGCCACCGCCTTCTTTCCGCTGGCTGGCTCTAACACGGGAGGCCAGCTAACTCAAATATTAGCCGAGCTTAATACCGCCCTGAGCACAGCTAGCCTTTCCAACATCCTTCCGTTGGTCCTAGCACAGACGACACTGAGCAGCAATGATTTCGCCATGATGGCCGTGACGCCTGAGTCCGGCATTGGAGCGGTGACACCACTCCAGAGCAGGAGGGGGCTCTGGGGACCAGGGGATGTCGAAGTCTCGGCCAAGCTCCGCCTCGCTGGCAACATGACGTACCCTGAAGTCTTAGACGACCCAGGAATTGCTTACCGAGTCACGGGGCGAGTGGGCGTCCGCCTTCCGACAGGAACTCCTGAGAGCCCAGATGTCCTTCTCGATATCGGAACAGGTGACGGACAACTCGACCTAGAGGCTGGGTTGGCAGCGGAACTGCGAGTGAACGGGCGCTTCGGGATCGCCACCTCTGGTTCGTTAGTGAGTCAACGCCCCACCACACTTGTACGACGTGTAGCGCGTCCTAGTCAGGCTATGCCCGCTTCCCGCACCCGAGCAGAAGTGCGCTGGGACCCCGGACGCCTAGTCGGTATCGAAATCTCTCCCTATCTCAGAATATCATCAGCGCTATCGATACACGGCGAGTATCGGTATTTCCAAAAGTTCCGTGACAAGGTCGAAATTATCGCATCTGACACCAGCTTAAATCCCTTTATTCTAGAATCGGAAAGTGGAATAAAACTGCACGAAGTCGGGGGAGGCCTGCGCTACGACACTGTCGAACCCTGGATTCGGGGGGATGCCCCTAAACCGATGGAGGTCCACCTTCGATTCCTCCACGCGATCGAGGGATCCGGCCGTCACGCTCCAAAGTGGACACGAGTCGAAGCTGGGATCAGACTCTTTCGTCGCTTATGGGGGCAGATGAACTAGCTAGGAGCTCCCTCGCATGCTCTCGGGAAGCATCCGATTCAGCGTCTCCTCCCAACATACGCGCTATTTCATGAACACGGGAATCTTCATTGAGGTGCCTAACCACAGTAGTCGTTATACCCGTGTCCACTCCCTTCTCAACCACCAGATGAGCGTCTGCCCTCGAAGCCACCTGCGGGAGATGTGTAACAACGAAAACCTGATGAGCCTCGGCAACACGGGCTAGCTTTACTGCCACGGATGATGCAACCGCACCGCCCACTCCCGAATCTATCTCGTCAAACACAAGCACCGGAACCTCGTCGACCGATGCGAGAATCGCTTTGAGCGCCAGCATTATCCGACTGAGTTCTCCACCGCTCGCGATTCTGGCCAGGGGCATGAGATTGAAACCTGTGTTTGGTGACACGACAAATTCAACGCTCTCTGCCCCTGATGCCGACAATGCGTCACTCACGGTCAACTCCACCTCGAATTTTCCTCCGACCAAACCCAGGTCAGGCAAAGCCTCACTCACCGCGATTCCCAACTCCGTCGCCGCTCTTCTCCTTTCTGTGCTTAAAACTGCTGCCTCCGAAAGAAGCTCCGCCTCAGAGACTCTTATCTCCTCCCGGATCCTTGCTAAATCGTTCTCGGCTTCATCATGGGCATACAGTTCAGTACGGACGCGCTGAGCGGTCTCCAGAACGTCCGCAAGCTCCGGTCCGTACTTCCTCTTCAGCCTGAAAATCCTGTCTAATCGGACGCGCACTTCTTCAAGACGTCCTGGATCAAACTCCACAGCAGTCGCATAGTCCCCAAGCGCGCGCGCCACATCCGACACCAAGTGAAGCGCCTCGTCGACACGTTCTGCCTCAGACCGCAGAGAAATGTCAAATCCAACTAGCCTTGACAAGACATTTTTCGCCTCAGCCAATCGATCTGTGACGGCACCCTCGGAAGAGTACAAATCCGCGTTGAGTGCCTGGGTTGCCCGAGCAAGTTCTTCGGAGTGCTCATGGCGGCCCATTTCGACTTCGAGCTTATCATCCTCACCGGGCTCAAGACTAGCCTCATCGATCTCGTTGAGTTGAAAGCGAAGGAAGTCCTCTCGAGCCTCAACGATCCTCTGCTGCTCCTCACGCTCTTCTAATTGATCTTTGAGGGCTTGGAGAAGCCGGTAGCGACGAGCGACCTCTTTCGCCAAAGCCGTCGAGCCGCCGTAAGCATCTAGGATTGTGCGTTGATCGCGAGTTCTTAGGAGGGTCTGATGCTCATGCTGCCCATGTAGATCGACCAAAGATGAGCCTAATTCGCCAACAACTCCCGCTGTAGTCGGGGATCCGCCCACCCATGCGCGGTTACGCCCTGCTGCAGCGACCTCTCGTCGCAGGATTAGAAGACCATCCTCCAGCCGAAAGCCCAACTCCTCTACCCTCTCACGCACAGCTGGCAACCTCTCCAAATCGAAAACAGCTTCGACCGATGCCCTCTCGGCCCCAGTTCTCACCACATCCGACGAAGCCCGCTCACCTAGCAGGAGAGAGAGTGCGCCAACAATAATCGACTTTCCAGCACCGGTCTCCCCTGTCAACGCATTCAATCCGGGCCCCAAGGAGAGAGTCAGGTCGTCAACTACTGCGTAGTCTCGGATGTGCAGTTCGACTAGCATGTCTCTTTAGGTAGGGGGTCGCGTCAGAGGCGCTCCGATTTCCACTCAGGTGCGATCCGGCAAGCGGTTTGCCCAATTGAGTTTGCGCCGCAAAGTGTCAAAGAAACTTTGCTCGGGAAGTCGAATCAGTGACAGTGGCACCGCCTCACGCTTGACCACGACTCGATCACCTGGCGCCAGTCGTCTGACGACCTGCCCATCAACCGTGACCTGATGATCTCCACCGGAATCTAGTCTTACGCTAATCGTTACCGTTGACGGTAGCACGAGCGGTCTCACCGAGAGTGAATGTGGGCATATCGGAGTTACTGCGATCGCCTCCACTTCCGGGCCAATGATGGGGCCTCCAGCCGACATCGAATATGCTGTCGACCCGGTTGGTGTTGAGATGATCAGACCGTCCGCCGCAAAGCTCCCCACCTCTTGCATCTTCCCGTCCCGATCGCTGACTTCAAGCGAGAGTGGCGTTACACGCGCAGCGCCCGTGGTGTGGACGACAATATCATTCAGCGCGAAGAAATCATCCGAGTGCCCTTCGTCTCTTGCCTGGATTACGGCACGCAATCGGAAGCGTGGCTCGATCATCGCTTTTCCGGCTATGACTTCGGCCAATCCTTCTTCAAGGGATTCTAGTGGGACGGCAGTGAGGAAGCCGAGCCTTCCCAGATTTATGCCGAGGACCGGCGTCTCCGTACCCACCACCAGCCTGCTAGCTCTCAGGAACGTTCCGTCACCTCCCAAAGCTACGAGCAGGTCGAAGGCATCAGTGGTCACGTCCAGTTGGCGCTGGCCGTCCTGCCCGGCGTCCTCCTCCAAGACTAATTCAATCCCTTCCGAATCACTCCAGATCCTCAGTCGCTCAATGATTGAGAGGACTTCAAGACTCTCATCGCGATACACTACGCCAAATCTCCGGAATGGACCCTCAAAACTCTGCCGTATGTTCATGCCGTCTCCAACTCAGCCCCAACACCCGTGATCACTTGCACCTGTCGGGCGATCCCTGCCGGGTCTAGATCCAACTCTTCGAGAAGAACATCTCTGTTACCATGCTCTATGAAATCATCTGGGATACCTAGGGCCGAAACACGCGGCGGATTGGCTAGGCCAAGTTCTGCTACTTCCCGCGCCATAAACGCCCCGAAGCCATTCGTGATCTGACCCTCCTCTAGCGTTATCACCACCGGATGCGATCGGACCATCTCCTCGAACATTTTCCGATCAAATGGTTTTAGGAAACGGCAATTCACGACGGACGTCCGTACCCCGATAGCATCTAGCCTACTCGCTGCCTCCACGGCGCTATACACCATGGTTCCAGTCGCTAGCAAAACCGCATCTTCTCCTCTACGTAGCACCTCCCAAGTCCATGGCTCGATCTCATCAATCTCATCTAGGTGAGGAACCTCTTCAGGCACCGCCGCCCGAGGCCATCTCACACTCCATGGCCCATCTCCTGCTTGTGTAGCCGCCCGCAGAAGCGCCAGCATCTCGGCTCCATCTTTCGGAGCAGTCACAGTCATACTAGGGACAGACAGCATGTAAGGGATATCCAACACGCCATGGTGTGTTGGCCCATCCTCTCCAGCAATACCGGCCCGGTCCATCCCGAAAATCACAGGAAGCCCTTGAAGAGCTACGTCATGGACGATGTTGTCGTAGGCCCTTTGTAGAAAGGTGGAGTAGATCGCCACGATTGGCTTGATACCCTGGGTTGCGAGACCGGCTGCGAAAGTAACTCCATGACCTTCAGCGATCCCTACATCGAAGTACCGTTGCGGATGAGCCTTTGCAAACATGTCCGTCGACGTCCCATCCGGCATCGCTGCCGTGATCGTCACTACGTTGGGATCAGAGTCCGCTAGTTCTATGAGCCCCTTTCCAAATACTTTCTGGTAACGTGGCAGGCCACTCGACTTCTTAGAAACCTCACCGGTCATTTTATCAAACGTCCCAGGAGCATGCCCCCACCAGGGATCGTCTTCCGCTCGACTGAACCCTTTGCCCTTCTGAGTTAAGATGTGGACCAGTACGGGTCCCTTCATTTTCCTTACGCGCCTTAATGAATCGACGAGTTTCTCCACATCATGCCCATCAATCGGGCCTACGTACTTAAACCCGAGTTCCTCAAAAATAAGTCCTGGAGTTATCAGGTGCTTGAAGGACTCCTCCATACGACCGGCCACTTCTTCCATCACATCCCCCACCGCTCCGGGCGTGCGGTGGAGGACCTCCTTAACTACCTGCCTGACTTTGTTATAAGCAGGATTCGTGATCATGCTCGTGAGGTATTTATTCATAGCTCCCACCGCTGGAGCAATGGACATGTCATTGTCGTTCAATACGACAACAAAGTCGCGGTCCGTATGACCAGCGTTGTTTAGCGCCTCGTATGCCAAACCACATCCCATAGCACCGTCACCAATCACCGCGACGACATCAAAATCCTCCTCCTTTAGGTCACGTCCAACCGCCATTCCCCATGCTGCAGAGATTGATGTCGAAGCATGACCAGCCCCGAATGCATCGTACTCGGATTCGTCTCGACGGCAGAAGGGAGCTAGCCCATGGCGCGTCCTAATCGTCGGGAGTTCTTCGTTGCGGCCCGTTAAAATCTTGTGGATATAGGCTTGGTGGCCGGTATCCCAGACCAATTGGTCCCTCGGAGTATCGTACACGTAGTGCAGAGCTACTGTGAGTTCAGCCACTCCGAGGCTCGCTCCGAAGTGTCCACCCTTCGCGGCTACCACGTCAATATGACGCTCGCGAACAGCATCCACGACTTCGGGAAGCCGCTGCTGATCAAACGCGCGTAAATCGGCGGGGGATTTGATCTGATCCAGAAGGGACACCCGGACCACTCCTTTGTATCGAATCTCTTGCAGCCAGAAAAAGATACCTGCATAGACCGTGCCTGAAAGTCCGGTCTCGTGTTACCTACCCCGCTCCACCACAAAATGTGCGAGGGAGATCAGTTCGTCACATTCAATCCTTGCGGTCGCGAGTGCGTCCAACGCCCGCTCAATCTCAGTACGCGCCCTGATCTTTGCGCCAGCTAATCCATGGAGGCTCGTATATGTAGACTTTTGGAGTTGAGCGTCACTCGGATTCTTCCCCAAAGCCTCCGAGGAGGATGTCTCGTCCAGGATATCGTCCACAATCTGAAACGCGAGCCCGACCGCCGACCCGTATTCCACGAGTGCAGCTCTTACTTTGTCAGATGCCTCCGCTGCGACCGACCCAACCTCAAGTGACGCTGCTAACAGAGCTCCAGTCTTCATTTGATGGAGTCGATTCAATTCTTCAGGACCTAATGCTCGACCCTCGCCCATTAGGTCCATCCACTGCCCGCCGACCATACCGCCACCACCCGCTGCTCGCATTAGAGTCTTTGAGACCGAGCGAGCGAGTGCTTCTTCACAACCCAAGAGTCTCGCAGCCTCTAGGGCCTGGATAGCTGCTAGTGGGATAAGTTTGGCCGCTCCCCACACGGCAGTAACCACTCCATGTTCAATATGGGCCGCAGGCCGTCCTCGTCGGAGTTCAGCATCGTCCATGCAAGGAAGATCATCGTGCATGAGTGAGTAGGCATGCACCAATTCGACTGAGGCGGCCAAATCGTACACGCTAGCGCTCCGGCAACCTCCTGAAGCCACATAAGCTGTAACGCAGAGAATCGGACGGAGTCTCTTCCCTCCCCCCATCACCCCATACCGGATCACTGAAGCCTCATCAGCAGTTACATCGTCACGCCGCTCGATCTTCCTAACTGCTCTCTCTAGCGCCTCCTCGACTTGTAAGCGTTCCGCCTCAAGATATCCATTGAAATCGACGGGGTTTACTTCGCTCACTCCTCTTCGATCTCCCTTTCTAAGACCTCACCACCTGCTAAAAGCTCCTCTACTCTTAGCTCTGTCTCAGCGAGTACCTGCTCAGCTTCCCGAACATGGCCCACCCCTTCTTCGAAGAGCTGAAGTGCCTCATCAAGAGCTATATCTTCAGATTCCATTCGATCAATTATCGCCTCGAGTCGCTCTAGACGTTCCTCAAGACCTAACTTGTTCCCATCTCCTTCGATCATCGCTCCTCCCTTCCCGGTTTCACGGGTCCTACCGCTTTCGCCTCCACTGTTCCATCTGTCACTTTCAAATCAAACTGCAACCCGGGATGAAAATCCGTTACTCGACGAAGTACAGTCCCGTCAGAGGTACGCGCCACAGAATAACCTCGCGCCAGAGTGGCTAGAGGAGACAATGCCTCGAGCCTTCCAGACAGCATAGAAAAGGTGGCACGTTTCTGGTCGAGACTCTGCTGAATGCTTCTTTCAAGCCTCTCGGAGTCCATCCCTACTGATTGGCGCGCCGGCCGTATACTGCGCTCCATCGTCCGGGACAGGACCCTCATACGATCAGTCACCCGCGCTCTGCGACGCTCCGCCGCCCGCCTAACTCCACGGCTCAATCTGAGAGGTGCGGCCCGCACATCCGACAGAAGCACCACTCCATCTGGCACTACCAATTCCGCGGCTGCAGAGGGTGTCGGTGCCCTTACATCCGCGACGAGATCGGAGATGGTTACGTCGACTTCGTGCCCGACGGCAGACACTATCGGAATCGGACTCGCAACAATCGCTCTGGCCAGCGCTTCCTCGTTGAATGCCCACAAGTCTTCGAGAGAACCTCCTCCTCTACCCACAATAATCACATCAGGTACTTCCGACTCAACCAGACGATCTAGTGCTTTAGCCAACTCCTCTGATGCTCCTTCCCCTTGCACACGAGATGGAGACAGTACGATCCGGGACCATGGGGCTCTACGCCGCAGGACCGTCACGATGTCACGCAGCGCGGCTCCTGTCGGAGACGAGACCACTCCTATCACCTCAGGATATGCCGGGAGCGGAAGTTTGCGTTCATCTGCTAAAAGTCCCTCATCGGCTAGACGTCCCTTAAGCTCTTGGAACGCCTTACGCCACAGCCCGTCTTCACCCTCAGCCTCTACCTTCCTTACGATCATCTGATAGTTCCCACGCCGCTCGTACAGTGTCAGATCGCCGAAACACCGGACCTTCATGCCCTGCTCTGGATCCGTCGGAAGGAGCGCCGCATCCCGAGCGAACATTACGGCTCTCAGCTCAGCTTGCTCATCCTTGAGCGTGAAATAACAGTGCCCGGGTCGTGACCGTGTCCACTGCCCAACCTCTCCACCGATCCAAAGCGCATCTATACTCGATTCCAGCATCTCCTTCACAGCGCGATTGACCTGCGTGATCGACCACACTTTGGGCCCGACTGGTGGGTCTGAAATCACTTCGGCAGTATTTGCCTCATCACCTCCGAACGAGTCAATATCTCCGTCCTCCGACATCGCTCAGACTGCGCTACCAACGCTGATTCCCGCTGACTTAACCGTGTTGGCTAGAAGCATGGTGATCGTCATTGGTCCTACTCCGCCGGGTACGGGAGAAATCGCCGCAGCCTTTACTTTGACCTCGTCAAATAGGACGTCACCGCATACTCGATAGCCCTTCTCACGCGTCGCATCATCAACTCGATTTGTGCCAACATCTATCACTACCGAGCCCTCGGCCACCATATCGCCAGTGATCATTTCAGGTCGACCCATAGCTACCAC